>ERZ1643247.2417-NODE-2417-length-14819-cov-32.539488_pt1 | contig 14819 bp, 15 predicted proteins | sample MGYA00579264_ERZ1643247 | MGnify/ENA primary metagenome ERZ1643247 (study PRJEB29033, sample SAMEA4952262) | chicken gut metagenome | biome: Broiler Chicken; feature: Gastrointestinal Tract; material: Caecum | place: Ireland | collected 2018 | study: Broiler... | reverse complement strand
TCCGGGCATCATAATATCCAGTATGATTAAATCATAGCGGTTCAGCTTATCCAATGGCACCTGCTCCGCAGATGTATAGCCCGCAACCATGTGTCCATCCTTTTGCAGTCCGTTTTTTATCAGCTCCAAAATGGGCTGTTCGTCATCTACTGCAAGAATCGCAGCCATTTTCCCGCCTCCTTTCGTCGAAATCTGTACTTATCATTATACCACAAGTTAAGGGAAATTACTGTACCCTTGCAATATGGTACTGATTATTTACTTTTACGGCAATGGCGTCCGTCGGATCAGTGCCGGAAATCTCATACACATCCATATAAAACCAGCGTTCCCGCTGCTGTTCGGCAGAAGAACCCGTCCAATCAATTTTGTTCTGTTCTTCCTTTGAAAGTGGACGCTTGCTGTCTGCGTCAAAAGTTATGGTTTCGTTCAGAATATCCAGATACGCCCCAAGCTGCTCCGTTGTTACGGTTTCCTCTGTCACCTGATAAGTGCGCTCTCCGCAGGTCAGTTGTGTAGCATTTTGCGGATTAACTTCATAACTGTCACCTGTATTTTCAGCGACAGCTTTGAAATCAAAGACTTCATCCGCTGCTGTAAGCTGGTCGCTCGGCACCGCTTCGTGGTATCCACCATTGACATCCACAATCAGGTGAGAGGCATTATTGGGAGCCGCATACACATTCAAAAACGGGATGATGTATTTGGCGTCCGGGGCTTTGTCTGCCAGATCGGACAGGGTTTCAAAAGTGGCAGTTTCAATCGCTTCCTGAACCAGAACAGTTCCGTCCTTATCCACCGCTGCAAGCTGCCGGATGTACCCAAGCCATTCTCCAAGTCCGTCATTGGAAACGGTATTATTGAGAATGGTGTACGTTTCCTCTTTGTAAGTAAACTGCGTCACATCTTCACTGACTAAGTAACATTGCTCTTTGCCGCTGGAATAGTCCTTGATCCCGTCTTGCAGAATAGAACAGCCAGACAGGACGCAGCAGAGGCACACCATGAGAAAAATCCCCTTGAAAAATTTTATCGTGCTATTCATTATTCTTTCGTCCCTCCCAACAAGAAAACCAATGAAGAATGGTAAGTAAAATGCCCACAGATAATGCGGCAATCAAAATCCACTGTGCGGTATTGGCAGCCAGCCTACCATACAACACGTCATGCACCCAATTTACAGACCACGAAAAAGGGATCAGCCTCCAAGGGCCATGCAATTCAATGTTACTGTATAAGATACATTGCAGACATTCAAATACGCCCCAAAACAGGGAAATGCCCAATCCGAATTTCAGACTAAGGAACAGGTGCAATGCGTATATTATGAAGCTGCCTATTGCCAGTCCAAGCACGGATTGTAGCAGCAAACCCCACGGCATAATTCCCGCCCCAATCGCAAACAGCGTAAAAAGTAGCGTCAAGGAAAAGATGCCCGACAGGTACAGTGCAATGAACTTTGCCAGCAATACTTTCCGGCGATCCGGCACCACCAACAGACTTTGAAAATGCGAGGCCCGTTCTTCCTGCGTGATATTCAGACCGACAATAATGCTTATCAAAAGTGGAAATACCATTGCCGTCAGTTCCAGAAGCAAACGCAATTTTTTCAATTCATCGACATTCTGATAAAGCAGGAAGTAAAACACAAACAGGATAGCCCCAGCTATGGGGATCACTGTATGAATACCCCAATAGGATGTGTGCCTCTGTTTCAGAAAATCGGCACGAACCAGAGCAATTATTCCCATTTACATCCCTTCTTTCTTTGAAAAATTGGCCGCATCCCAAAGAGCAAGCAGGACATACAGGATCACGGAAAATACCAGCGGCAGCAAAACGCTCCATGAAAAAGGAGCGACACCGGCAAAGGTTCCGTTGCTTTCAATTCCCATAAGCAACTCCGCCGTTTTCGCAGCCCAGCAATAGGGACATACCCATGCAAGAGCTGTATTTCCAAGCAGGATAGGCATGAGAATACCCAGCAGAGTGTTGACTGCAATCGGGAGAAACAAGCCGGTTTTCCGGACCAGAAGCAGGCACAGAGGAATTTGCCAGATCGAGGCAATAATCAAGGCAATACTTCCGGCAAAGTTTCGTCCCACAGAGTATACAGCCAGAGCCGGAGAAATCAAATTGCTTACTGCGGTAATAACAGCCAAAAATACCGCAGCCACAAGTAATTTTTCGATCAGAATCAATGCTTTTGCATATTCAAACCGTTTCAGGCTGATAGGTACGGATAATACAGAATAATACTTTCCGGCCCGTTCTTCTTTCTGATGTGCAAGGGAACACAGAATAGCAATGGTTCCGGGAAGAAGAAACGCATACCACCAGTAAAAGGTCATATACTGGAAGCCATAAAAGCCACCAACGATCCATGCAAAAACAGCCGTCAAAAGAGGCGCAATAAGCAGCAGTTTATTTGAAATTGTCCGCTTGAATTTTAGATGTTCTGCTTTCAGGTAATTCATTGTTTACACCTCCTTGTGGTGGCGTTTAACCACATCCATAAATAACTGCTCCAAATTTTCGCCAGTGAGAAGCTCATTCTCATATCCCAGCACGCCATTGGCAATAATCCCTACATGGTCGGCAATCTGCTGGACTTCCGACAAAATATGGCTGGACAAAATCACAGTAATCCCTTTTTCCGGGAAAGAACGGATCAGCTCTCGCAGTTCTTCAATGCCTACCGGGTCAAGACCATTGGTCGGTTCGTCAAGAATTAAAAGCTGCGGATTGTTCAGCAAGGCAATGGCAATGCCAAGCCGCTGCTTCATACCGAGGGAGAATTGTCCGGCCCGTTTCTTTCCTGTATCGGTCAGACGGACAATGTGTAGGACTTCATCAATCCGTTTATCCGGCAGTCCCAGCATCGTTGTCCGAACTTTCAGATTTTCGTATGCGGTCAAGTTTTCGTACAAGGGCGGTGTTTCTATCAATGCACCGATCTGTGTTAAATCGCCGCGCTGCCACGGATGGCCGTCAAACTCGATACTGCCGGAAGTAGGTTTCAAGATGCCTGTAATCATTTTAAGTGTGGTAGATTTTCCTGCTCCATTTGGCCCCAGCAGACCATAGATAGAATTTCTCCGAATGTTCAGCGATACATGATCTACGGCCATCTGCCCTTTGAAGTTTTTGCAGAGGTCGGTTGTTTTCAAAATAAAATCCATATCCCAAAATCCTTTCTTCTGATTTTAAGGATAGGATACAGGGCAACTTTGAAGATTTCATAAAGATTTCCTAAGTACATATTCCGTCAAATGATCCGCAGTATCAAAACTTACCTCAAAAGAAATATGAATAATAAAGTTTAATTCACCTGCATATAACAACATTCCATCGAGATACTATGAACTATACAATGTAAATGGGTGATGTTATATGGCGAAAGTTGAAGATTGCCCCGGCTTTGAAACTTTCGGCGCGGATGTGAAAGCTGCGCGGAAAGCAAAGCACCTGACGCGCAAGGTGCTGGCCGAAATAGTGGGAATTGAATGGCGCTATCTTGCCAATATTGAAAATAAAGGCACACTCCCCAGCCTCCCGGTTGTGATCCAGCTTATCAAAGTCTGCGGGCTTCCCGTGGAGCAGTATTTCAACCCGGAAATCATACGAGGGGACAGCGAACAGCGGCAGCGGGTCAGCCACAAGCTGAAACTTTGCCCGGAACACTATTTACCAGTCATTGAGGGCGCAATCGACGGGGCGCTGAAAATTGAACAATCAGCGAAAGAAACGGGGGATGTGTGAAAGCATCCTCTGTTTTCCGTTTTGCCAGAGGGCCGCAAGGCTCTCTTATTTTTTGCCCTTTTTTCAGAGAAATCCCGTATTTTGCGGGCAGTTGGACGTGTTGGGAGCGTTTTAGTAGCGGAGAAGAAGAAACGTAGCAAGCATAGGAAGTGTAGCCACACTTCCGAAAACCGGCCCGCCTCTGTCCCTGCGGGCCGTGGCCGGTTGCTTGTTGGGGAAAGCCCCAAACCCCTGTTCAGAAAGGACGGTGAATGAATGGCAAACCGAACACGAAACATTGTGCTGCGCGTCCCTGTGACGCCGGAAGAACGGGCCTTGATCCAGCAGAAAATGGCCCAGCTCCACACGAAGAACTTTTCCGCCTATGCCCGGAAAATGCTCATTGACGGGTATATCGTCCACATGGACACCAGCGACATCCGGGCGCAGACCGCCGAGCTGCAAAAGATCGGCGTCAATGTCAATCAGATTGCCCGTCGTATCAACAGTACCGGGACTGTGTACGCGCAGGACATTGAGGACATCAAAGGGGCGCTGGCGAAGATATGGCAGTTACAAAGATACATCCTATCAAGTCAACGCTGAAAAAGGCGCTGGACTACATCGAGAACCCGGACAAGACCGAGGACAAAATGCTGGTGTCCTCTTTTGGCTGCTCCTATGAAACAGCGGACATAGAATTTGAAATGCTGCTGGCGCAGGCCATCCAGAAAGGCAATAATCTGGCCCACCATCTGATCCAATCCTTTTCCCCCGGCGAGGCCACGCCGGAACAGGCCCATGAGATCGGCAAGCAGCTTGCCGACGAAGTGCTGCAAGGCAAATACTCCTATGTGCTGACAACCCACATCGACAAGGGCCACGTCCACAATCACCTGATTTTCTGTGCCGTGGATATGGTGAACCACCGCAAGTACAATTCCAATCGGCAGAGCTACGCCTATATCCGGCGCACCAGTGACCGGCTGTGCCGGGAAAACGGTCTGTCGGTGGTACAGCCCAGCCGAGATAAGGGTAAGAGCTATGCGGAATGGGATGCCGGGCGCAAGGGCAAGAGCTGGAAAGCCAAACTGAAAGCTGCCATCGACGCCGTAATCCCGCAGGCCAAAGACTTTGACGATTTTCTCCGGCTCATGGCGGCGCAGGGCTATGAGATCAAGCAGGGCAAATTTATTTCGTTCCGCGCCCCCGGACAGGAACGCTTCACCCGCTGCAAGACGCTGGGCGAGAACTACACCGAGGAAGCCATCACCAGACGGATCAAGGGGCTGGCCGTGGACAGAGGCCCGAACCGGCAGCGCAAGGGTATCACCCTGCGGATCGACTTGGAGAACAACATCAAGGCCCAGCAGAGCGCGGGCTATGCACGTTGGGCGAAGCTCGAAAATTTGAAGCAGGCCGCAAAGACAGTGAACTTCCTTACCGAGCATGGCATAGAGCAATATGCCGAGCTGGAAAGCAAGGTTATGGAGATCAGCGCGGCCAACGACGAGGCGGCTGCGGCCCTCAAAGATGTGGAACATCGTCTTGGGGACATGGCAGTGCTGATAAAGAACCTCACCACCTACAAGCAGCTCCGGCCCGTGGTGCTGGAATACCGCAAGGCCAAAGACAAGGCCGCGTTCCGACGCGAACATGAAAGCCAGCTCATTTTGTACGAAGCTGCGGCAAAGGCCATCAAGGACGCCGGGATCACAAGGCTGCCCGATCTGGCCGCCCTGAAAGCCGAGTACCGGGAGCTGGACAAGCAGAAAGCGCGGCTGTACGAACAGTACGGCGAAGCCAAGCGAGAGCTGAAAGAATACGGCATTATCAAGCAGAATGTAGACAGCATTTTGCGGGTGACGCCGGGAAAGGAACAGGCACAAGAGCTATGAGCATACCGAGAATGAATTACCCTCAATACCGCAAGGCCCGGAAGCTGACGCATGAGTGCTGCAACTACTGTGACGGGAACTGCCTCTTGCTGGACGACGGCGAGGAATGTGTGTGCGTCCAGAGCATTTCCTATTCGCTGCTGTGCCGGTGGTTTCGGGCCGCCGTCCTCCCGCTGGACGCGGCCCTGTACGCCGAGATCAGCAAGAGCCGGGACGAGGTGAAACGCTGCGCCGTATGCGGAGCCGTGTTCACGCCGAAATCCAACCGGGCGAAATACTGCCCGGATTGCGCGGTGCGGATGCGCCGGAAGCAAGAGGCCGAAAGGCAGCGGAAAAGATACCTGCAAGCTACGCAGTTAAGCCGCTGAATAGGCCACCATAGCGGGCTTCTGGCGGACGGTTGACGGGTCGGCAATAGGATTGCTTCAATCCCCGCCGAAACAGGCTTTGAAATGCGTAGAATACCCCCCACAGGAAAACGCCGGGCGCAGGGCCAGCAGGCCGCCGCGTCCGGCACCGGGAAAAAGAAAGCGGCGGCTTTGATTACTCAAAGCCGCCGCTGATCGTATGGCGTGTCAAAAGGGCCGCTGTGCGACGGTTTTTTCCTTTTGCCATCGTCCGGCAATGTTAGGTTATTATTCTTGTGTACGGAGCCTATCTATCAACTTACCTTTAATTATTGTTTGAAATGCCAGTTTTCCGACTAAAAAGTTTGTAATAATTACAACGCCTAAAAATGCACCTACGAGTAGCCACGGATACTGGAATTGAATACAATGAGAAGTGTTTTCAATATAAAAACATATTCCTGCACTTAATAGGCTTCCTAATATAAGGGTAGATAGTAAAGCTATTTTAAGATAAAAATGTTCTTCTGTTGAAATCATTTCCTGTTGCTGCTTTTTTGTCATACCCACAGATTGCAGTAAAGCCAATTCCTGCTTTCGTTCCAACAAATTTGTAAGTTGAGTATTTGTTAAACTAATCACACTGAAAAGGAACAAAATCAATGCAATCATAAATAGGGGCTGAATTTGCATATCAAACAAAGCCTGTCTTGTACTGACACTATTCTCTAAAGTATATAGGTCAAGTTGGTCGTTCATATCGGATAGTCCTTTGACGGCCTCAGATACTTGCTGCTCGTATCCAGCCTCCGAACTGATTGAAACAATGCCTGTTTGATCCACAATCCCTGTAAAGTTTTGAGCAGTTACATCCGTAACATAAAAATCGCTTCCAGACGACAGGGGCAATATTTGTTGTTGCTCTCCCTGCTCAAAAATTCCTACAACAGGAACCTCCATGTGAAATTGGTTGCCGTTTGCATCTGTCCCAGAGAGTTGAACAACATCGCCTATATTAAGACTTGAGGCCCCCTGTCGTACAAGAATACCGTTCTTTGTATTCAAAGTATCATAGTCAGAAGTTCCCTCTATGAGCGCGTCCGAAATCATAGCACATTGTTCTTGCGTTAGGGTTGATGTTAGGCCCCCTGATCCCGCAATGGAAGAAAATAAAGTATTCTCTTGATATTGAATATAGAGATTGACCGCATTTTCAGCGGTAACTTTTTCAACGCCTTTAATACTATATAGCTGACTAATCAATTCGTCGTTCAAGGGATTATTCTCCCGCTGCAATTTGGACACTCTATCCTCGGAGTTTCCACTTGTGTCAAATGTAGATGTTTCAACCGACTGTATTCTCAGCTGCAAATCCCCATTGGGAAACATAAAAAATCTTGCCATTCTTTCGGCATTTAATGAGTTAGCAACCGTAACAACCGTGACAAAAATAATTCCACTTAAAGACAGCATGATCGTGGTTAGTATTGTTTTTTTCAGGCTTCGCCGTAGATTTATTTTCCCTAATATTTGAGGGGTTAATTTATGTCGAGCTTTTCTTTTTGATTTTGAAGATTTGGCTTTTTTCCCATTATAGAAAGTAAATCTCGTTCCCTCTAAGGGGGATACATTAGCAGCTATTTTAGTTGGAACGCGAACCGCAAGTAAAGCCATAAAACAAATACATATAGCTACGATAAAACCATACCAAAGGAAGTTGTTTACACGGAAACCATTGCTATTACCCAAGAAGCCTATAACACCGCTGATAAAAACACCACCGATAACACCTTTAGCAAGCATTGAGCGACTTTCTGCCCACATCATTTTTTTCATCTGTTTTTTGGTAAGCCCAATAGTACGGAGCTGTCCAAAATTTCTTACATTTTTAGAAACAGACACATAGAAAATACTATAAATAACGATACCGGCGAGAACCAGCACCGTCAGTGCAACTGGCAAAATAGTGGTAATTGTGCCTCCTGTATCACTTCCACTCATAACTGCATAATAATCATTAACGATTTGGACAGATTGCTCTAACACTCCGCATCTTTGAGCTAAATCCTGTCCCATGCTCTGTAAAACGGGAATATCTATAACATCGGTATCTAAACGGACGTATGCTGTTCGTGGTATTACTCCATCCACAGCTATTTCCTGCGCTTTATCTTCGCTAACCCATACAAAATAGTCGGTTCCGTTGGAAGTAGAATTAACAATGCCTACAACGGTGTATTCTTCGGTATCGCCTAACCCTGTTAAGTCTAAATTGATTTTGTCACCGATTTTTACATCCCTTTGAAAATATTCGATATAGCTTTGTTGTAATAGTATTTCATTATTTTGTGATGGGAATTGGCCTGTAAATTCCACGCGCTCTTGATTGCGGAGTTGTGTTTCATCCTCATACAGCACATTAAGAACAATATCGTTTTGATATGAAAAACCTAATCCCGCATATATGCCCACCCATTCGACTTCGGGCTGCAATTTTAATGCCTCTAATTGTTCGGGCTGCGTGATTGCCACTGTGATTTGAGCTTTTGTCCGCTGAGTATCCTTATGTGCTTCGGAAAAGCCTACCAAAATAAGAATTGTGGATAAAATAAGAATTGTAGATACCGCTATGGTAAGGGTTAATATTCTTCTTGTAGTTTTTTCAGCCTGCAAAAAGCGTTTCGCCAACTTTTTTGTAACTGCACTTGTATCATTTTCAAACGGCCATGTCATTTTTTTCACCTCCTTAGCCAACGATCTTTCCGTCCTCAATTCGTACAATCCGATCTGCAAGGCGGGCAATATCATTGTTGTGGGTAATCATAACCAGCGTTTGATGAAATTCATAGCTGGTTCTTTTTAATAGCCCTAACACATCGGCACTGGTTTTGCTATCAAGATTGCCAGTTGGTTCATCGGCTAACACAATAGCAGGTTTTGTAATCAGTGCGCGTGCAATCGCTACACGTTGTTGCTGCCCACCAGAAAGATTATTGGGCATATTGTTGAGTTTATCTTCCAAAGCCAACATACGGACAACATCTTGTATGAATTTTTTATCTGGTTTATCTCCATCCAGTTCTACCGGCAGAACAATATTTTCGTAGACATTGAGGACAGGGACAAGGTTGTAATTTTGAAAAATAAAGCCGATATTACGACGTCGGAAAATTGTGAGCTGTTCATCATTCATCTTTGCTAAGTCTTTATCTCCAACGATAACTTTGCCAGAAGTGGGGGTGTCCAATCCACCCATCATATGCAGTAAAGTGGATTTACCACTGCCAGATGTACCAACAACAGCTACAAATTCGCCCTCGTCTACGGACAAATTTACACCATCTAATGCGTGTGTTACGCTTGGTTCCACACCATAATACTTTTTTAGATCAATCGTCTGTAAAATTTTCATACTTGAAACTCCTTTCAAATCAAAATTTTATTTTTGATAAGAAAAGTATAAATTATAAATGTCACAGAAATGTCCGAAGCGTTCAGAGTTTCGTCAAAAAAACAAGCTGAATTGTTACAATTCTCGGACATTCAAAAACGGCGGGCAGTTCCAAATACTGCCCGCCATTCTCTACCTTACAGGAAGCATGAGGGAAAATTCAGAACCTTTCCCCAACTCAGAAACGACTTTGATATAACCACCTTGACGTGTCACAATTTCACGGGTTAAATATAGGCCAATTCCTACGCCCGGCTGGTCATGTATTTCTTCCTCTCGATAAAACCGTCGGAATATCGTCGCTTGATTACTTTCAGAAATACCCTTGCCAGTGTCAGCCACTTTTATTTCTACATACATTTCCCATTGTTTTACAGTAACGGCAATCCTGCCGCCCGCTGGTGTATATTTTACTGCATTATCCAACAGGTTAAAAATGGCTTCTGTTGTCCATTTGCTGTCATGGGCAACCGTCAAGTTTTCGGGGCAATCTACGGAAACGCGAATCTGTTTCTTCTCTGCGGTATATACAATCCCACTCATAGCTTGGGCGATAGTATCAAAAAGGCGTCCGTCTTTTTTCTCCAAACGGATTACACCTGTTTCCAGACGAGATGTTTTGACAAGTGCCTGAAAGAGAAAATCCAGCTTGTCCGTTTGATTAAGAATCCCGCGAAGAAACTCGGTACGTTCTGTTTCTGATACAGACCTTGCTAACAAAGTATCCGTTACCATTTTTAGATTGCTAATAGGTGTTTTTACCTGATGGGAAATATCCGACACAAGAACTTGAAGCTCTTGCCGTTCTGCATCTACCTTGCGTTGGTTCTCCTGCATGATCTGATAAAGGCGGGAAAGTCGGTGGTTGATCCGCGCTAAAAGTGTTTCGCTGTCATCTATGATTGCAGGTTCTTCTTTTCCGTCTATCATGTTATCCAGTGTTTGGCACAGATTAGCCGCGAACAGAGAAAGTCGCTTTCCAAAAATTTGTGTCAAAACCGATAACCCTATCAATGAGCAAAGAATCAATAAGATGCCTGCAATCAAAACAGATAGTTGTCGCGTCATTCCAAATTTGACCAAAGTAATAGCAGCCATAAACAATGTTGTTCCGACGAACACTAAAAAGAACAGACGCTTGATTGGAACGGTGTTCAGCTTCATTTCGCCTCGCCTCCCGTCCATTGATAGCCCATCCCATAAATGGTTTTGATGTAAGGCGCACCGCCGTCCGTTTCAATCTTGCTGCGAATCCTGCTGATAGAGGTCGTCAAAGTATGTTCGTCTACAAAGCGTTCTTCGGTATCCCACAACTTTTCCAATAGTTGCTGTCGGGTAAGAACTTGCTTCGGATTTTTACGAAATAGATTGAGCATTTTGTATTCCATCGGGGATAGCGTCAAAGACTTCCCATTTAAGGTTGCCGTCTGTTCGGAGAAATCCAGAAATAACCGTCCGTCATCGTAAATGTCCTTTGCAGGTTTGTGATGTTCCAGCATGGCAAACATAGCTTTTATTTTACGCTGCAAGGCTCCAATAACAAACGGCTTGGTAATATAGTCTACGGCTCCCACTTCATATCCCCGTATCTGGTCGCTCTCCTGATCGTTGGCTGTCAGAAATATTACAATGGTGTCCGGCTGTTCCGGCTTAATCAACCGGCACAAATCATATCCATTTCCATCTGGCAGGTTGACATCAAGCAAGACCAAATCAAACTCGTGTGCATTTAGAATGTCGGTGGCCGTCCTTGCATTTAGAGCAGAAGTCACCTCGTATCCGTCAGCAGTCAAATTATAAGCTAACATCTTATTCAAAAAACTGTCGTCCTCGACAATCAAAATCTGTTTCATTGTTTCACTTCCTTTGAGCTTTTTTATAGTATAACAGAGAAATGTCCGTAAAATGTTACAGCATAGAGTATTTTCCTTTTCTTTGATTATATGAGAACAAGAAAGTTAAAGCAAGGAACAGAATATGAATTATAGAGTGTAGTAGAACCACAAACTATACATCATAAATCAAACTCTAATAGGCAGCGGAAAAGATACCTGCAAGCTACGCAGTTAAGCCGCTGAATAGGCCGCCGTAGCTGGCTTCTGGCACACGTTTGACGGGGCGGCAATAGGATTGCTCCAATCCCCGCTGAAACAGGCTTTGAAATGCGTAGAATACCCCACAGGAAAACGCCGGGCGCAGGGCCAACAGGCCGCCGCGTCCGGCGCTTTCTTATGGGCTGTTCAGGATGGCCCGGATCAGTCTGCTTTGTAATCGGCGCTTCATGTACTCGTCCACCCGTACACGGGGCGAACCGTCCAGATCGTAGAGCGTCCGGGTACAGAGCTTGTCCATGTAGCCCTCATAGTACCGCAAGACACGCTCCACGGCCAGAGGATCACCGGCGCGGGCCGCCTCAATCACAGACAGGAGCAACAGCTCCCGGCCACAGAAAGTCGGCTGCTTCATTTCGGGTTCCTCCTTTCGTCCTCCAATCGTTTCCGTAATTCGTTCAGGGCCTTGGTACGGTGCCGCTGGACGGCGCTGCGGGACATTCCCACAAGGCTGCCGATTTCACCGTCTGCCAGCTCCAACACACAATGCAGGATCAAAATGCCTTGCTCCTGTTCCGGCAGGCTGGCAAAGGCGTCAGCCACCAGCTCGTCCCGGATATGCAAGGTATAGCCATAGGCCGTGAATAGGAAGCTGGCACTTGGGTATTCGTCCACTGTGCAGAGCTTGTCCATTTCATGCTGCGATAAGGCGCTAAACTCGATTTCCCGGTTCCGCTGGCGGGCCAAATCTCGCAGGTGGGTTCTGGCCTCATTGCGGAGAACGGTTTTGCAGAAAGCGTCAAACCGGCAGCGTTCTCCATAACCATCAGGCGTGTACTTCATCTTCTCACCCCCGATCTGCGGGAGAGTGAGAAGCCGGGGCCGGTTGCGTCGCCCCCTGTGTCCATGTTCCTGCGGCAGCTCCGGCCCGCACCGAAAAACCGCAGGAACCGACAAAATTCGCCCGGCAGGTCGTAGACCCACCGGGCGAATATGAAAGCATTATGAAGTTTTCTTACATGGTATAGTTCATACTGTTGGTCGGAACTGCCCACTGTTTGGTACAGGCTTTTTTTAAGAAGTTATGCTTTTGAAAGACATGGTATATCAGCATGGCAGCTCCCTCCGTGGGCCGCCGATCTTGCGCTGGAACCAAAAAGCGGCGGCCTTGATTATTCAAAACCGCCGCTGGGATATGTAGAATGAGCGCACAAAATCAACCTGCCTCGCAACGGTTTTTTTCTTTCCCCATTGAGCGGGGCAGGAAGTTTTATAGTGATTCACTATAATCTATTTTTTCTCAATGTTAATAACTCGTTGTGTCCAATCCCGGTAAAAGGCTTCCTCATGCGATACGAGCAATACCGTTCCCGCAAAAGTTGAAAGGGCTGTTTTCAAAGCCTCTTTTGCCTGTACATCTAAATGGTTTGTAGGTTCATCCATAATTAAGAAGTTGCAGGGAGTCAGAGTAAGCAGACACATTTTTACCTTTGCCTGCTCTCCACCGCTTAATGTTCCTATGGCCTGCATAGCGTGTTTACTGGAAATCCCACATCGTGCCAAATGTTTGCGGACATCTTTTGTCACCATATTGGGATAAGCATTGGCAACAATTTGAATGGGCGTCAATTCAGGTTCTTGCCACTCTAAATCCTGTTCAAAATATCCGATAGTAACCTGATCAGAAAATTTGAAATGGCCCTGCATAGATGGAATTTCCCCAATCAGGGTTTTTAACAGCGTCGATTTTCCAATCCCATTAAATCCAGTAATAACAACTTTCTGGCCACCTTTAATGCTAAATTCAATATTTGATAAGACGGGGTAATGGTAGCCAACCGCCAGATGTTGCACTAACAAGTGTTCCGTGTTGGTTAAAGGGAGTACAGGAAAATGAAAGTAAGGAATAATTTCCTTTTGGTCTAAGGCTTCCATTTTATCCATCCGGTCAAGCTGCTTTTGCCGTCCTCTCGCCATTTTTGCTTTTCTACCTGCGATATTCTTTCTTATAAACTCCTCTGTCTTTTTAATTTCCTTTTGCTGAGCCGCATACTGCCTGACATAATCTTCCCGCAGCAAGGTTTTTTTGCGCAAAAATACAGAATATGTGCCATAGTATTTCGTGATTGTATCGTTATCTATATCACAAATGCGGTTTGCTATCTTATCCAGAAAGTTAAAATCATGGGAAACTACTAAAAAGGCATTTTCCAAAGCAGATAAGTATTCTGCCAGCCATATTACATGGTCTTTGTCAAGGAAATTAGTAGGTTCATCCAGCAACAGAACATCCGGTTTTTCCAGCAGCAACTTTGCTAAAATTACTTTGGCTCGTTGTCCACCACTCATTTCTGCTATCGAACGGTCAAGGCCAATAGCCAGAAGTCCTAACCCATTGGCGACGCGCTCAATAGCTGTATCTATTGAGTAAAAATCGTGGGCTTCAAGCTGCTCCTGATAATGGGCGGCCAGTTCAAGGCTTTTCATATCGCCGTCAGCAGCTTTTTCATAGAGCTCCATTGCCTGTGCTTCCATATCAAATAGCTTTGAGAAAGCAGATTTAAGAAATTCCTTCATCGTTAGGGAATGGTCAATTTCCGCATATTGGTCTAAATAACCAACCGTAGTATTTGGTTGCCAGACGATACGCCCGCTGTCTGGAATGATCTGCTCCGTACAGATTTTGATTAAAGTGCTTTTGCCGGTTCCGTTCTGTCCGACAATACCAATATGTTCCCCCTTGTTGAGTGTAAAGCCTGCATTTTTGTATAGCACATTCTCTCCAAAAGAGTGTGTCAGTCCGTCAATTTCTAATAAGCTCATGTTTATCAAACCTTTCCTGTATATTCTGGGCAAAAGAAAAAGGCAGAAAGCAAAGATACATAAGTGTATCTGCCTTCTGCCTCTGGCATAGTAGCTCAAAAACAAAAGGCTATGGACAAAACATTGTCCATAGCCTCATACACATTATAACTGCATGGAAAGCCACTTTCTCAAAATGGGTATAAAATCCCCCTTATGGCTTCCCGATGAAATCGAAATGCGTCATTTATACGCTATACTCTGCACAATGTTTCATCGGTATGGATTGTACAGAGTTGATTTTCTTTTTACGCTGATCGGTTAAATGAAAATTCATATTCATGCCTTTATCTCCTTTTGAGAGGGACAACCTCTGTTTTTAATAATACTATGGAGAATGTGGTTTGTCAATCTTTGTACTTTATATGCTGGGTCAGAACAGCATAAATATAATCTCCTGTCTACGCATTTAGGGGGCAAAAAGCCCACGGAAATCAAGGCTTTTCGGCGGTGGTCGGTGGGGTGGCAG
>ERZ1643247.2413-NODE-2413-length-14852-cov-26.146922_pt1 | contig 14852 bp, 10 predicted proteins | sample MGYA00579264_ERZ1643247 | MGnify/ENA primary metagenome ERZ1643247 (study PRJEB29033, sample SAMEA4952262) | chicken gut metagenome | biome: Broiler Chicken; feature: Gastrointestinal Tract; material: Caecum | place: Ireland | collected 2018 | study: Broiler... | reverse complement strand
TTATGTTTTCTCTGCTTTTGTTTTTAAACAATTTTAATAAATAAAATTCGAGATTAGTCACTGCATTTTGAAACTAGTGTAATAATTAAGAGTTGAGATAGCAATATCTCAATTCTTTTTTTTAAGGCTATTTTATGCCGTGAAAGGTACTTGACAAGAGAAGAAATGAAAACACAATACAAAAAGGCAGAGAAACGAACAAACAAAGTGTGTAAGCACAAAAATCGTTTCTCTGTCTTAACCAGCAAAAGAAAAACTCATTTCAGAGACTCTTGTCAAGTACACCATGGAATAAATTAGCCATTATATATACAGCAAAAAGCGAAAGTGTGTTTCGTTCACCAACGCTTTCGCTTTTTGTCTGTTTTATTTAGTTTATAGGCGTGTGCTTGTCTGTTCGAGCGAAGCGAGAACACTTGTATATGACAAGCACACGCCTAACTGCCATTTTAATATTTTTTTTGAAAATTTTTATATATTTGCAACAAATTTAGAATTTGTGTGTTATAATGTATGTATTATGACTGAACAATTATCATTATTCAAAGAACAAATATTTAATTTAGAAGATATTGCGACTAAAACAAAGTGGCAATCTTTTCGCTATATTGATTTATTTGCAGGCATTGGTGGCATTCGTTTACCATTTCAAAGACTTGGAGGAACATGTGTATTTTCATCTGAAATAGATAAATTTGCTATAGAAACATATAAGGCAAATTACAATGAAACTCCACATGGAGATATTACTCAAATAAGAGAAGATGAAATACCAAATTTTGATATTTTATTGGCAGGATTTCCATGTCAAGCATTTAGCATTGCAGGTAAAAGAAAAGGTTTTGAAGATACTAGAGGAACTTTATTTTTTGATGTGGCAAGAATACTTAAATATCATAAACCAAGAGTATTTTTGTTAGAAAATGTTAAAGGTCTGTTAAATCATAATAAAGGTGAAACATTTAAAGTTATGATTGATATACTTGAAAACCAATTAAATTATAAAATATTTTATAAAGTATTAAATGCAAAAGATTATGGAGTTCCTCAAAATCGTGAAAGAGTTATAATTGTTGGTTTTTTAGACCACTCTATTAACTTCAAGTTTCCAGAACCTTTTGAGAATAAAGTTATAGTTGGAGATATTTTAGATAAAGAAATTCCTGAAAAATATACTATAAGCGATAAAATTTGGGCAAGCCATCAAAGAAGAAAAGAAGAACATAAAAAGAAAGGAAATGGTTTCGGTTATTCTTTGTTTAATGACAAATCTCCTTACACTTCAACAATTTCAGCTAGATATTATAAAGACGGTTCTGAAATTTTGATTGAACAAAAAAACAAAAATCCAAGAAGATTAACTCCAAGAGAAGCGTGTAGATTACAAGGCTTCCCTGAATCATTTAAGATTGTTGTAAGTGATAATCAAGCATATAAACAATTTGGTAATTCGGTTCCAACAAAAATGATAGGAGCTGTTGCAGATGAAATACTTAAAGCTTTAAGGAGTAAATATGAAGAATAAAGTTAATATTTCCCATATTGAATATTCAAACAATTTAAACTTCTATTCGTGTTTGAAATTTTTATTACAATGTGGATTGTCCGACAAACAATTATTATTGGTTCAAAAAACCGTAAATGAAAATAAATCTTTGGGTTATGAAAAGTTATGTGATATTTTATTGAAAGATGGTTTTATTATGAAATCTTCAGTTTTAAAGTATGACAATTTTAATTATTTTGTAAACTCTATAGAAAAAGATAAATTTTCAATGTGGTGTGATTTTATAAATATTGCTTGCGAATTATTTTTAATTAAAGATTTAATATTGCAAGAGTCAAAACAATATGCTTTAAGAGAATATAAGAGAGAATTAAATGCAATTACCGACCAATTAAGTATAGAGTATGATATGTCTGGGTTGCATTTGCCATATGGACAAAGAGTGATTAGTGCTTTACTTGTTTATGTTTTAACTGATACTAATAGAAAATATGAATATTTATTATCGGCAAGCGAAAACACAGTAAAGTCCTTTAAAAATATATTTAATCCAGTAATAAAACAATACGCCATAAATATAAATAACATATTCCAAATAATAATGGATGAAAGCATGAATCAAAGTATCAAATCTGATGCTGGTTCAAGTTATGAGTCTAGAGTTTATAACACACTTTTGCCTATTGTTGAAGATTTAAAAGGTCATTCTCACGACAAAAATATACACTCTGTTGAATACGACAACACATTTATTTTCAATAATAAAAAATGTGGTGTAAGCGCAAAGAGAACCTTAAGAGAAAGATATAAGCAAAATTTTGAAGATGTTTCATTATTAGAAGTTGACTATATGTTTGTAATAACTTTAGGCATAGATTTAAATGAAGAAAAATTACTTAATATATTGCAAAAAGAAAATCACTTTGTAATTGTAAGTAAAGAGCAATTTGAATCTAAATCATTTTTAAAAGAAAATTCAAGAGTTATTCCTTCAAATAATATTCCTGAAAAATTCAATGAAATAATTAAGTAAATTGAAAACAAGTCATGAATCATGACTTGTTTTTATTTATCAGTATTAAAATATGGCATAATAAATGGTTTTAACATATTAAATGCTTTGTCTAAATCTTTAATTTTATAATTAAAGAAATTAAATTTATTTGTATTGTTTTGATAATAGTTTTTAGCCACACCACAAAGTTTATAGCAAATACCTCTAACATTTATATCATAGCTTCTTGTTTGTGTTTTGTCTGCATGAGTTATGATTGAAGATGTATCAACATAAATTCCTATATTTTCTCCTTGAATATTTAATACAAATTCATCAATATTTCCTTTACCTTTTTCTATGTTAGGATTTCCTTGGTGCAATAAAGAACACCTCAAACTGTAAAGAACCTCTCCGTTTAAATATGGAATATCGTTATTTTTAGTCGTTTCATATTGCCCAATATAATCATCAAACCACTCAACATATCTTTTTTTATTTGATTTGTCTGGGAATTCAGCCTTGCCACAAATATCTGGCAAAGTTAGTGCAGTGTTTAAAGCAACCATATACAAATTATTTTTTAATGCTATTTCTATTTCATTTACTAATCTGTTTATCATAATACACATATTATAACATATTTCATGCCAAATTTAGCAAAAATATAAAATAAAAAGACACTCTATCATTTTTTTTGATAAAGTGTCTAATTATTATACATTTTTTTTGATAAAGTGTCTAATTATTACACTAGTTTCAAACCGGTTAGACCTTGCTCTCGAATTTTTTTATTATTATATTTTTATTTTTCTATTATTTTTTGTTTAATTTTTTCTAATTTTTATTCGCATTAAATTGTGATTTTAAAAATAAAAATTTGAAATTTCTAAAAAAATCGATGTTTTAACGCGAAAAAACGGTTAAAAATTGATAAAAAATGTGTTTTTTATAATTATTCTGGATTTTTTTCGTCACAGCAAACAAAATCGTTGTCAACATAGTTTGCATAAACGCGCGCTCTTAAATTTCTCTCTTCGCACATACCGTTGTTGCAAGAAACATTAAGTTCTTCTGGCAACACAAATCGGACACATCTAACTTCAATATCTCGGCATTCTGCTTCTGTGTGTGCTGGAAGAAGAAACGCTTTAAAACCGCGTTGATGTTCATCTCCGAAACTGTCAAGTTCTGTTAAATTCACAGCCACTGCAACTTGCCTTTGTGGGCAAACACTGGTAAGTGTGAAATTAACTTGCACCATTCTGCCACCAACTAAGCAAGTGTCGCCAAGGTCATAAGTTATTGATGACGAGCAACCGCTGACAGTGAAGTCAGTTGGAGTTGGGCAGTCTTCAGGATGAACGATTATGCCACAGTCAACAAGCACGGTTGGAGTTGGAAAAGTGACAGAGTTGTTTTCATTGTCAGTGTAAACAATGGAGTCGTTAACATATTTTTCGCCTGGTGTGTTTGAAATGTCGCGAATGTCAAACTCCAACACTGCACTTTCGCTTCCGTTCACGCCAAGAGAGTCAATCGTCCATTCAAGTTCATCGGTGGAAATTTGGTTGACACTTCCAACAAGTGGATTTTCGATATTGATAATTTCAAAATCGGAATTTACAACTTCGCTGATTTTTATGTTGGTTGCGCCTGGTTTTGAAATGTTTTCTGCAAGATCTTCAAAAAGTTCTTCAAGGTCTGCATCATCTGGCGTTACTGCAACATGAGCAGAATCTGGGTCGGACGCCCATTCGTTTAAAGCGTTAACATCAATGCCGTCAGAGCCGATAAGCCCAATAACAAAAATGGTTATTCCTTGCGCCTTAGCCTGATCTGCAACTGGTGCTGGTGGACCGCCTGCTGTGGTGTTGCCATCAGTGAACATAACCATAACCTTAGCGTTAGACGAACTTGGATCAAACAAATCAATCGCCTTTGTGAAAGCGTCGGCATGATTTGTTGTGCCATCGGCAGTTAATGCGTCAACAGCAGATTTAAGGTCAGCAACAGAGGTTATCAGTTGTGTATCCTCCGTAGCAGTGCTTGCAAAACTAACAATGCCAATTCTGCTACCCGAACCAATTTGCCCGTCTTGCGAACTGTCTGTGGCTTCATCGATGATGTCGATAAATTTATTTGCGCCAAGTTTTAAGTTGGCAAGAGGAGAGCCAGCCATACTTCCAGACCTATCAAGCACCAACACAATATCGGTTGGATTTGACGAAATGTCTGGAGTTGCAGTGAAAGCAATTGTCACCCTTAACTCTTCGCCACAATTTATCTCTGTTCTACTAACAAGTTTATTTGAATTAATTACACCCATATTTTTCTCCTTAGGAATTTTCATTCCTAAATACATTCTATTCCAATATGCGAGGAGTGTGAAAAAATATATATGATTTTTTTGCTATTTTTGATAATAAAAGGTATAATATATATAGAATTTAGAGCAATCAAGAAAAAGATAATTTTAAAAAACTAAATAAAGATGTTTAACAAATAATTTATAAATTAAAAAAAAGAGGATGCCCTCTTTTATTAATTATCTTTCATTGAATTCATAAAGGTTAAGCGTGCCCTTGCCATTGCGTCTAAGGTGTTATAGGCATAAGGATTGTTTTTAACAACTTGGCATTTGAAAGCTAAGTTTGCCTCTTCAAAACTTGGATAACCTTCCGATTTCATCGCTTCGTCAAATGCCACCATAGAGCCAACACTACGCGAAAATTTTCCGTTGGTTAAATATTGAAGAAGCCCTGATTTATCCTTGAAATCTTTATGCTCCACACCAAGATATTCGGAAACTAAAAGCCCAAGTGGAATATCATTTTTAACACATTCAAACATATTTTTCGAAATTTTAACAAATGGGCTAAGACCAAAATGATATTTGTCTTTATTTCGAACACAGCAAACTTCACCGATGAAATATGAACCATTCATTTTGAAATAGCCACCTTCAAAGCCTATGACAAAATCTTTATATTTCACATCGTGAATGCTTGCAGTTTTTTCATAAGCGCCTTTAAAAACCTCTTTTCCAACAGGCTTTCTTGAAACCGAACTTCTTACGCCCACTGTTTTAAATTTGACAGAATCATCCAAATCGGTTTGGAAATATTTTTTAACGATATTAATTTTATGTTGACTGGCACTTGCTAGAAATATTTTTGTTTTAACCATCATTTTCTCCTAAATTAATTTTAACACATCAATTTAAGAAAATCAATGGGCGTTCTACTTACTTTTTTTTATTTTTTCCTCTTTTGGAGTATAACGAAGTGCACGCATACTGTTTATTATGGCAAGAAGCGTGACGCCAACATCGGCAAAAACTGCCCAAGTCATTCCAGTTATGCCAAGCGCACCTAAAAGCAAAAAGGTGAGTTTGACAAGCGCGGAAAGGATGATGTTTTCCCAAACAATCTTGCGTGTGAATTTGGAAATTTTGATTGCAGTTGCCACTTTTTTAGGATTATCGTCCACCAAAACAACATCCGACGCCTCGATGCTTGCAGGGCTTCCATTAATTCCCATGCTTATGCCAACATCGGCAAGCATAAGAGAAGGCGCATCATTTAAGCCATCGCCAACATAGCCGATAAAGTTCTTCTTATCCTTTTTTGCATTTTCAAGATAGGCATATTTATCTTGTGGCAAAAGTTCGGCTTTCACCTCTTTAATTCCAATTTCCTTGCCCACGCTGTTTGCTACCTCAAAGTTATCGCCAGACAAAAGCACGGTTTTAACCGAAAGTTTTTCAAGTTCTGCGCAAGCTTCGCTGGAAGTGGATTTAATGGTGTCGGCGAGGTAGATTTCGGCCATAAGTTTGTCGTCTTTATAAAGTTCCACCGTTGTGCCCTTGGTGTTTTTAGCGCGTCTGCCAACAAAATAGTTGTGCTTTTTGTAGGTATAGGAAACGCCGACGCCTGCTTCCTCTTTCACATTCTTCACTTTTTCCAGCGGTTTTGTGTTCTCTAAAACAATCGATTTTGCAAGAGGATGCAAGGAATATTGTTCACCCAAACTTGCAAGATAAATCGCCTCATCTTTGGAGATATCTTCAAAGGTTTTAACATCAACAACTTTAAAATTGCCAGTGGTCAGCGTGCCAGTTTTGTCGAACGCCACAAGGTTTAATTTGGCGCAGGCATCAAGATAGTTGCTACCTTTAATTAAAATTCCCTTTTTCGAGGCGTTGCCAAGCCCAGAAAAGTAAGATAGTGGCACGGAAATGGCAAAAGCGCATGGGCAAGAAACCACAAGGAAGATAAGCCCACGATAGATTGCCACATTGAAATCGCTTGTCACCGCCCAAACAATTCCCCAAACAATGAGAGCAAGCAGAATGACGCCGAGAGTGTAGTAGCGAGTGATTTTGGATATCAGCGTTTCTGTTTTCGACTTTTTTTCAGACGCATTTTCAATTAAATTCATGATTTTGCTGACTGTGGACTCTTCATATTTTTTAGTAGTTTGAATTTTAAGCACGCCGTCAAGCGATATTGCGCCCGAAAGAACTTCACAACCCTTTTCCACATGAACTGGCACACTTTCGCCTGTTAAACTTTGCATATTAAGTGCTGACTTTCCTTCCACAACAACGCCGTCGAGTGGCACTTTCTCGCCCGATTTAACTAAGATAAGCGAACCCACTTCCACTTCACTTGGTAAAACCTGTTTTTCTCCGTCAGAGGTTATGAGGTTAGCATATTCCACCTGAAAATTTGTTAAAGCTTCAATAGATTTTCTTGACCTATTAACCGCAAGGCCTTCCAAAATTTTTCCAATTGTGTATAGGCAAACCACCATAAGCCCTTCCATATATTCGCCGATTGCCGTGGCGCCAACAACAGAGAGCGTGATGAGAAGATTTTCGTTTATCACGCCTTTAAATAGAAGTCGAATCGCTTTATAGTATGTTTTATAGCCAAGCGAAAGTGCGCTTAAAACATACATAAGCCAAAACGCCCACACAGGAAGAGGCAACAAAAGTGCCAAAAGCCCAAGTGCGATTCCAACACCCAAAGTGACAAGGTCGAGGGTGAGAATTTTTTTGTTATTAATTTTCTTTTTTGAGTCTATTATTTTTGCATTAGGTTCTATCTTTTTTGAAAGTTCCACAATCTTTTGAAGAGCGTTAATATCTTCACTTTCAAAGGAGAGTTTTCCTTTCACAAAGTTGATTTCCGCATTTTTAACGCCCTCAATTTTGTTTATTTCCGCTTCAAGTGTGCGTGCACAATTTGGGCAATCTAACCCCTCAATTTTAACAGTCTTCTTCATCAATTTTCTCCAAAATATGTTCTTTACTTATCACAAAGACCTCTTTAACATGGCGGTCGGCAAGGCTGTAATACACCTCTTTGCCCTGTTTACGCGCTTTTATTAGGTTCATATCCTTTAAATATTTCAACTGATGTGAAACCGCTGACTTTGTCATGTTAACAAGCGATGAGATGTCGCAAACACAAAGTTCATGCTCGAAAAGTGCATTGATGATTTTCATGCGCGTGGAATCTGAAACCGCTTTATAAAAATCTGCCATGGAAAGCAAAATCTCTTCGCTTAGCATCTTTTTTTTCACTTCTTCAACAATTTCACTGTGAATGACATCGCAATCACAGACACTTTTACCCATATTTCCTCCGTATAGTTGAATGTTCGTTCAACTGTTCACTATCATTATATGCTTCCTCTTTTTCTTTGTCAACTAAAATTAAAAAATTTTTATAAAAAAAGGAAACTCATAAAAGAATTTCCGAATTTATGTTTGGAAGATTAAGTTTATCTTGAAAATTTTGCTGGATGTTGTCGGTGGTGTGAATGGAATAGAATTTTTTATTCTTATATTTTGTCATAAGTTTAAGCACCTCGCCTGTTGAAAGATGTGTGTCGTTAACTTTTTCGGTTGCGGTGTCGATGAAAACTATGTCGCTTTTTTCAATCAATTTAATTAAGTTTTCGCAATACGCAGTGTCGCCAGAAAAACCAGCCACCTTTCCGTCTTTTTCCACGGTGTAGGCAAAAGGATATTTCACATTGTGCTTAACCTTAAAGGCGGTTACAGTGTAATTGTCAATCACAACGCTTTTGCCATCTTTCATCTCCACCACATCAAAAATTTTAAGTAAATCTTTCTTACTTCTTTTTAGTTCCAAAAGTTTGCCAAGTTTATATAGCCTATCGAGTGCCGTTTTTGGCGCAATAAGTTTCACCTTTTCTTTATTTTTTCTTTTGAAAAGATAGTCACAAATGATATGTAAGTCTGTGAAATGGTCGGAATGAAAATGTGTGATTAAAATATATTTCAGTTTTTCATAGTCGATATGAAAAAACTTTGTGAAAGACTGAGGGGTGTCGATAAGCATAACTTCGTCCACCAAAAAGTTGGTGTTGGGCCTCATGAACCATGTGCAACTGTTGCCAAGAACTTTTATCTTCATTTAACTCACCAAAAATTCCGCCACAATTGGAATGGACGACTCCATGGCAATCACATATTTTCTGTTGACTTCTTGAGAAAACTTAACCTCTTCATTTTTGGCTTTGATGAGGTTTTGAGCGTCGAGTTTAAGTGTGTCTGCCATGCTTTCGCAAAAGAGGTTGGCAATCATGTATAGTGCATTTTTTTGAGTGACATTTCCCCGCCTTAGCGCTTGCTTTAAAATGAGTTCCTTTTCAAAAATAACATCCATGCCAAACTTTAAGAAGAATTCAAATTTGTCGAGTGCGAAACAGTTGCCATTGGCTCCCGCCAAAATTTCCCACGACATATATAAGTCATAGTTTTGCTTTAAAAAGCCAGGAAGCCCTTTGCTGTAAAAATAAGCAAGGCAATCTTGCGCCACGGCGTCGCCCTCAAGTGCTTTTGTGCCAAGGTCGATGAAAGCCTCGTCGAATTTACCAATTTCTGAGGCATCGATAACCTTTTTGCGATATTTCACAAAGCCATTATATGCTTTATCTTTATCAACAAATCTATTCCACTCCATATTCTCTCCTAACTGGAATAATTATAGCAAATATCAAGAAAAAAATTAAACAATTTTCACACTTTTCCACTAAAAATTTTGAGTTATCCACATTTACACACGAGTTATCCACATTTTATCCACATTTGCACATTATTTTCGACATTATAAAACACTATCCGCCTTATGTGTGGATAAAAAATCTTCCACTTTTTCATGGAAGAATTTTTATAGAATAGGCGCACCGAGTCGAAAAACTGCTTGCAAAAATTTGGTGTACCAACGACGCTTTTTGTAATACATTTGGTCGACCACAACCGAGTTTTTAACATCTTCCAAAACGCTTTTTTCATATTGAGCAGTCAGTTCCTTGGAATACATGATAACCGTGTCCTCAAAATTCAAGGCAAAAGAGCGGTTGTCGGTGTTACAAGTGCCAATGGAAAGTTTGTTGTCGTCAACAATCAGCGCCTTGCTGTGAAGAAAGCCCTTATACATATACACATTCGCGCCTAGGTCTAGAAGTTCTTTAAGATAGGAAATGGAAACATGGAAAATTGCTTTGCGATCTGGCTTTTGAGGAATCATGATTCCCACCTTAACTCCACTTGCCAAGGCAATTTTTATGGCGGAAAGGAAACTGTCGTCAGGCACGAAGTATGGCGATTGAATGAAAACATGGCTTTTGGCGTTTGTTATCATTTTGATGTAGGTTTCCTTGATTTTTTGAATTGGCGTGTCTGGTCCAGACTCCACCACCTGCAAACTTATTCCGCCTTTAACCTCCACTTTTGGAAAGTAGCCTGCGCGCACATATTCATCGGCACTTTTTTCTTCTTTTTTGCAATAACGCCAGTCATTTAAGAAGATGTTTTGCAAAATGTAAACTCCACTTCCAGTAATTCTTATATGCGTGTCACGCCATGGAGAAGTTTTCTTTTCTGTGCCGTAGATGTGGTCGTTTCGTATGTTCATTCCACCAGTGTAGGCAACTTTGCCGTCGATTACCACAATTTTTCTGTGATTACGGTAGTTCATTTTTAAGTTTAAAAGACGAATATGTGCAAAAGGTGGGAAAAACTCTGCCACCTCGCCTCCTGCCTTTTTAAGTTTCCTAAAAAAGCGTCTTGGCGCGCCAAGGCAACCGATGGAGTCGTAAATGAATTTCACTTTAACACCCTCTTTTGCCTTGTTAATTAAAATGTTCATAATTTCCTTGCCAGCCTCGTCGTCAGCAAAAATATAATACTCCATGTTGATGGTTTCTTTGGCAAGCAGTAGGTCGCGTTTAAGTGCCGACATTTTGTCTATTCCCCAGCGGTAGATTTTAACATCATTACCAGGGCAAAGAATACTGCCAAAACTATAACAACACTTAACAAGTCCCACATCGTCTTTAAGTTCTGCCCGCAGATTTTCTTGGATTAAAAGAATTTCTTTAATGCGTTCGTTATAGTCAAGTTCATAAAGTTTATGCTTGTTTATCATTCGTCTTGTTCTTATGGACAGACCGTTTCCCATAACGATGTAGAAAATGTAGCCGACAATTGGAAGAACGGTTAAAATTGTTGTCCAACAAACTATGGTTGTGAATTTTTTTCTTTCAAGGAATACCATTGAAAGAAAGAGTAAGAAGTTTAAACTGTAGGTTGCCACAAAAACCCAAAACCAAGGACTCATGCAGTGCCTCCCGCTATGTTGTTTTCAATTAAAAGATAAATTTGCGTTCTTTCTGCGCCAGCGTTTTCTTGAACGAAGCAAGTGACAAAATAATATTGCTCGTCGCCTTGAAGCGTTATGGATGTGATTGGAGTTTCGCCGTCTAAACTTTCATAGAAAGAGATGTTCGCCATTGTGGTTTCAAACAACCTATTCGCCACAGTGTTTGCAACATTGTTTAAATTGAACACTCTTTCGCCCGCCGTTGTGGTGGATATTGAAGAAGTGAAAAGATGTGTTATGTCAACTTCTCCACCATTGTTATATAAAAACATGATGTCTAGGATATAGTTAATCATATTGCCCTCTGCGTCGGTTACTATGCAAAGATAGTGCACATATTTTGCAGAATAATTGCCAGTTGGCATGGTGACAGCTTCCACCAAACCAGATTTGAGATAGGAATCTGTTATCTCGTAGTATTCATAACTTGTGGCACCAGTTATAATTCCCAAACTTCCCTTAACATCATCGCTAATAAGGTCGGTTAAATTGGTGGAATCTGTCACAACAATGTTAGTGGAAACACGCGACCTTGTGCAATAGAAGTTCACTGTGAATTTGTGATAGTTGTTATCCACAAGCACATAGAAATCTTGTGTCACAACATTATTGGTGGCGTTTGCAGTTAAAAGGTTGAAGTTGTTTGCCTGATTTAATGCGCCTGCCTCTTCATTATATGTGAAGTAGGAAATTGTTCCTCCTGTGATTTCTAATCTTTCGCGAACAATGCTGTTGAGGTTTGCCATTATGAAATTGTTGTCATAAACTGTGGCAACATCAATCGCGCCGTCTGCTGTTTCGTCGGTGTAGCGATAGAACGCAATTTTTCTAAGATAATTTGATTTTCCGTCGTTAACCAAGAATTCACGAGTGAAAACATTTTCGGCGTCATTGAGTGTGTAATTATCTGCAATTTCTGTAATTACTCGCGTAGTGGAATCGACAGAATAGATTGTGTAAGTTATACCCGTTTCGGTATAGCCAAGTGCGCTTAGAAGGTTTTCTTTAGATATGCTTGTTTCGCTTTTTTCAAACCAAATTACACTGGTGTCAGTTTGAGTGGAAGAGTGAATATGATAGGTTATATTATATCTATTAAGCGTTCCGCCCTCTACAACATAATAGGAAATTGGCTCTGTCGGCGTTGTGGTTAAGTATTCGCCACTAACCTCAATAAGCTCATTGTTCTCAATTTTGTATACCGTGTTATTTCCAAAGATGTTGCTTAAATCATATCTACTTCTCAAAGTCCATGCAACTTCTCTATCGGCTTCGCTTGCATAAACAAGAAGGTTAACAGTGTAGTGACTAACTGAATTTTCATTTACAACTGCAAGGCTTAAGGTTTTAATACCCGCCTTTAAAACATTTATACCGGTGTCTGAAATTTTTTCTCCTGTTTCACAATCGTAAACTTCACTAACTCCAACTATTCCCGCTTGGTTAAATAGTTCTAAAACAGAATATTTGCCCGTTGACATCTGTGCGGATACCGCAATCTCAGTTGTTATGTTTTCATCGTAAACCACAACTGTTGCTTTGAAAGCTCGATAGTTAATACTATCGCCATATTCATTATGTTCCACATAACTTTCCACAAAGGTGCTTGTGTATCTTCCAGTTGCGGTGTAGGTATAAGAGTTTTCATTCCCACGAACGAGATAACCTTCACCGCTATTTTCTTGCACAATGGTGTAGTGAGAATTATCTCCGCTTTTTGTTCCAAACTTTTCACTAAACACAAATTCTTCGTCCACTTGAACGGTGTAAGAATTTCCAGAACCATATTCGGAAACAGGATTTCCGCTTCCACCTGTCAGCGTGTAGTTACTGTCAATTGGAACAACCGAGTTTCCAATTTGGTAAATTCCTGGTACGCTAACAGAACCGCCTGTCAGCGTGGAAGAGCCAAGCGTGAATGAAAGAGTACCAATAAGTTTTCCACGGTCGCTGTTAAAGTTGCCGTCCTCGCCTGAAACTTTCATATAAACTTTCACTGTTATAGTTCCTGAGTTAAGCCCGAAACTTGTGGAGGTGGTGATTGTGCCCATGGCGTCGATTGTTGCACCATTGATTTCATAGGTGAATTTATATGGCGTGCCTGAAATTGTTGCGTTATCTCTTATGTTTGTGTATTGGTCATTTGCACTGAAACCACTTTCAACATTTGCGTGTGAGGATAGCGTTATGAGGGAACTATCTGCCCATTGTGATGGTGCAATAACATAGTAGGTGTTGCCGTTGCCAGAAACTGTGTAGTAATCTGTGACGGTGTATCTTGCTGTTGTGGTGTCGGTGCCAGCAACGCTTGTGTAAATTGGATAAACATTGGTTTCATTATCTTGTTGATAATATTTATAATTACCTATGCTACCTGTGCAAACAATTGTGTAGAACTCTCGTGTCACATAGCCAGCATTGTTAAGTTCGCCTATATCGTTTATTCTTAAAGTGATAGGAGCATTAGTAATCAACGATAAGGTTAAATTGCCATACCCATCTTCTCCAATCGAAACTTCATCGTTGCCATATTTAATTGTGTAATCGCCTTGAGTGCTTCTTATGTGAACATATCTATTAGAGTTAATAGTCGTTAAAGATAAATTCTCAAACTCTTCACTTATTCTTGCATAATATGTGACTGCATAATCGTTGTTATTCACAGGAAGTTGAGTGTATGCACTGTCGTCGGCTGGAGTTGTAGAAGAAGTTGTGATGGCATACTCTAAGGTCGCACCGCTTTGCAAGGTGATTTCCAAAGTGTCGTTATAAATTCCGTTTGACGAGCCAAACATACTTGTGCTATTTATCACAGTTGTGTCAAGCACGCTGTCATAGTTAAACTCGCCTGTTCTTTCGCGTTCAATGTCGATTGTGGTTCTTATTTCACAGGAGTTTGTGCCATAAGTTAAAGTGATGACCATAACAACATCTTCAACAACATTGCTTGTGCCATAGAGATATGCTGGAAGTTCTGGAACAACATAGTGATTATAAGAAGATTCAGAAGCAGTGTTGATGCTTCGTGGAACACTGTAAACATCTAGAGCGGAATCATAGATAGCGGAATCATAGATATATTTATCTGCGCCCACAATAAGCTTGTTGCTTTCGCGTCCATCATAAACAGAGTTGTAGCCATCATCTCCTGGGTTTATGGTTAAGTCTGTTAGAGGCGTGCCGTTATATTCAAAGGAAATACTTGAAATTTGAACATTTAAGAAATTGGAGGCAAGGTCTGGAGAATATGGAATTCCGTTAAGTGTGCCAGAATCATCATAAGTGTAGACATTAAATCCATCCAAAATCACTTGAAGCCCTGACGCATCCGTGAACTCTGGACGCGCGGAGGAAGTGGTTTGCTCTGGAACAAGATATTCCGTTCCATCATCTCTTGTATAATAAACTTGCAATAAGTCGTCTGTTCCAACTCCTGCTGCTGTCGTGTTCACATACATGGTGATGGTTTGAGCGCCCGCCTCACTTCTTGCCAAAGAGAAGTTTTGTGTGGCAAAAAGTTCACCTTCACCACTATCTTGCCCTGCGTAAACATAAACGACATTTGCATTTGGAGTGTTTAATGAAGTGATGTTAAATGTTGGAGCTGTGCTTTCATCACGGCCAATGGTGTAGCGATAGTTATATTGAG
>ERZ1643247.2412-NODE-2412-length-14858-cov-4.568331_pt1 | contig 14858 bp, 11 predicted proteins | sample MGYA00579264_ERZ1643247 | MGnify/ENA primary metagenome ERZ1643247 (study PRJEB29033, sample SAMEA4952262) | chicken gut metagenome | biome: Broiler Chicken; feature: Gastrointestinal Tract; material: Caecum | place: Ireland | collected 2018 | study: Broiler... | reverse complement strand
TGAAAAACTAAATCAAAGAGATATTATCACAAAAGATGAATTATTAATAATTCTTGTGGCAAGTAACACAAAAACGGCGAGGGAAATTCTTCGCCGTTATATTATTGATAAATACAAAAACAGGCCTATGGAAAAATAGTTGCGACTTGTTTCGGTGGTTTACGGACGATTATTTGATAATATAAAAAGTAGGACTCGAAATAAAAAGAAACAATTCCGGGTTTTGATTTTTTTAATAGGAAAAAGGAGAGAGAAGATGATAAAATAGAAGGAAAAAAGGAGAGAATATGATGAAATATAAGGACTGGATAAAAGAATGGTTGGAAAATTACGTACAACCATCGTTAAAACAGAGAACATATACAAGGTATGCGGAAATTGTTTGGGGACATATTATTCCGACTTTGGGAGAATATGATATAGAAGAGATTACGGCGTTGAAGTTACAGAGATATACGAGGGAATTGTTACAAAAAGGGAATAAAAGGACGGGAAAGGGCTTGTCGGCCAATTCGGTGAACGGGATAATAACAGTAGTTCAAACATCTTTAAAAACAGCGTTTAAGCTCGGGATTATAAAAGAGTATGCGGGAGACAGAATCAGGAGGCCGAAGGTACAGGAAAAACAAGTGATGTGTTTTACCAAACAGGAACAAAGAGCCATCGAACAAGAAATATTCAGGAGAAATAACCCCAAACTATACGGAATCATAATAAGTTTGTATACGGGAATCAGACTCGGAGAATTGCTCGCATTGAGGTGGGCGGATATAGACGTCACGAGAGGAGCAATGACGATAAATAAGACTTGTTATGATGGAAGAGATAAAACGGGAAGATACGTACGGATAACAGAAAGCCCGAAAACAAATAGTTCGATAAGAGAAGTGCCCGTACCGAAACAACTCTTGATGCTGATGAAGGCTTGGAAAAAGAAAAGCTATTCCAAGTATGTGGTATCGAACGGAGAGGGAGGGGTATCGTTGAGGGGATACCAAAGGATATTCGAGAGATTATTGAACAGGATAAAGATACCGCATAAAGGCTTTCATGCATTGAGGCATACGTTTGCGACGCGAGCGCTGGAATGCGGAATGGATGTGAAAACATTGTCGGAAATTTTGGGACATAAGAATACGAATATTACATTGAATCGATATGTGCATAGCCTAATAGAGCATAAACGAGAAATGATGAACAGAGTCGGGCGGTTAATTTCAGAATTGTGACTATATATAAAAGAGCCGCCTATTATCATAATAGGTGCCAAAAAAACGGAAAGAAATCAGTCTGTAACGCGTTGTCGGAAAAGGGGAACAGAGAAAAATGGAGATAAAACTGTATGAACACAATCGAGTTGCATACGAAACCGCGAAAGCCTTGCTTGAAAGAGAAGGAAAAGCGGCGATAGTCCATCCCACGGGGACGGGTAAATCTTTTATTGCCTTTAAGCATTCCATAGAAGACGAACGGAGATAAATGGCTCTTTTGGCATAAGCGAAACAAAAACGGCGAGGAATTTTCCTCGCCGTTTTTGTGTTATTATTGGTAAATAATACCGACGGATTTATCGAAAAACAGTCACGGCTCTTATTGCGGCAATTGTCAAACGAAAGCAAACGGCAGGGATTTAAATACGGAAGAAAGATAAGGTTTACAGCTTGCGTACCGTATATCCCTCCACGATTTCAAAGGGGATATATATTTTATTGCTTACCATCTTATTGGAAATTTTTGCGAGAAGCGTTTCAAACGCCATTCTCCCGATTTCCATTTGATTTTGTTTTATATGTGTGGCAATCGGCAACTCGGCGGATTCGTATTCGTCGAATACAATGAGAGAATAATCCTCCGGAATCTTTTTGTGCAATTCCCGAATCGCCTTCATCACCAATTGCGTTACGGTAAATTCCGAGGAAATCAGAGCAGTGATGTCCTTATTGCGGCATAAATACTCCTTTATCGTCTCCACGTCCTTTTGGAATACGTCCGAATTGTCGGAAGTATGAGGACTGAGAATCGTATTGAGAACGTTTGACTCGCTGAGAGAATGGTTGTTCAAAATCTGTGCCGAAGTAAATCCGTCTATCCGATCCTGAATGGTGGAAGTATTTTGCTGCGGGCTGCAAATAAACCCGATTCCCGTATGCCCTTTGTCGAAAAGATATTGTGTAGCGGCCTGAGCTGCTTCAAAATTATTCGTACTGATGCTCGGAATCGCAAACCCCGAAAAACAACGGTCAACCAATACAATGGGAAAATGATTGAAATGCATCTGAATCAGCGTTTCATTATAAAATTCTTTGTGTACGGGTTGAATGATGATTCCGTCCACACCGAGCGCGACGAGGTCATTGATGGCCTTCGTTTCCTCTTCTGCCGAGTCTACGGAATTTTTGAAGATGACGTGATAACCGTGTTTTGAGGCACAACGCTCCACCGAAGTAAGAATCCGCAGTCCGAAACTGTAAGCAATATTGCAAAGTATGATTCCGATCGTGTGCTGTTGCGGTTTCGTCGGAATATTTTCCACGAAAGTCCCTTTTCCTGCCGTCCGGGAAATATATCCTTCGTTTTTCAAAAGCTGCATGGCTTTTTGTATGGTGATTCTTGAAACATAGAAGGACTCCGCAAGTTCCAGCTCCGACGGAAGCATAGACCCGGGCGGATATACGCCGAGAATAATATCCTCTTTGAGTTTATTATAAATTTCTACGTATAAAGAATGTTTTGATGGTTGATATTTCATACTCTCCCTGTCGGTAAACACAAATTGATTGTCCTTATATATAATATCACGAAATGAATTCTCCCGTCAATTATTTTGACTGTGATTTTTATCAATGTAATATAAATGTATTAAAATTATAATAAATGATATATAATGTTATTTTAGTATTGCTTTTTTTCAAAAACCGTGCTATGATAAGTGCGCTAAAAAACGACGGGGAACGTCGTATTTTTAAAGGTAAAGGAGGTATAGTTGATGAAAAAACTATTTTGCACGGTTTTGTCTTCGGTGATGCTGTTAGGGTTGTGTGCCTGCGGTGGTACGACGGCAAACGATTACAGTCAGTATGAAGACGGGCGCCTGATTTTGAATATCTGGGCTCCGGATCAGTATGCGGGCAGCGCGGTCAAGCAAAAGTTCCAGTCGTTTTTGGATAAGTTCAACGAGACGGAAGAGATGAAAGAGTTGAACGTCAAGTTGAAATTTCAGGCGATGACGCAGCTTCCCACTTCGTTGAAAACGGCGTGTATGAGCGGGCCGCAGAAAATGCCGGATATTGTTATCTGGGACAGATTTGCGACGCCGTCCAATACAAATTATCTGCTTCCGCTGGACGATATGATCGCGGAGGATAAGGTAGACACGACGAAATTTTTCGCCGAAGCGTATACGGAATTGACGGTGGAAGGCAAGCAATACGGTCTGCCTTTGGACGCCGATCCTTGGGGAATTTATGTCAACATGGATTTGGTGGACGAATATAACGAAAGCGCGGCCGAAGCGGATAAAATCGACGTCGATAATCTGGATACGTGGACGAAACTTTTGGACGCGGCGGATAAGCTCACCGTGCGCGAGGGAACGAACGTCACGCGTTCGGGACTGAATACGACCAGTGCGGACGGACAATTTTTCTCGTTTATCTATACGGGTACGGGGGAATTGATCGATACGAATAAAGACAGCGAGACCTACGGCGATACCGTCATGAAAGAAGGCGCCGCAAACATGATGAACGACGGGCAATCTCTCCGCGTGTACGATACGCTGGCGTTTTTTAACGAGTTGTATGCCAAAAATCTCTGCAATACCGGTCACGGAGGCACGGACGCGTTCGGAAACGGGTATTGCGCAATGACCTACGGTTCCATTTACTTCCCTCAGGAGCTTTCGGGATATCCTTTGAAAAATTATAAGATGATTCCTTATCCCGCCCGCGACAGAACCTATTTACAGGGTGAAAACAACGCGGAAGTGCTCGCTCCCGACGAAGAAGATAAATTCGGCATGAAAAACGGTCAGGTGGGCGGCATGCTCGGCGGTTACGGACTTGCGATTCCTCAGCCCGTAAATAAGGCCATGCAGACGCAGGAATGGAAAAATCATGTGGATAAGGCTTGGGAAGTCATTAAACTTTGGCTGATGAACGACGAAATGAACGAACTGTATTTCACCGAAAACGAGGCGATTACCTGTCGTCAGGATTTGTGGACGAACGAATTTTATTCTCAGGACGGAGTCATGAAGGATATTATTCCCTATCTTTCCTATTATAAAATGCGCCCGGGCGTAGCCGGATACGAAACGTTTGAATCCAGCGTGGTGCGTTCGGAGATTCAGGCTCTGCGCGAGGGCAGTCAGACGGTGCTCACTACATACGAAAATATCCGTTCTCAGGGCAATACTCTGCTGCGTCAGGCGCAGGGGAGGGCATAAATGATTTCATTGCGCAAAAAATTATCGATAAAGGCTCAGAAAAATATTGTCGGTTACATTTTTGTTGCGCCCGCCCTGTTGTTCTTTTTGATTTTTGTACTCATTCCGCTCGTCCTTTCGTTGGTACTCAGCTTTTTCAAGACGGACATGTTTTTCATGGACATGGAATTCGTCCGCTTCGATAACTTTCAGCGCGTATTTCAGGACAGTCTTTTCTGGCGGAGCGTCGGCAATATTCTGCTGTATACTCTGATGGCGGTACCTTTGAACGTGATCTGCGCGCTCGTGCTGGCGTCCCTCGTGAATACTCAGCTCCGCGGAGTGAAGGTCTTTCGGGTTTTATTTTACCTTCCCAGCGTAACGAGCGCCGTCGCCGCGAGTACGGTCTGGCTGTGGCTGATGAATCCCTCTTACGGGCTTTTGAACAATATTCTGAATGCGTTGGGACTCCCGTCGGCGACCTGGCTTTCCCATTCAAAGACGGCGCTCGTATCGGTGACGCTCATTACGGTATGGCAGGGCGTCGGGGCGAACATGATCATTTTCCTTGCCGCGCTGCAAAATATGCCCGTGCAGGTATATGAGGCGGCGAAACTGGACGGCGCGGGGCCGCTCACGGTATTTTTCCGCATGACGATTCCCCTGATTGCGCCCACGATGTATTTTATTCTGACGATGACGCTGATCGGCGCGTTCCAGCTCTACGATCAGGTATACGTCCTTACGAGCGGCGGTCCCGCCAATTCGACGTTGACCCCCGTCTATCTGATTTGGCAGAATTCGTTCGGGGACAACGCAGGGCCTCAGGCGGGATACGCGGCGGCGCAGTCGTTCGTGCTGTTTGTCATCATCATGCTGGTGACCGTTCTCGTCCGTCGCTTCGACCGCGACAACGCAAAATAAGGAGGTGGAGATTATGGAAAATACGACGACGGTACAGACTCCGCTTTCTCCCGAAGCTCTGCGCGAACACCGCAAGCGGCAAATTCATCGCATCGCGTATAAAGTGCTGCTCTATTTTGTGCTTGTGCTTTGCGCGCTTGTGATGGTACTGCCTTTTTATTGGTCGCTGATCACTTCCCTCCGGCCGAAGGAAGAAATTTTGAAATTGCCCGTCACTTGGTTTCCCAGTCGTTTTACGGCGGAACATTACGCTTATGTATTTGAAACGATTCCGTTTTGGAACATGCTGGGAAACAGTCTGATTACCACGGGCGTCGGATTGTTCACGAATCTGTTCTTCGGTTCGATGGCGGCGTACGCCTTTTCAAAAATCCGCTTTTCGGGACATAAGGTCATCTTCAATATTTTGTTGAGCTCTATGATGATTCCCGGCGTAATTACCCTTATTCCCACCTTTTTCGTATTGCTTCGTTTCCCTCTGGCGGGAGGAAACAATATCGTAGGGCAGGGCGGTATCGGATTTTACGACAATTTGGCGGCGGTCATTCTGCCGGGCGCGATCGGGGTATACGGAATTTTCTTCATGCGCCAGTTCTTCGCGTCCCTCGCGGACGATATGGCGGAAAGTGCGCGCATGGACGGCGCGGGAGAGTTTATTATCTTTTTCAGAATTTATCTCCCGCTGGTCGTTCCCGGACTGCTCACGCTGGGCATCTTCACCTTCCAGAGCGGCTGGAATAACTTCATGTGGCCGAATATCGTATTGCAGAGCCCCGAGAATCAACTTCTCACCATGGCTTTCAAATTTTTCAAAACGCCTACGCAGGTCGATTACGGACCTTTGATGGCAGTCTCTCTTCTCATGTCCGTTCCGATTCTGCTCTTGTATATATTCATGCAGAGATATTTCGTTCAGGGTGTGGCTCTGGGCGGTGTCAAAGATTAATTTTATGGAGGAAACTTCGATGAAAAAGTTACTCGTAAGTGCGCTTCTTACGCTTACAATGGCAGCGGGCGCCGCCGGTACCGTACTGGCTGCGTCTGCCGATGATGCGTTCGCCGCAGATTCGGAAGGCTCTGCCGTATTTCCCGCGGGCAGGAGCGAGGAAGAGGTTCTCGCCGCGCTCGACGAAAAAGTCGCCGATCTCAATGCGGATATCAAGGCGGTCATAGATGCCGACGGCGATCTCGAAGAGGCATATGCCGACGGAGAAATTCTCGCCTATTCCATCGCTTCCGGCAGCGACGGTACGATTACCGCCGCCAACAAACGTTCCGGCTGGAAGGTATGGGAAGGTACCGCCGTTATCGATCTTAAATATATCAACGACGGATACAGCGGCTGGGGCGACAATTACGTCGCATGGCTCAGCTATAACGGCATAGACGACGAAGCCTATATCATTACCGGTAAATTTGCCGACCAGTATCAGAAAGACAGCTCCCAGAAACTCGGTTCTGCCGCGGGGGATATGTTCCGCGTCGATACCGCGGGGGGGTATATCGCTTATCAGAATTTCACGAACGGCTACATAAAGCTGGAAAACGGTCAGACGAGCGTCGTCAACAAAAAGAACGTCGTTCTCAACGAAGAGGGAACGGAGGTCACGGAAGTGGACGCCGATCCGACCTCGACGGGCATGATCGGCGCCGCCACCTCGGAGACTTTGAAAAAGGCAGGCGTCGATTCCGAGGTGTTCGCGCAGGCGTTTGTAGATGCCTATAACGGTTATAAGGAGAAGGGTTACAATGTCGGCTATCCCTTCTCGCCCGTCATGGACAACGGTCAAAACAGCAGCGGCGAAAGCCGTTACGGTACGATTTGCACGCAGAATTTCCGTTGGGGCGACAGCAAGTCCGATCCTTGGAACGATACAGGCCGCAGCCAATGGGCGTTCCTCGCATACAATTTCGAGCAGGGCAGGGTTTATCTGATTGCAGACGAATTCCAGTATACTTTTGAAAAAGCGGAAAATGCGGACGCGCAACAGCTCGGCGATCCGATTTCGGATGCTTTTACGGCTACGGACGGCAACCGCTATCAGAATTTTGAAAAGGGCTATATGAAGGCGGTCGGTTCGACGGCGCAGAATGCGGCGGCGGAAGTCGTTCTGAATAAGAACGTCGACGGCGACGGCGTCGCTTCCGATATAGACATGACTTCTAAAATCGGCATGCTGGGCAAAACGGTGACGGACGACGTCCTTCCCGAAGGCTATACGGCGGACGAATTCACGGAGGCGTTCAAAGCCGCTTATGCGGAAAAAGTGGAATATGCGGACGGCGAGGAGCTCGCCAGCGTGGATCTCGTGGCGTATGAAAACGGATTCCTTTCCCAAAAATATACCGATAATAAAGGAAAGACGCATATGCTCGCGTATGTGGCGGACAGCGACTCGTTCGTGTACCTGCGTCCCGAAGTCGTATCCAAGTATCAGACAAACACCTCTCTCGGTTCTCCCGTGAGCGATCGCATCCATGTCGCGGAGACGGATTCGCAGGATATTTATGCTTATCCGTTTACCAACGGGTATATCCGCCTCACCGTGAGCGCTCAGGAAACGATCGAGGGCGGAGAGGTCGTAACGATTATTCAGGAATCGGCGGCAATCACCGTCGGCGCACAGTATGACGCGGAAAACAATTTCTTTGAAACGGTAAGTTATGCCGACAGAATCGACGAATCGATTGTCAATGCTTCCGTTGCCGACGCTTACGATTTCCTGAATATTCCCGATAATGCCACGCTTGCGGCGGCGTTCAAGGAAGAATATGAAAAGGCTTTTGAAATGGGCTTCTCCGCGGGCGAACCCGCTTCCGAAGGCATTACCTGGTGGACGACGGGAAACTCCGGAATCGTCAAACTGACGCTGAAAGGCGGCAACGGCAATGCGAGCTTCTGGGGCGATAACACGCTTATGACCTATAACCCCGTAGACGGAAAGGTCTATATTACGACGGGCGATCTCGGAAACGCGTACGCTTCCGGCGGCGCGTCGGGCAACGGCTGGGCGCTCGGAGAAATGAAAATCAATACAAAGACGGGCGTTATCGTACAGGAATTTGATATTCACGATACCGTCGTGGAGAGCCGCCCCGTCTACTTTATCTCGGCAAACGGCTCTACGAGCAAGGTCGAGGGAAGATATGACTTCGAGGCGAATGCCAACGGCGGAGAATGGGTAGATTATATTTCGCAGTTCGGCGGAAGCATTTCTTCCAAGGTCGTAGACGTAGAGGATTCTTATAAGACGGGTACGCCCATCACCATCGATTTTGCTCAATATATCGACAACGAGGACGGATATTTCGTAGATTATGAACTTCTTTCCGATACCGGCGAACTCAGCGATGCGGGCGTGTTCACGATTACGCCTTCCGAAGCGGGTAAAATCACCGTTCAGGTACAGGCGAGCAGCGCGTTCGATAAACTCGTATTTGAAGTGGAATTAAACGTAACGGCGGACGGAGGCGAAAATCCGGGAGACTCTTCCTCCGATTCGTCGAATCCTTCCGACTCTTCCGGCTCTGCTTCGAACGATTCGGGAAGCTCGGATGAGGGCGGCTGCGGCAGCAGCGTGACAGGACTTGCTTCGGCGGCGATCGCTGTGACGGCAGCCGTTGCGGCAACAATCATCATCAGAAAGAAAAGAGAGGACTAATTTTGCAGTACACTGAAATTTCTTCGCGGGGGCGGGATAACGCCCCCGTCAAGGAAATCCCTTATAAAAATTTGTGCGGAAAAATGCGCGCCGAAATTGCAGGCTATGCCGAGACTCTTTCCGACGCGAAAGTCCGCGAAATGTTTTTGAATTGCTTCTTTTCCTCCTTGGATACGGCGGCAAAACGCCTGTCCGACGGCAGTACGTTCATGCTCACGGGGGATATTCCCGCCATGTGGCTGCGCGATTCTGCCGTACAGGTAATGGGGTATCTTCCCTACTGCAAGGAGGACGACGATGTTCGTGCGCTCATTACGGGACTTTTACGGCGTCAATTCTACTATATCGGTTTAGACCCGTATGCAAACGCCTTCAATGAGGAGCCGAACAATCGCGGACATAAGGACGACGTGACCGATTGGGACAGTCCCTGGGTTTGGGAGCGCAAGTTTGAAATAGATTCGCTTTGTTACCCCCTTTGGCTGTTGCAAAAGTATATCGATTTCACGGAGGATTATTCGGTCGCAGACGACGGATTCCGTTTTGCGCTGAGCCGAATTCTCGATACTTTTGAGACGGAGCAGTATCATGCGGAACGTTCGAGATACATCCACAGCCGCCCGAAGTATCCGGAATTTCCCACCCTTCAAAACGGCGGGAAAGGCACGCCCGTAGGTTATACGGGAATGGTCTGGAACGGTTATCGTCCCAGCGACGATGTCTGCGATTACGGCTATCTCGTTCCGGCAAACATGTTTGCCGCAGTCGTGCTCCGCTGGCTGGAATCGCACGCCGAACGCACGGGCATTCTTTCCGAAAAGGAACGGATCAGCGCGCTGCGCGGACAGATCGAAGACGGATTGCAGAAATTTGCCGTATACGATCATCCGGATTTCGGAAAAATTTACGCCTATGAGACGGACGGGCTCGGACATTTCAATATAATGGACGATGCCAACGTTCCCAGCCTGCTCAGCCTACCTTACCTCGGTTATTGCCGGAAGGATGACCCGATTTACCTCAATACCCGTCGATTTATTCTGAGCCGTGCAAATCCGTATTATTTCGACGGCAAAATCGCCCGCGGCGTGGGCAGTCCGCATACGCCGGATAAATATATCTGGCATATCGGAATCGTCATGCAGCTTTTGACCTCTGACGATAAAGCGGAGCGCGAGGAATGTTTCCGCACGCTCCTGAATACGGATGCGGGGTGTAAAGTCATGCACGAGGGTTTCCACTGCGACGACGCCTCGCATTACACGAGGCCGTGGTTCTGTTGGGCGAATACGCTGTTTGCAATGGCGGTTACCGATATGAAAGAAAAAGGAGAATTGGAATGAAAAAAATTCTTTCCGTTTTGATGGTTCCCTTGTTTTGCACCGCGTGCTTTGCGGGGTGCAACTCGGAGCCGGAAGATCCGCTCGCTTCGCTGAAAAGCGAACAGGCGCGTATGTATGCCGAACGGAGCATTTCTCTCAACGAATCAGTAAAAGAAAAATATTGGCAGAACGACGCTCTGTTCATGTATCACTATTACCCGAATTTTACGACCGACGCGACGGGAGACATGAGTACGGCTTTTGCATGGCCGTACACGGAAAACGTCGCCGCGAGCTGGCGTATCGCCACACTTTCCGACGGCGCAAAGGAGCAGGTAAGCGATTATTACAAAGCTCTTTTGGACGGGTTCGAATATTATCGCGCGTTCAGAACCGATTATCAGGTATATTGCGCCTCGCGCAGTACGGAAATCGGAATGGCGGCGGGAGATACATACTACGACGATAATATATGGATCAGCCGCGAATTTTTGAACGCATACGAAATATTCGGAAACGAAGAATATCTGAAATCGTCCGAAGGAGTCGCAAAATTTGTTTGGAGCGGCTGGGCGGACGACGAATTGGGCGGCATCTATTGGTGCGAGCAGAAGAAAAATTCGAGAAATACCTGTTCCAATGCTCCGGCCGCACTGCTGTTCGCACGTCTGTACGAGGCGACGGGCGACGAGGAATGGCTGGACCGTGCCAAACGGGTGTACCAATGGACTTACGATACTCTGCGCGACCCTGCCGATAACGTATATTGGGACAATATCAGCAACGAAGGAAATATCCAGACTTGGAAATTTACCTATAATACGGGCAGTATGATCGCCGCAGGGGTCAAACTGTACGAAATCACGAAAGAACAGGCCTATCTCGACCAGGCAAAGGCCAGTGCCGCGGGCGCTTACGGATATTGGTTCAAGGATAAAGAGGGTTTCGATTACAAGACGATCGATTCCGTCAATCCTTGGTTCAACGTACTGTTGTTCGATGCGTGGGTAGAACTTTACGAATACGACCCCGAAACCACGCTCGTATACATCGAGGCGTATGAGGCTAACCTCAACCATGCCTATGACATGCTGCACGACGGATTGATGCCTTCGGACTGGGTCAACGGCTGGCCGAAAGACGACTCGGGAAATCCCGTCATCGAAAAAGCCAATGTGCTCGATATGGCGGCAAATTCCGAAAATTTCGGTACGCTCGCGTATTTTTATGAATATGTTAAGGAGTAAATAAATGAGAAAATTTGCAAAAGTTTTGGCTGCGACGTTTTCGTTTGTCTTTCTTTGCAGTGTATTCGTTTCCTGCGGAGGGGGAACGGATTCTTCTTCGGATTCGGGGGGAGAATCTACCTCTCAGACGACGCCGGAGGAAGTATATTATACCGTCACGTATGATGCTGACGGCGGGAGTTTGGACGGAGAGGCGTCCGTTCAGGTAGAGAAGGGCAAGAGCATCACGTTGCCGTCTGCGGAGAAACAGGATTTTGAACTGAGCGGCTGGTATGACGGAGAGACGCTCGCAGGGGCTGCGGGGGAATCTTATACTCCCTCGGGGGACGTTACCTTAAAGGCGCACTGGGAGAGCGCTTTGCCCGATTACGCCGCCGTGAACGAGGCGCGTGCGATTGAGTACGGAAAACTGATAAAAGAGCTGTATTGGAATTCTGAAACCAAACTGTCCAATCTGACTCCGGGCGGAGGGGTTCCGTTTTGCTGGCCGTTTACCGAACAGCTTTCCATGGTGAACGGAATTTTGCTGACGATGGACGAAACGCACGAAGATTATGAATTTTTCAGCAACTATTTGGTTGAGCTGATTGAAGGAATGCGGCATTATCGGGTCAAGACCGTGAACATGAGCGACGGTGAATCGTGGGAGAATCCCGATTATTTCATAGCGGAATTCGGAGAGAATGACGGCAGTGCAAATTCGTATGCCATCTATAATTCCGGCAGGAACGACGGAGCGGTGGACAGCGTGAGTGCGGGGCTGGACGGAATTTTCTTTGACGACAATGTTTGGGTGGCAAAAGAATTTTATTATGCCTATATCAATCTCGGCGACGTAAAATACCTGAACGAATCCATTAATATCTTAAACTGGATTGTCGGAGAAGGGTACGAGGAGACGAAAGGCCTGAACGGTATTTATTGGAAATGGGCGGCAAAATTCAAGTTCGAGGACAAGGCGGGCGGAGGCGGCTTGGACGACAATAACCACGCTTCTCTGAACGCGTGCTCGTCCGCGCCTACGGCGATGATGCTCGTAAAGTTATACAACGCGATGGGCGACGAGAGTCTGAACGGGAAATTTGAAACTCTGCGTACGGATTATCTTGCCAAGGCACAGAATATTTATGAATTCTGCTATTCCGTGCTCCGCAATCCCGAATCCGGCTGCTTGCGCGACAAAATATTCCTTAAAGAGGGCTTCGAAAACATGACCGACCAGAACCAGCAGATTCAATTGGTGGATCAGCAGGAATTGGCTTATAATACCGGTACGTTCATGACGGCGGGGGCCGAGCTGTATAATCAGGCTGTCGCGGCGGGCAAAGACGCCGTGGCGGAAGTATACCTTGGCAGAAACGAGCAGGTCGCGGAAGATGCCGACAGAAAGTTTGCCAACACACAGGTCGTAGAGGGACAGTATTCTTATGGAAATCACAGTTGGTTCACTTCGTTCCTGTTGGAAGGCTTTATCGATTTGAGCGACACCGTTCCCGCTTGTGCGGAATATATCGAACACATGCGCAGTTCGCTCGATTACGCTTGGAACAATAATCGCGCGGAAGATAAACTTGTCAGTCCCGCATGGATCGAGGGCTGGGACAGTTTCAGCGATAACGGAGTCAACAGCGAGGGCAACCCCCGTCAGATTCTGCTTCAATCCGCCAATGCTCATTGTTACGCCATGCTCGCGCGCTATTACGCCTGAAACATTGCACAAACCATAAGTTAAAAAGTTTTTCAAAAGAGGTCGGAACCCTTCGGAGCCCGACCTCTTTTGAAAAGTTCTTTTTCCGCGGAGTGGTGTTTTAGCCGAGGGCGAGGATGCAAAAAAACGCTGAATTCCCTTCTCCACGCGCCTGACGGTACGGCAGGTATCCATTCAAAATTGTAAATCGAAAATATGATTATTAATATAATAAACTTATAAAAATGAAAATTGTGTGAAAATTGCGTGGAAACAGTTGACAATTCAAAAAGGTAGTGATAAGATATGATTGTATCACAAAAGAATTGTTTTTTAGCTTAGAGAAAGAAATTTTCACGTGATTTGTGAATGCCTCAAAGAGCAGACCGTAAAGACCCGATCGACCAATAAGTGTAGATTCGGGTAAAAAATTACAGGCCGTTAACGATAACAATTGCAAAAAAATCGATAAATGAATGAGAGAAAGGGGGGATGAAAGAAACGGGGCGACGGGAGTTGCCAAAGGTGTGGTGGAATATGAAAAAGATGAGAGTGACTGTAAGAGATGTGGCGCGGGTGGCAAACGTGACGCCGCAGACAGTATCTCGGGCAATTCGAAATGCACCCGAAGTTTCGGCGGAGACGCGGGAGAAGGTACTGAAAGTTGCTGCGGAGTTGAATTATGTGAAAAACAATTCGGCGAGTTCGCTCCGTTGCGGAAACAGTAAACTGATCGTTATCATCTACGATCATCTCGTCAACGTATATTTCTCTATCATGATTGATTATCTGCAAGCGTGTTTCAGGGAACGGGATTATTCTATTTTGATGATGTCCGTAACCAAACATCGGCTCGACCGTGCGGATTACGAGTTTGCGGTATCGCACAATGTCGCGGGGATTATAAGTTTCCTTGAACCCAGCGAAGAAGTGACGGAAATGCTGGATAGTTTTGTCGTACCGATACTTCTTTTCGGCAGACGGACGGACGTCAAATCGATTGATTACATTTGCATGGATGACGAAAAGGGAGGCAGATTGGCGGCTCGGCGTTTTCTTGAAGAGGGATGCAGGCGTTCCGTGTATGTGAGCGTCGGAACTGCTTCCTGTGCATACGATCGTTTTATGGGGTTCAAAAGAGAATTGGAAAACGCGGGCGCGCAGACCCCCGTTCTCTTGGATTCCATGGAGAATTTCGAGGAGAAATTTTTCGCTCTGTTTGAAAATTCCGAAACGAGTCCCGATTCGTTCTTTTGTTTCAGCGATATGATCGCGTTTGACATCGTCTGCCGTTTGGAAAAAGCAGGCATCGAAAATGTACAGGTGATCGGTTTCGACGATATCCAAAAAGAAATCCGCATTCCTCGCCGCCTCGTTTCCGTCGGAACGGATAAACGCGCAATGGCGGAACGGGCAGTAAATGTTCTCGTTTCTCGTATAGAAAAAGGACGCGGCCCGCGCGTAACCGATACGTTCGACGTCTATCTGGACGAAAATCTTGTTTTTTGAAATTTGAAAAAGGAATTTTTGTTGTTCCTAATATTTTTATTTTACTCCGTTAACGATAACGACACCAAAAATTAAAATTAT
>ERZ1643247.2411-NODE-2411-length-14861-cov-18.369918_pt1 | contig 14861 bp, 13 predicted proteins | sample MGYA00579264_ERZ1643247 | MGnify/ENA primary metagenome ERZ1643247 (study PRJEB29033, sample SAMEA4952262) | chicken gut metagenome | biome: Broiler Chicken; feature: Gastrointestinal Tract; material: Caecum | place: Ireland | collected 2018 | study: Broiler... | reverse complement strand
ACATGGCATATCGGCAATCCCTGATGAAGTACGCGGAGAAATACGGCGTCAGCCGTGCCAGCCGGAAGTATAACAAAAGCCGGTCGTATATCTACTTCTGGAGGGCTCGCTGGGATGGCAGAGCAGAATCCCTGGCCTGCCAGTCCCGGCGGCCCCACAGCCATCCAAACCAGCACACAGAAGCAGAACTAAAACTGATCCGGGATATGCGCCGCCGCAATCCGAATCTGGGTATGGTGGAGCTGTGGCACCGGCTGCGGCAGCGGGGCTACACCCGCCGCCCGGAGAGCCTGTTCCGGGTAATGAGAAAGCTGGGGCTGTTCTCACCTAAAGAGAAGAAAACGGCCTGCAAGCCAAAGCCCTACCAGCAGATGACCTATCCCGGCCAGCGGGTCCAGGTAGATGTGAAGGTGGTCCCCCGCCGCTGTATCACAGACCCTGAGCTGCGCCTGTACCAATACACTGCTATTGATGAGTTCACACGCCTGCGCTTCCTGGCTGCTTACCCGGAGCAGTCCACCTATTCCTCTGCGGATTTTCTGAAAAAGTTGTTCAAGTGGTATGCGCGCCGTGGAATCCGCGTGGAATGTGTCCAGACGGATAATGGCTTTGAATTTACCAATCGTTTCTCCAACAGCAAGCGGGATCTCCCCACTTTGTTTGAGACCACCGCCGCCCACCTGGGTATCCGCCACAAGCTCATCCGGCCTTATACGCCTCGCCACAACGGTAAAGTGGAGCGCAGCCACCGTGAGGACCAGAAGCGCTTTTACTCCTGCCGCAGCTTTTTCTCCCTGGATGACTTTGCAATGCAGCTCGCTGTCCACAACCGCCGCTCCAACAACTTCCCCATGAGACCGCTTAGTTGGCTTTCTCCGAACGAATTCACTGTCCAATATGTTTGACAAACCTACATATCTTTCTATCCGTGATTTTATTTAAGTTGTGGATTGACATAATCAGGAGCAGTCATAACCCGGTTGACCCGCTACTCAAACTTTAGGAGAGCCGGACAGGCAATGGAAAACGGGCCCATTTTCATTCCTATCCCTCTACTTCTGCGCTTTTAGTTTTCTTTACGTTGTTCAAATTTGCTGCAGGTACAAACACTATCGTTTTTAATTTCACCAGTAATTACGCACTTCCGATGTTGCCAATAGATACAATTACTACTACATCTTTCATCTTTACCCATCTTGATAATTCCTCCTTGAAAAATCCTAAAATTCGGTTTAGCACAGTTCCTTTATAATTTCCATACACTCCTCCCCTCCGTGGTATTCTCTTTGCTCTGATGTAGGCGCTTCTTGAGGAACGCTAATCACTTTCTGCAAGATACCTCATTGTCTGCATTGTTGATGAATGCAGTTAGCTCTTCAATAGCGTCAAGAATCTCATTACTAAAGAAACCGGTATGATCATCATCTATACTACCTTTTAGCGAAATTGCCTCAGCCGTCAACTGTTTGACATCATCTATCCGTTGAGGATCTTCCATCAATAATTTTGCTAAATTAACTAAAGTAAACACAATATTTGTTGTGTAAACGCCAGGATGCTTTTCATTTTGATCTTGCCTTATTTCAAGGGATTTTAAAAAATAATCTTCCGCATCAGCAGCGCATTCGTTCTTCTGGCTTAGTAGCTTACCGAGATTAAATGCTGTCCATGCAACATCAGTGCTGTAATCACCAGTCCGTTTCCAAATTGTCTCTCGTATACTGTAGGCCTTTTGTAACAATCGCTCTGCTTCTTCCCAGGATTCATTTTTCTGAGCTAATAGACAACCGAGATTGTCACAGGTAGTTGCGTAATCCCTTAAATTATTTAATGATGGATTTTCGGTCTTTATTCGCTCCCTATATTTAAATGCAGACTCCAAAAATGATTTAGCTTCTCCAAAAGCGGAACGATTGTCTGAGAGGACATAACCCAGGTGGTCCTTAACTTTCGCAATATCGCTTTCGTGTCCATCGATGCTCTCCCATATACTAAGTGCCTCTCTCAAGTCTTGTTCTGATTCTCTACGAAACTCATGAGTTGTTGACTTGATATAGCCAAGCTCATACTTTAAATTTGCAATCCACTCCTTTGTCGCTCGAGAGTCTCCATTATGCTCATTCAAAAAGCGCTTCAAGGAAAGCTCTAAGTAATGAATGCTTGTTATTCTCTTCCTTAAGTGCAGATATTCAAGCATACCAATATTGCGAAAAAATGATATAGCATTTTTGAAGGTTGAAAAATCAATAAATTTGGCGACATTTTCAACGATTGTTATTTTATGTGCTATTTCAGCTTGCGAATCGTTTCCTTGTATCAATTCCCCTTTAGATACCAATTCAAGCAAATTATAAGCTGTGCCACTGGGGGCCTTTCCATCCAGAAGGTCGATATGCACTGTCTCTTGAACTAATGAGTGGATATAGAATCCGCTCCCCTTGCGAAATCTTAGCCACCCTTCTTTGCATAAAGAATCCAAATCATTATCCGTATAGTTTAGAAGGTATGTGACTTCGCCCCTGGAGAGTGTTATGTTTTCAGGCAAAACAGAAAAATCCCATAGAATTTGCTGCTCACGAGGTGTGCGACTTCCCATGTCAAATAAGCGTTTCAATTGTTCAGCCGCAATACTGCTATTTTGATTTCTCTTTGTAGAAATACGAAGGCTGGGAAATCTAAATCCAGACTCCTGAAGCCGCGCAACATAATAATTTAAATCATCTTCATATGCAGCGCTTCGTGCAAGCAATTCTATTGCATAGGTATGATAGCCGGCAAGTTCTACAAGCCGCTTTACTGCATCAATGCCTGTGCGAAAACTATAGGACTTTTCCATCTCTTCACGATCATAATAGTAGTAGAAAAGGTCTATACAAGGAATGATGTTTTTCTCATTTCCTATAGAATTGACTAAATAGGAACGGTAACCTATGATTTCGGGCAGTCTAGAAGTAATTACGACTGTTGTATCAGCCCATCCGGCGATTTCCTGTAAATCTTTATCTCTTTGTGGATACTGATTTTGGATACTGTTTTGGTCTACATTATCAATCATGAATAATTTGGTAGCCTTTAAGTTCTTAATGCTGTTAGAAACAAGCTCCCATCTTTTCTCCTGATCCGCAACATCGTCATACAATTCAATTGCATCGATTGCAGTTAAGAAACTCTCCCTTAATGTTCCATTGTACTCAATCCACGCTACACAATCATAGTAATTTGACAATTGGGAAAACAAGGCGCGAGCAAGTGTTGTCTTTCCAACTCCGCCAAAGCCATGGAGAAGGAGAGCTGTCTTCCCTTTAGCAAGCATTTTCGTAATTTCATCTAACTCTTGATCCCGGTTAATCAGAGTATCTCCGTCCTCAAAAATTCCTGTTTTTGTAAGGAAATGAGGTAACTCCTCTAAGGTAAGTTGGTGTCGCTGTTGGAATTTTACAATAATGGGGTCCAATGCGTACAATAAGTCCTGCGCTGTTTGGTATCTCTGATCAGGGAAAATAGACATGCCCTTACTGATAAAGTCCACGATTTGCTGTTTGATATTCCCAGGAATTCTAGCCATATCCGCGCTCTGCCGAATACTGTCATATCGATAACCTTCCACAGGTTCCTCGACTCCATCAACAAGGAGATCAAATAGCATTTTCACAACCGAGTATGTATCCGCCGCATAGGTGATCAGTTTCCTAGCGTTCTGTGCTCCTTCCGCATCATTGGATGCTACTGCATTCACATACTCCAGCACCTCAGGCGCAGCGTAGGCTTCCGTTATGCTCAATGGAATATCAGTTTGAATATGACCCTTAGAATCCACCGGTATACTAGAGCCATAATCCAATAAGAATACATGGTGATTTCCTAAGCGGTTCTCCTGGTTTTGATTCAGATCGCTGATGAATAAATTTTCTGGTTTCAAGTCTAAATGCAGGAATCCTTTTTCGTGAAACTTCTGAAGTGTCTCTGTGATGCGCTTTGTCAAGTTCAGCTTGTCAAGAATGCATTCCTGCCCTGTGAGAGTTATATCCCACTGAGCCTCACTCAAAGGAATTCCGCTTTGCGTCTTGACGCATAGATATCTGGCCAAGGTAGGGAATCCAGGCTCAACGAGTGTAACATTGAGGAATCTCCCATCGTTTGTGATGCCGCCAAGGCCCTGTGTGTACCGAACAGCATCCGAAATAACCGACTCCTGCATAGCGTACTGTTGAATCCTGGTATCAAGTTCCTTCTCATCTGCACCTATACACGGGATTAACGCACAGCCCTTTCTTGCAATCCGATCTGCAAGAGAAATCGGGTAAATCTCTTTCAGGCACACGATGTTTCCACTCTTAATGTCCAGGGCGTGGTAAACAAGACAACTAGCTCCCTCTCCAATTAGGCGCAGTACTTCATATTCCCCAATCATAGCTTTATTAAGAGGCGTTCCAATTGCAGCATCAGCAGCAAAATAAGTCATATCTTGCTTTTTTATCTGGTAAGTTTTTCCTTCTGCCGTGTGCGGCAACGGGTACCGGTTCGTAATCATTATACCATACCCCCTCTAAAAACCAAAAGGAGACAGTCCCCCTCGAAATCTCATGACAAGCCATTTGCTAAACGGGCCCATTCCTTTAGGTCATCTTTCCTGCTCTGTTGTTTCACTATTATTTTTCGTAGTCTTTCTATCAATTAAGTCTTTTTTAATAGAATCACCAAATCTCGATGTAAAACTTGATCCCATCGGCTGACTTACTATTAAATCTTCTTTACGCAGTTCAAAATCGCCTAATTTCTTGACATCTAACGTTTCATCTGTCCTATATAGCCGAGTGTCCGCCAAATTATCTATTCCTTCAAGTTGAAGGGATAGAATGTTACATGCCAGCCGATCAATTCGAGACGTGGGAGAAAGTCCCCCGCCATAGCATCTTTTCAATAGTTCGTTGAGCCGATTTTCATCTAAGGAAACGCTTTGATCTTTTCCCAAAGCATCTAAAATTTTTTGGTTTGCAAATAAGGCAAAAAATAGGAGCATCGGCCTGGTAATGTCCTTTTCTCCCTTGATAACCCCCCTAAAATAAGCTACAAGATTATCGACCGGATCCCCACTTTCGCTGCCCCCATCTTCATCAGAGTCATCTTCCCCCGATCCGAAAAACATATTGTCTCCGACCGGATCATAGTACTCGTATAACATCTCCACAACTGTATGCAAGCGGATAGGTATCTCCTGTATGGATTCCCGCACAGAATCCCAGCATGCGTAGTTAATATTTGCGTCATAGTACATCTCATTAAGAATAGGGCGGTTATCTTGTCGAATCCAATAGCATTTCATAATAGATTCTATGCAAAAAACCAGATAGCGGATAAACATAAGCCTTGCATTGGCCCGGTATATACGGAGCTGAGGGGCTTCTTCTGTGATCAACTGAACAAGATCCTCATCACTTTTGACCAATTTTACCGCTCTCTCGATGTATGTTGTAAAACGGCTCCCCTCAGTCGTCATGGAACCATAAATCCGTTCTTCCGGAGATTGTTCCAAAATAATTTTTTTCAGACTCTTCAGTTTAATTCCTTCGCTTAGGTCGCTCAGTTCATCCTTATTGTTCTTTTCACAAATCTTTTCAGCCTCCTGGTAAATGGACAACCATTGATTGAGTGCATCTCGCACGGATTCATTGGGATTGCAACTATGCCTATCTAATGCATACCCAATTGTAAGTTCAACGAGATTTCGTACATAAAGTTGTGGAAAGCCACACCCCACCAGGATTCTGTTCACATCAGCTCTTGTGAGTCCCCGAAAGAATCCCAGCGCGATAATCCTTTTTCTACTGGTAGATCGCTGATTCCTGATAATCTGAATAGAAGTTTCTTCTGTCAGATCCTTACATCTACTGAGATCTTTATTGCAGGTATTCTCACAGTATCTAACAAAAGCGTCCATACTGGCCATTGACATTCCCCTCTCTTAATCAATCGAAATCAGCATGCTTAATCCCCGCAAGTACACTGCTGGGGCAACGGACAATACCCGCCTTTCTTCTGAGTATAGCATAGGTGATTTTTTACATCAATGCAGAATCTTTCTCACAAATCATTTTCCGAGCAATTCCGTCTTATTTTCCATGCAGACGGCGAAAAAATCAGCTAAGCTATCTATGTAGGCACGGGAGATTCAACTCGCCAGCCGGAAAGGAGGGTAGAGAGTGGCTGGCTGAACCTTGTTCAAAGTCTCCACAAAAGGAACCATTCACTATTTGGGAATAATAATGGAGGTATGATTTATGGGAAAGATCACTGTTTATTCGCACGGAACGGTTCAGGTTAAGATGGACACCCGGGATGACACTTATTATGATGCCAAAGATCCGCATGTCAGTTTCTATAAGCATGGTCGAGAGGTACACAGCCACATCTACTTGAGTGATGTTGACAATCTTGTCGCCACTGGGGACTCCGACATGCAGGAAGCGATTCGGTATGTCCGTAGGAACAAGCGGGATCTGGAGCGCCAGTACTACAATAGCAACCGCTAAAACCATGCGGGGCTGAGGGAGCGTCTTCGCTTCCCAGCCCTGCTCTTTGTATAAGAGCAAGCTATGTATTTTTGCTGATTTGATGGTTGAGGTGTCAGGAACGATGGTTCTGGCAATTATCGATCTATTATTGGGCTGTAGGTTTTCTGCTTCTTGCATCGTAATGGTTAAGTTTCTTACTTCCTATCCATTTTCTCTAGGCTCCTGTTTTTTTCAACGAAGACATCAACCAAAGTGAGCAAAGCTCTTCATTCCAACTTTGAAAATGATTTATACTGTCAGAATTGTTTAGGATCATCTTCCCACGGCTTTAGATCTACTCCACAATAAAAGCCTGCCGGATATCAGGAAAAACAAATCCTGTCGTTTTTTTCAGATAATAGCTTTATGGATAAATTATTCTTAAAGCAGGTCAAGGACAGCGACTTATCTGAAAGAAGGGAGGAATCCAATGAAAACTATCATAATTCTGCTCCTATTATATTTGCTTTCTCCGCGAAATAGCTGTTTATCCAGATTGATTCGATGTTTCGCCGCACTGCTGCTTGTGCTATTTATCATTAGTCTAATCACATGTAGAAGTAAAGGAGTGGATTTTTAATATGAAAAAACTGAAAATTCCCGGCATTACTGGTTTCCCGCCGCTCTTTTTGACCCGGTTAAACGGCATGCGGGATGCCAAGCACGGTAGTGTTGCTTTTTTGGACGGGACATGGATTGGTGGATACCTGGACGCAAAAATTAAAACATACAGCGCTTTTATCGCAATGGTGTATCTGAATCTGGAGCAGCGTACCTCCCCGTTGTTTATCGAAAGCGCCAAGCTCATGGTGGAGTATCAGGAACTACTCCAGGAGGAAACTTCTCCCCCTACAACGCCTTCCGGAAGGACCGCATCCTTGCAGGCGCGTAACGCCGCAGCGGATGCCGCAAGGGTTCGTAATAACTTTATCAGAAAACGCGAAATTGAGCGCCGGCTCCCGGAAATCGATGAATCTATTGCCTATCTTGTGAACGTTGCACACGAGGAATCCGTTCAAGCCAGGGAGCTTACAGCCCGCCGTCTCTATGCATATCTGCATGGAGCGTCCCGTACGGTCCACAAGCCTGTGACCGTGCCGTTTTCCTTCTCGGCTGTGGAAGAGGAGGAAGTCAACTTTAATAGCCGGCATCAGCAAAATGATGCTCGGAGAAAAGAGCTGATCCGCCAAGTTATGCTCAAAGAGGAGGCATCCAAATGAGTTTTTTCAAAAAGAAGGGATCTGTCGAAATCCCGCATTTTGCACCCGATCTCACTATCACCCCTGTAGACTATCAGATGCCGGTCCAGGATACCCAGCGTATTCAGATGGCTGAAAAGCGCATCCGTAAATTTCTCTCCGAGACAAGCCCAGACGAATACTGCGAGACAATTTTTGACAGCGTCGTTGAAAGTGAAAATCATCAACTTATTCGGGCTGTATTGGCTCAGCAGCCTGATCACTTGGAGGTAAATGCGCTCATCTCGCAGAAGCATGTAGCCGAATCCTCTAGCCTGAAAGCCAGTATTGCCTACATGGATGAACTGATTGTCAAGTGTCAAGAGGAACTGGATCATTTAAGCAAGGTGTACGCCTATTATAATAATCCAAAGTATCTGGAGGAGTGATTATGAAAAAGAATAAATGGGACATTCCAAAATCGATAGTCAAACTCAACGCTGCAGATCAGGCGTGGTGGACAAAAGATATCATCTTAATCTCCCTTGTGATCCTGCTCAGCAGCTTGGATGCCGTTACCCTTTACACGGTCTTTGAAGCCGTGATGTATGAGAGTCAGATTGTTTGTTTGGTTTTAACGATTGGGTGCGCAATAAGCCTTAACTTCATACCGTTAGTATTAGCCCGGTTTATCCACTATTATCGATATAGGATGAACGGCGTAAAAGTATGGATGTTGATCGCTCTATGCGTGGTATTTTTACTCTTATTCTTCTGCAGTTTCTATCTCAGGTGGGAAACGCGGGGTCTGAGTTTTAGTGGTATGGAATCCAGCATGGTGGATATCACTGGGCAGTCGGACTCTGTATCCTCTGTAAATGCAGATGATTCCGAGGCGATTGCCGTTACCATTCTGCTGGGAATCCTACCAGGGATCACTAGTGCGATTAACCTAGCGCTCGGGTACATAAACGATGACCCCGTGAGACGAAAAATAGATAGACTTAAACAGTACCATTATGAGCTGCAGGCGCAACGGGATACCATGATGGCCGCCAGTATGGAACTGGACCAGGATTGGGAGGCTCGGCTGAACGCCCTGGATCAGGAACGTGTCGGAACCACCATTGAACATATTCTTGCTACGGGAGAGCAAATCAAAGCGTTTGCCCGGTTGGCACTCGCCATGAAACTTGGCGATGCGCCCAGTATGAATTATATTACAGAAGCTAAGCTTGAAGATAAGGGAGGCACCTATCATGAAACGGAAACTAACTGCTCTGGCTCTGATTCTTCTGGTAATTCTGGCCGTACTTCCGAGCTGCGCCTCTTCGGCTGACGGTAGCAGCAGCGGAGGTGGCGAGGAGTCCGTGGAGGTGGCGGTCGTCAGCGGATACCACGCAAATGCTCCGGTTCCGGCCTTGCAGTCCTCCACAGTCACTGAACTTCTTCGAGAATGTACCGCAACTTTTGGGTCCGTCTCGGTCATCGTAAACGACGGGCAGCCCTATGTGACGGCTTCTTATGATATCAGCGCACCGGAGAAAAAAATTTCCGGCAGCAAACAAGCCGACATCGCGTCCGCCCAGGCGCAGCAAATTCTGTCAGTTCTCGCGCAGTCTAAGGCGGAAACGCCCGAGGTCGATACGCTGGCTGCTATCACTCTGGCTGCCCGCAGCCTGGACGGCAAGGGCGGGGTAAAAGTCCTGCTCGTCCTGGACAGCGGGCTTGCCACAACCGGCTATGTTGACTTTACTCAAGGACTACTGGATGTTGACAGCAGTTCTATCGTTGACTATTTGAGTGCGGAAGAAGCGCTTCCCGATCTGTCTGGGATTTCCATCGTCTGGATCGGCCTCGGGGACGTGGCCGGGGAGCAGGAAGCCCCCACGTCAAAAAACTTGAGCGCCCTCCAAACCATTTGGTCTGATGTGCTCACGGCGGCGGGAGCCCTGTCCGTCTCCTTTGCCTCGGATCTGCCCACAGGGACTGTGGAAGAAACGCTTCCATACGTCACGCCGGTGGAAATTTTGGGTGGAAATCCGCCGGCGTGGGACTTTACAACGCCGCTTGTGTTAGATGAAAATAAAATTCTTTTTCTTCCTGACAGCGCAGTATTTTCAGATCAAACTGCAGCAAGAACAACTTTAGAGCCGATTGCAGAATCGATGCTTGCGCAACCAGAGTTTAAACTCCTAATCGCCGGCACAACTGCGACTGTGGGCACGAACGAGTCCTGCGTTGCATTAAGCCAAGCCAGGGCAGAAGCTGTTAAATCTCTTCTAGTATCATTGGGTGTTTCTGAAGGTCGGATTGAAACTGTCGGACTCGGATATGACCATGAATATCATCTCGATGATTTAAACTCCGACGGAACACTTAACGACAATGCTGCCTCTAATCGTGCAGTAATCCTATTTGACGTAAACTCCACAGAAGCACGTGCTCTTTTTGACTTGAAATGAAGGAAGAATTATATGCGAAAAGATGAAATAGATACTGAAGATTTCAATATGATGCTTAAGGATATCGAGGAACGGCTAAGTCGAATGGAAGAAGGCAATGAGGAATTGCAGGCTTCGGAACATGAATACAAGTCAGAATTCGAGCGGCAGCTCTCATTGTTTGGAAACTATCAATTTTCCTCTGGGCCTCCCTATTATCTGAAACTAGATATTTCAGATATGCACCTGCGTGAGCGTATCTTGGGAGTTCGTGGTCAACTTTCCAGGAATGAAGACAGTACATTAACTTTTTGGGATAAGGAAAATCGTTCCTCTAAAGCCATGAATCTTCCAATTCTGGAGGTCGACTCACGCCTACTTCCTTTGCTGAATTATCTGCAAGAGGATGCTTATCCTGTGGATTTTATCGGTGAGTGCGATGATGATCTGCATATGCTCTCGGTATATTCGATCCATATAGTCCCCGAACGCAAACGCGCTCAACAGATCTCAGCTTTTAAATTCCGGATGAAGGATGAGCTTCTCCAACATTTTCTCAAATATCTCTTTAGTACAGAGTCAATGTATCCTGTCAGCAGTCGAGATGAAGGTCGCCGCGCCTTCACGAGCTTTGGTGAATTAAAAGCGCTGTTCACAATCTGTAGATCCAAATATCCTCCTAATCTTCAGAGCTGGGCTGAAAACCAAATAAAATTATACGAATCCGGGATCTTCAGCAGTACCGATAAGCAGCACATCGTTCTGGCTCTCAGCTATATTTTAAATGTCGATTGGTCTTTAACTCAGCCAGATGTCCCTGAACTCACGGAGGTCCGCCGTATATTAGATGATGAGTTCTATGGCCTAGATGCAGTTAAGCAGCGGATTCTTGAGATTGCTGCCCAGATTCGTGTCACGCATAAACTTCCAAAGTGGGGCATCCTGTTGTGCGGGCCTGCCGGTGTTGGAAAGACCAGCATCTCAAATTCCATTGCCAGAATACTCCATATGAAAAAGGGTTACGTGGAGTTTTCTGTCGTCCGGGATGATGAATCTCTCTCTGGCACCAGTAGAATTTATGGAAACGCACAGCCTGGAATGATTTTAAACCAGATATACGAACAAGGCACAGCTACTTTGCTGATGCATCTCGGCGAAATTGATAAGGCTACCGGTGGGAAAGATCGTGGAAATCCGCTGGATGTTCTTCTTCCCCTGTTGGATGGAATGGGGTTTACGGATAATTTTATTGGGGCCACAATCCCTACCACAGGCATGTTCTTCGTTGCTACCTGCAATGACATAGCTGCGATTAGTAGTCCTGTATTAGATCGTTTCTATATCATTGAAATCCCACAATATAGTCGCAAAGAAAAAGAGGTGATTTTTGACCGATACCTGTTCCCCAAATTTTTACAGCAGGTTGGCGCCAGCAAAGCGGAAATCTCCCTGGATACAGAAGCAAGGGACACTCTTTTCACACAGTATGCTACTGCACCCGGTGTACGCGACCTTGAGAAGTATGCGGAAAAAATAATATCCAACTACATGCTTCTTAAAGAGCTGAAATCTGTGAAACGCCATGTTTATAATGCGAGACAATTACGTGCCGTCCTAGGTCCAGTCCCCAGCTACAGTAGTCCGTTTGCAATGTTCCCCGGCATCGCCCATGGAGCCTACATACATAATGGACACCTGCAGGCCTTTCAAATTCAGACAATAGTCAGGCCTGGCAACGGCAGGATCTCCTTTACAAATATCCCTTCACCTTACCAAGAGGACTACTGCAGGATTGCCTATGAATGTGTCTGTAAACTCACCCGGTACAATTTGACAGATTATGATGTGATAATATCAGCTTCTCATCCTCTTCCGCTGGATCGTGCAAACTATCTCGGTTGTGCCGTATGCGCTGCTTTGATTTCAGCGATACAGGCCACACCCCTCTCCGCTTCTGAGATATTCCTAGGTGGTTGCGATCTTTTTGGAAATATCCGTTTGGATGAAATCAGCTTAGATCCATATTTACGTTCTCTGTCTGGACAGTATCAGACACTTTATGGACCTATTGGCATCTCAGAATTGCTTTACGAGCGTCATCAAGACTGCCATATGAACATTATTGAGACGCCCAATATTGCCATTCTTCTGGAGCTTGTCGCCTCACGCAACGAGGGTATGCGCGGTGGGCAGTTTTAATTGCCGGCAACCAAAAGCCCGGCCCCAAAAGGGTCGGGCTTGTTAGAATACAAAAAGAGTGTGGTATGATGAAATATCCGATGATTGCAAAATGGCTATATTTTAAACAGATGAATGCGGGATGGTTTCTTGTTATAAATCGTCTAAATGGTGAAGAATATTATATGACAGCTTTTATGGCTCACTTCGCCAGAAGACTTGATGGGAATACACCCCCGCAGCATCTCTTGCCTCACGAAAAACGCAGGGATGCCGAGAACCTTGTAGCCGAACTGGATCAATGGGATATGCTGCGACATAGCCGTATGCTGGAAAAAGGCTGGGGCACCCTCTACTGGAGCGTCTTCTTTTTCGATAAGAGCAGTAGATGCAGGGCGCTCTGCAAGATTCTGAACATCGTCCTTTTGCTTTCATTTCTTCCATGCTTTTTTATTGGGATCATGATGGCCATTTGTTGGTACCAGCCATGTTTAAACTTCTCCCTGTTTGGGATGGTCATCGGGACCCTCCTAGGAATAATTGTACATGAGGCAGCACACACGATTGCCGGCATTTCTTATCATGCTACTGTCTACGAGTGCGGTGTTTTTATCGACCACTTTCTTCCAGGGGCATATGCAATGGTTGACACTAAAAATGTTCAAAACAAGCGATATCTTCTCCAGATTTCTGGTGCTGGCTTGGAATCTAATATCCTACTTGCCGGTCTTTTCTTGGCAGTTGCTCCCTGTGAATCATACAGTTCTATTTTTTTCTGGATGGCTATGGGCAATTTGATCCTCGCTGGAGCCAATCTTTTGCCAATCAATGATCTTGATGGCATGCATATGTTGGAGACTCTGCTTGAAACCGATAGTCTTTATGAACGGATTACATATATTACGCACAGCAAAAGAATAAAGAGGAAGATAAAACATGCTGGCTTGTCCGGCTATTGTACGTTGTGGGTGTGCTATTTCATCCAGGTACTTAATCTCATCTGGCGGATACAATATCTGCTCGCAATTTTCATCGCACTATTCTGGAATTCCGCTATTTGATAGGTAGCACTCATAATAGGCACGGAGGTGTACCGCACAAATTTCAAGCTCTAAAGAACATATATGTGATGAGTTCGTAGCTGCCATGCGTGAGGACTTGTCGTTGATGGCCACAAATGCGAGCCGATATGAGAACGAAGAGAAGGATCTGTATGATGATTCCAATCTTCACCTGCTGGCGTTTGATATGATTTACTCCTCACAGGTCTATCATCTCTATGACGGCATATCCTATTCGCACCCCAACTCTGCAGAAAAGAAATTATACCGTGAGCGGATTGAGAAAGTTGGTCAGCTAAAGGATGCCTATGACCAAGCCTGAGCCGATTATGAAAAGGTCGAAAGAATCCGACAACTGGTTCTGGAGCACATTCATGTCGGGGATACAGTTCTTCACAAAAGTTTCGGCCAGGGCGAAGTAACTGAAGTTGATGGTCAGAACATTGCCATCCTATTCCCGAGCATATCGGTTCCGAAGAAATTCATGCTTCTGCCGTCTCTCGGCGGTGGCTTCATCAGCCTTGGCACCCCGGATGACAAGATCATCAAGGAAAATGCGAAATTATTGCAATTGGACACTTCATTGGGCCGGCGTCTCAAGAGCGCAGAAGAAGCCTTATTGCCGTATCAGCTGTACTTATAATGAATATGATCGCCCCACAAGGTATTGCCAATTGTCTGGCTATACTTTGGGGGTATGGGTTTATTTAGTTAAGTCACAGTGGGCACTTAAGCATAACCAGTACGTTTGCGCTCTACGAAGTAAAATCATCCAAGGAGAGAGTAAATTTATATTGCCGAATTTTCTCCACCAGTGCTAAAGAATTCGGAAGCAGGATTCTCTATGATTGCAGAGATTTGGGGAGAAACTACAATCTCATATTTTCTGCACAACCGCAACACCATTTGGACATAAATCGATTTTGCCTTGCTCAACTTCTGATGCCTAATAGCTTCACAACTCGGCACTATTTCATTCTCCCACAGTTGCTGGTATATTTCCAACCGTTTGGGGTCCCTCTCGATAGCGGCAGTAACCAAGGGGCCAATCCTGTAGTACAGTAATAGAATTTGCATCGCCTGTACGAATACCATCGTCGAGGTCTCTTAGGACTTGCTTTTCAATATCTCGAAGCGCCAATACAGACCGTTTTCCTTCTGGTGCTTTGTCTGTGTCTACCAGTTTCCAGCTATACACAGTTTTCCGCTTTCCATTCGGGTCGGTATACCGAAACATATATAGGCCGTCTTGTCTTTGCACCTCCCCATTTCTCAGCAATCTTCCTTTGCTATCTCTACGTTTCTCTGACATTACGATTCCCTTTCTGTCAAGAGACAAAGGAATCTGATATAGCATTTTGTTCTACCACATCAGATATTGTTTTTCAAGATTTAGACAACTCAAGGCATTTTTACGTACCTGCAGGCAGAATTCACCTGATATTTTCC
>ERZ1643247.2410-NODE-2410-length-14864-cov-10.967587_pt1 | contig 14864 bp, 10 predicted proteins | sample MGYA00579264_ERZ1643247 | MGnify/ENA primary metagenome ERZ1643247 (study PRJEB29033, sample SAMEA4952262) | chicken gut metagenome | biome: Broiler Chicken; feature: Gastrointestinal Tract; material: Caecum | place: Ireland | collected 2018 | study: Broiler... | reverse complement strand
TACCAAAAAGGAGCCATTTTTTACCAAAGCCACAAAGTTTTTTACACTACCGAATTCGAAGCGCACCCGGTATACGTCCGGAGAGATGACCGTATCAAAGCCCACTTTATGACCTGCTATATCAGCCTTCTTATTTATCGCCTTCTGGAGAAAAAGATCGGAGATAACTACACTTCCCACCAGATCATAGAGACATTGCGTTCCATGCAGATGACTCTGCTGAGTACAGCCAGCGGTTATATTCCCTCCTATCAAAGGACGGAACTAACAGATCGTTTACACAAAACCTTTGGTTTCCGGACGGATTACGAATTTATCACAAAATCATCTATGCGAACTATCATTAAACAAACCAAACAAGTAAAACCGGAAGCAAAGGAAATATAGCACATATCGTTACAAAAGGGAAAATGGCTACAACCCTCATAAAATCAGGGATATAGCCATTTTTTCTTTCTTAAACTGTCAAAGACGGGATTATACCACCGGAAACCAAAAGCGTAAATAAATATTCTCTTTGAAATCACCCTTTTCATGCAAATTCTGGTTATGCGCCCTGCATCTCCGCAACCATATCCCGGATCGTTACCCTCAGATCCCGCGGGTGATACCCCAGCTCCTCTGTCGCTTTTCTGTGAGAAAATCTCTCCCCGGTTCCAAGCACATGAAGAGAGTAGGCAGTATACAGCGGACGTCTTTTCTTTCTCCTGGCATGAAGCTGTATAAACGGGGCAGCCATTTTTGCCATCCACAGCGGCAGTACGGGCAGCTTCTTCTTTCCGGAGACATTCCCTGCGATCTCCAGCACCTCCCGGATTTCACAATACCGGTCGGACAGAATATAACACTCTCCTTTCCTTCCTTTTTCAGCGGCAAGCAGACAGCCCTCTGCAACATCCCTTACATCTACAAAGTCATATCCGCCTTTTACACAGGCCGGAAGCGTTCCCCACAAATACTCTGAAACCATCTGTACCAGATGATTACCGGAACGGTCATACGGGCCCAGAATGCCTGAGGGCTGAACAACAACCGCATCGAGCCCCTCTTCTGCAGCCTTCAGCACGGCCCGGGTCGCCTCGGCTTTTGTCTTTGCATATCCTCCGATTACAGCATCCGGGGAAAATTCTCCGATTTCCCCGGTCACCTTTCCCCTCTTCTGCTCCGGGATTGCATGAACCGAGCTTACATACACCAGACGCTTCACCGGATATTCCCGGCACAGCTGCAGAATATTCTTTGTACCATTTACATTTACATTATACAGTTCCGGGGACACATGATTGGAAATATCTATAATGCCTGCTGTGTGGATTACTACTGTTTCCATATTTTCACACCCCAGGAACAGCGGTCTCAAAGAATCAATGTCCCTGACATCCCCGTTATAATAATGAATGTTTTCTGTGTCCTCTTCTTTCTTTTCTCCGAAAACCAGTCCTCTTACCTGTATCTGTTTCCTGCTCAGTATCCGGACAATCGTCCCGCCCAGATGTCCATTGGCCCCTGTAATAATAAAAAGTTTTTTCATTCATACTGCACCTCCACTGTTATTATTATGCTTTTCATGTATTCGACACATTTTTACAAAATCAGACACTGTGTTGAGTTTTATCTCTACTTGTATTATAATATCCACAGTGTATGTCATACAATAATCAGCTTGCCGTGAGTCTGAATGATATCGGACAGATCCGGCACATTCTGTCTGTTTTGCACAGGAAAGGAGATAAAAATATGGCCAGAAGCGACCAGAGGACCCGGCTTACCCGGATGCTGATCCGCCAGGCATTTACCAGCCTGCTCCGCGAAAAGCCTGTTCAGAGCATTTCCGTCAAGGAGCTCTGCGAAAGAGCGGGCATCAACCGGGGGACCTTTTATACTCACTATACAGACATCTATGATCTGATGCATCAGATGGAGGATGAAATGATGGCTGACATCCAGACAGCTCTGAAACCGCTGCTTGATTCAGACATATCTGATCTGACTCCTCTGAAAATTACAACCGGAATCTTCAGGTGCCTGAAGGAGAATGCGGATCTCTGCGCAGTTACATTGGGGAAATACGGCGACAGGGAATTTGCCACACGGCTTCTTACAATCGGAAGGGAACGCTGCCTGGAAAGCTATTCCAAATATTTTGCCCAGGCAACGCCGAAACAGATCGAATACTATTATTCTTTTGTCAGTGCCGGCTGCATCGGCCTGCTGGAGAAATGGCTTGCCGACGGCATGGCAACCAGCGCGGAAGAGATCGCATCCGCAGCTGAAAATATCATGATGAAAGGGATACATTTTCTGGAGTAAAGAAGATTCGGATTTGGCGAAATGAACCTAGATTCAGAAATACCGGAAATATTCAGAATTCCTGGATAGAATGGGGCGGAGATACCGGATATGGAATTCTGGCTCCGCTCCGAAATCTTAGAAAAACAGGGGATCGGAATCTGATTAAAAGCAATGCCTGAGATGAAAACTCACTTTGTTCGGACAGCTTCATCTCAGACATTAACATCAGATTCCGATCCCCTGTTTTTCTGACAGATTCCTCCGAGTCACCAGAAGTCCATATCCGGTATCTCCTGTGTATTCTATCCGTGAGGAATTCCTGATTATTCCCGTCTTTCCAAAACAGAAGTTCCTTTCGCAATTCCTCATAAAACAAAATCAAAGGGGGCTTTAATAATAAAAACAGTAGCTGCTCCCGACTGTACTGATGTTTTTAATAAAGTTCCGGCCTGGTTTCCTTTCTAAGACCCAGGATTGTCAGGAATATTGCTGGCCGGATCCAAAGCACCAGTACCTCATGCCCAAATCGCCTGACTTCTTCGCCGTTAAAGCGCCCCTTTGCCTTTGTCTCATGAGGATTTGCGAAGGGGATTTCCGGAATGAGGGACAGAAGAAACGGAAGTCCGGGGAGTTTGTGGATGCGCCTTTCAGAAGATGGGGACAGGGAATTTGGATGACTCTGGAATGAGTTTAGAAAAATAGGCCGGTTCCGTCAATGCTGTCCATCCGACAGCTTTCTCCCATATTCCCGGCTCTGCATTTAAAAAAGGTGTTTCAGATTCACCTGTTATGGTGAATCTGAAACACCCTGTTCTTATCAGTCAGGCACTCCTTTTTTGTCCACTCCGCAGTGTTCATTGGCAATGCCTGATCCCGCTTTTTATTCAGCGGTTATTTTTCTATTCTTCTTCTCTTCCAGGCTACAAACAGCAGTGCCGCTGCCATCAGCATTCCGCCTGCCGGCAGGAACAGATTGGTTGTATCTCCAGTCTTCACTGTGCTGCCTGTCTGACTTCCGCCCTGATTGTCAGAAGGTTTCTGTGTATCAGACGGCTGGCTCGGATTTGACGGCTGCCCCGGCTCTGCCGGCTGTTTTCCTTCTTTTACAGTTACTGTGAAGGAAGCTGTCTTGCCGCCGTAGGTTACTGTTACTGTCTGCTCACCTACTGTATTCGGATCATATCCGCTTACTGTATAATCGCCGGCTTTGATCTCAGCTTTACTTCCGTCGCTGTATACTGCTGTTACAACCAGTTTGCTCAGGTCAAGTTTCTCGCCCTGGGTGTACTCTGTCTTCACATCACCGCTGAGCTCAATCTTGTCAAGTGTCGGCTGCGGTTTCTCGGAAGCTTTTACTGTTACGGTAAAGGTCGCTGATACGCCCTCGTATGTTACAGTTATCTTCTGATCGCCTACCGCGTTCGGATCGTATCCGGATACTTCATATCCTTCTGTGATCTCTTCTTTTGTTCCGTCACTGTATACTGCAATTACGCCCAGATCGCTCAGATCCAGATCTTCGCCCTGAACATATTCTGTCTTGGACGGGCCTGTAAGCTCGATCCGGTCAAGTGTCGGCTCCGGCTTCGGCTCATCTTTTGTAACAGTAACAGTAAGTGTTGCTGTCTTTGATGTGTCGCCGCTTGTCGCTGTCACGGAAACTGTGGCTTCACCTTCTGCCACACCAGTGATTGTTACAGTTGATGTATCAGCGCCGTCTGTAATTTCAACAGCATCTCCGTCAACACTCCATGTATATGTAGGATCGTCTAATCCTGCTGCAAGTGCATTCAGAGTTCCGCTCTCGCCAAGTACCAGCTGGCTGTCGCCGCCGATCTTAACGCTTGCGCCTGTTGTATTTGTCCAGATCAGCATCTGGCTGCAGTTGTTCTGGCCTTCTACACCGTCGTTGCCGCGGTTATTCCATGCATAGTACGGAATTGCCTGAAGTTTTGCATCAATAAGCTCGCCGTTGTTATTGTACTTAACGTCGCCTGTGATCTCCACTACGCCGTTCAGAAGATCTTCGTTGTAAGTAGCTGTCAGTTCAGCATCTCTCGGAATTACAAAGTTCAGCGGGCTGAAGTTTGCAATATCGGAATTCAGCTGTGCGTTTCCTGCCATCTCGATGCTGTATACGATCGGTCCGCGCTGCAGAGCGATTCTTCCCTGGTTAGCTGCTACATTCGGGTCAGCTTCAGTCATTCTGATCTCCATCGGGATAGAAATTCTGACAACGTCGCCTTCCTTCCATGTACGTGTAATCGCAACATAACCTTTTTCTGCCTCAGCTGTTACAGCTTCGCCGTTTACAGAAATTGTTACGTTCTTATTTGCCTGTTCCTCAACCCATCCCGGAATACGGATGTTCATTGTGAATTCTTTTTCCTCAGCCGGGTTGACTGTCATCTTGATATCGCCGTTCCACGGATACTCTGTTTCCTGAACAAGTCCTACGTCTGTTCCGTCAATGTTTACATTGCCGTCGCTTCCAATGTACATATTAACAAACAGTTTGTCTCCATGTACTGTGTACATGTACTCGCTTAATTTCGCGATTGTACGCATCAGGTTCGGCGGGCAGCATGCACATGCGAACCAGTCAGAACGGGGATCTCCGTTTCTTGCTTCAAGGTATGTACTGTAGTAGAACTTATCTCCTGTCAGGTTGGTTCCTACAAGGATTGCATTGTACAGGTTCTTCTCTACTACATCTGCATATTTCGCATCTTCATGGATCAGATTCATTCTCTGGTTCCAGTTTGCAAGTGCGATTGTCGCACAGATCTCACAATAGGAATCATCATTCGGCAGCTCGTACGGATCACCGAAGTCCTCGCCGTGTGAACGGACGCCGATACCGCCTGTGATATATGTCTTCGTATTTGCAACAGAATCCCAGATCGCATCCATTGTGTTCAGATATGCTGCTCTGTCTTCATCATCTTCCGGAAGCAGTGTTGCAACATCTGTTACGCCTGCGTAGAAGTAGCATGCACGTACTGCATGTCCTACAGCTTCTGTGATTTCCTTAATGGAAGCATTGTCCTGTGAGTATTCGCCGCCCCAGTAACCGCTTTCACGTTCACTCATGTTCGTACCTCTGCGGTCGATCAGAGTCTTCGCTGTCTGGACATATTTATCTCCGGTACCTTCGCCTTCATACTCTTCTACAAGTTTTGCGAATTTCACAAGTGCAAGCTCAATTTCTTCATGTCCCGGAACTTCATGGCGTGTTCCGTTCGGTCCGAACAGACTTACAATCTCGTCTGCAAAACGTCTGCCGACTATGTAAAGGCTGTAATCCGGATCGCCGATTCCTTCTCTGTAACGTGTATAAGCTACAACACCCTCAAGGAAATGTCCCGCATTATACATCTCATGGTTGGAGAAGTCATGCCATCTGTGTGTTCCCGGTGAGCTTCCGCCTGCATGAGCCGTACTTCTTAATGTAAAGTGTGTATCAATATAACCGTCTGCGTACTGTACCTGCTCGATCAGTGAGATCCAGTAAGCAAGTTTTTCTTCCAGAACTGCTTTCTGAGCTACCATATCCGGATCTGTATCATCATTGATTACAGACAGCGTATAGGAAATGGCCTCGATACTCTTGTAAATATCGGAATCCTGGAATACATATCCCTGGAATTCATCATAAGGCTCGCCGTTCAGTTTTTTGATCGCATTTACAAAGTTCGGCTCTCCGCCGGACGGCTGCTCAATCTGATAAATCGCTTTGTTCAGTGAATTTACAGCGTTTACTTTCTGTTTCGGATTCCAGAAATTATCTGTCAGCTGTACATTTTCAAAAGTAACTGTGCTGTTGGCAACCGGATTAACAACCGGCTCGTTTACCGTTACTTTTGCAACCGCTTCGAACGTATCATCTCCCGAAACAACTGTTCCCTTTACTTCAAAAGTTGTTCCGACTTTATCCTCTGCGTATAATTCCGGATCAACCTCTTCCCACTCAACAGGAACGAGTTTGGAGTTAAATTCCTCGCCGAAATTAAAGTCGTTATTTCCCATCAGGTCAGGAGTCGGATCATCAAATGCGATACCATTTGCCACAACTGTCTTCGGAAGAATCGGTGCTCTTCCTGCCTCAGTTGCTGTTACATAGTCGTCAATGCTTGTAATCGCATCAACTTTGATCTGCATGCTGGCTGTACGGGATACAGTTTCTCCGTTCTGCTCACGGGATACTGTCAGGTTCAGAGTGCCATAACCACTGTCTTTTGCCTGAATGCTTACCTGCGCTTCGTCAGTTGCACCGGCGATAGACATGTACTTGCTTCCTTCTGTCAGTTCCCACTTATAGCTGAGTCCGTCAAGGCCTGTCGGAAGACTTTCTGCTGTAAAGACTCCTGTCTCGCCTTTAAGGATTCTTTCTTTTCCTGTAATCTGTGCGGAAATAAGCTCGTTCCATTCCGCAGTCATTTCCTCGCCGAATACTTCCCACTCGCCGATACCTACGCCATTTGCGCCTGAGCCGTTGCGTTCAATATTCAGACGAAGCTGTGTTGTCTTCACCGGTTCTTTGAATGTTACAACATTCCAGTAACGGTTATTTCCGTTCAGGTAATCTCCCGGCTGATCAGAAGCAGCGTCCGCGCTTCCGTATTTGACGCCGACAGTAGATACGCCTGCTCCTGTCTCATCTGTCATGTCCGTAATCTTCTGCCAGGATGCTGTCTCATAGTCATAATACTCTACTTCACAGCTCTTCGGGAAAGTTACATTGCCTGACGCCGTCAGATTTCCGTTATCTGCCCAGTACATTACGCGCATGCCGTTCAGCACATAAGGCGCGTCCCAGGTCAGCATAACTGTTGTCGGATAAGTGCTGCTGTTCCAGGTGTTCCAGGAAGTTCCCGCATCTGTTGCAAGCTGGCCGTTATTCACATTTGTAACCGGCGTATTCTGTGCATCTGCAGAAGCAGTAGCCTGGGGAGCAACGTTCTCGCCTGATGACTGGGCAACCTCTGTTCCGTATACTTCCACTTCACCGATGCCGACACCTGTCGAACCATCCCCATTGCGGTCGATCACAAGACGAAGTTTGCTTGTCTGAACAGACTCGTTCAGGGCTACGCCGTTCCAGTAACGGTTATTTCCATTTGTATAATCCGCCGCATTCTCTCCGACAGCATCTTCGGAGCCGAATTTCACTCCGACAGATGATTTGACAGCACCAGTCTCATCTACAAGCTCTGTGATGTCTGTCCATTCTTTGGACCGCTCATTGTACCACTGAAGCTTGCAGTCAGACGGGAACTGTACGCCGCCGTTATCTGACCACCACATTACACGTACGCTGGAAATGTCATATGTAGTATTGCCCCAGTCAAGGTCCACAGTTACAGGATATTCAACATCTCCGCTCTGAGCCCAGGTGTTCCATGTTGTGTTGGAACCCTCTGCCATTTTTCCATCATTAATAGCAGCAACCGCGTTGTCCGGCAGCGTTGTATTTGTATATGAAGCAGTTATATCTGCCTCCCCTGCAACATTGGTGCCTGACGCGATCGTCGGATATCCGAATGCCTCCCACTCACTGATACCTACACCGTTAGTGCCGCTTCCGTTACGCTGGATCTTCATCTGAAGTTCTTTTGTAGTAATCGGCTCTGAGAATTTCACATAATTCCAGTATTTGTTGTTTCCGTTAATTCCGTTATTGGAGCTGGAATCAACTTCAGTACCAACCTCATCTGTCGCCATACCTTTCTCGTTTGTCATACCGGTAATCTGCTGTGCCTCTCCCTCTTCATCCACGTAATAAAGTGTGGCTGATTTCGGGAATGTCACATTTGCGTTGGACTCCAGCGTAGCGTTATCCGCCCACCAGATTACCCGCATTCCGGTAATAACCTGTTCTGAATCCCATTTCAGAGATGTTGTTACCGGATAGTGTTCGTCATCCGTGCCCCAGCTGTTCCAGCTCGTATACGGATCTGACGTAGCCAGCTCACCGTCATTCATAGACGCCGTAGAGATACCGTACGTATTCGTATAAGACGCATCCGCAGTAGCTTTCAGGGCAATGTTATTGCCCGGATTCTCAGCATCAACCTGAACTGCCGGCTGTGAATTATCGCTTTCTTCAGGCGCTGCGCTGACCGGGCTTACGGGAGCCATTGTAAAGATCATTGCCGCGCTCAGAAGAACTGCTACAATTCTTTTTTTCATTTTCTCCTTCCTCCTATAAATTTTTTTGATTCCCGCATATGCTCTTTTTCTTTTCCGGCAGCTTTTCAAACTGTCTGGAAGATATAAAGAGCCCGCTATGCCTGTTCAGAACCGGCGACAGTACAGCGGGATCATTTTCGGAGACAGCGCACAAGGAAATGTATCCGCAATACTTTTTTCTTCCAAATGTGCCTTATACCCCTATGATATGATCATATCACTGGCAATATTTCCCGACAATCCGTAAAAATTTTGGAAAAAATGTGAAAAATTTTAGATTTTGTCTTTTTATTTCTTCAGGCTTCTATTAATTTATACTGTTCAGAACTCCTTGTCTCTGTTTTTCTTTTACATAATTTAAACCTTTCATATCAGAGAAAACGCATCTGTTCATACTCTGCACCGGGTTTTAATATCACCTGAGTCTTATCACTTTCCCCTGAAAATCTGTGTATGAAAGTATTCCATTATGATAGGTTATCTCTTTGTCTGCAACTTCTTCTGCAATCCGTTTACTGCAATGAGTAAACCTGTTTATTCTCCGGATATAATTCTCTTTATTCAGATAAATATATTGATTCGCAACAAAAAAGCATTTGGTACTGTCCAGATCGTCAAAAATCTCTTCGACTGATTTATCATCCGAAAGCAGGCCGTACAGATCTTCCGTATTTTCTTCCATGTCAGAATATATAAACCGGTCTGAAAATGTGTCCAGATCGACGCATCTGATATAAATTCCGTTATCATTTTCGTTTTCCATAAGATAATAGCATAAATTTCCGTCAACAAATATCCGGGATATATCTGCCTGTAAAGGGAACACGTCCCGAATCAGATCATACCTGGTTCCACTATTATCCGTGTAGATGATATTATTATTTTCATGGTCAATCTGCAGGTTAAAGCCCGAACCGTTATATTCATCCTGGGATTCTTCGCTGACCTTAAAGTACTGTTCTTTCTGCCTGTCCGATCCACATCCTTCCAGAGCTGTTACCGAAAAACAAATCAAAAAGACGCTTAATATTATTTTTTTCTTATGCAGGGAAATCCTTTTAACCGGATATTTTAAATACTTCAGTATGGACAGCATATATATAAATGCCAGAATAATAAGGAAACATAAAATACATATCCGTAATTTCCCCTGCGAAATCTCATGGAATGTATATTTCTTTACAAAATTGCCGCTGTTACTGACAGCTGAAACATACTGATCCGGCCAGAAGTATCCGGCTGCCTTTAGAAGGCCAAGCGGAGTACGATATGCCATACTCCCCTGCCCAAGTACAATATCTGCAACCAGCCACCCTGCAGTCGATACAGCCATAGAGAGAACCGTACGTTTCACCAGGATGACTGCAAACATTGCTGCTATTGAAACAAATACTGCGCCCAGAACTTTCAGTAACAGAATGCAGCCGTATGCCTGCCATAATTCACAATTCCATCCTGTATCTTCAAAAAATTCCAGGCAAACCAAAGGGTAATTCCCATGTGGAATCCCTACCTTTAAATACAGATAAATACACTGGCATATCTGAAACATCAGGGCCAGCAGCACCGCGCCGCATATTCCGATCCAGAGTTTAATATGTACAGACGTCCCCCGTCCTTTTCTGCTTGCCAGCAGAAGATCCTGCATATCATTCTCATATTCTGTTGCAAAAATCAATGTAGCCAGAATAATAATTCCAACCAGCAGAATATAATCCACATTATTATGCTGCAGAAGAGTCTCCCAGCCCCGGGAATCAAAAATATATCCTCCGCCGCTTTTTTCTTCATAAGTATATTGATGATAAATCACCTGAAACGCCTTCTCCTTACTTGACGACAGGTAATCATTATCTGTCTGATGATAAATCCGATCATACTCCTGCTCAATACTATCCCGGGTAGCCTCTGTTATCTTTCCTTCATACTGATTCATATATTCCAGATAATAAGACTCATTTTCATCAATCATGTAATTCGAATCATAACCGGCGGCAAAGATATTCATAAGCTTCATAAGAAAAATCAGGATCAGATAAATAAGTGCTTTCTGTTTAATAAATATTTTTTTACATTCCATCAGAGCCATCTGTCTGCCTCCTCTTATACCCGCCCTGTCGATACCGCTTTCCGGGCTTTCTCAGCGCGGCGCAGAAGCACGGTACGGCGTACGACAGAAGTATTAGTCCCAGCTGCACGCATACAAACGCCGCCAGCCATGGGACGTAATGGCCAAATACATGAATGCCGTAACAGCCTTTCTCCAATTCACATATATTGAACCCGGACAGCGGATTCAGCAACGTCAGATACTGCTTCAGCGGAGAACTGCTGCATATAAATCCGCTGCAGTACAGACCGGCTGCCGCCCCCGCCAGCAGAATAAGGTAAATCATATAAATATTTTTCATTTTCCCGCTTATCCAGATTCCAATTCGGGCAAAGACAATTAAACTGAGGCATTTCATGATGTTAATAAATAAGAAAAAACCAAAAAGCGAAAGATTTAACGGTGTATATTGATAATCAGAAAGAGCATATAAATATGTTCCGCCTCCCTCCAGGCCATATAAAATTTTAAATACAAGACAGTTAACAAATGCAGCCGCAAAAACAATACATATAATCCACAAATAGATTGAAGTATGTTTCAGGTATGTATATGCTTTATTTCGTCCTTTTGAGGCCAGCAAAATATCTGTCATTTTATATTTCTGTTCATTGTAATAGCCGGGCACAATCCCAAGAAGCAGAAGGAAAAAAAGAAATAAATCCGAATAATCATATCCGATGAGCTGTTTCCACCCCTGGAAATCATAGAACTCTGTCAGCCTGCGGTCCCGATAGCGGCTTAGAATATACTGATTTTTTTCTGCTTCACAGGAATTTCCCGTGTTATTATAAAATTTTATATTTTCAGATGCCTTTTCTGTTAATTGATCATTTTCCAGACTGTAATTAACAAGATATTCTATGGGATTATAAAAATAGGTCTCCAGTATGGAATAATCCCCATAGAAATATCCTGTTTCCGTATTTTCCGGATCATAGTCTGTACTGAAATCTCCACTGGAAATATACGGTTCATACGCATCCATCTTCCCGGTCAGATTACTTACCTTCAGACTATGCGCATTGCCATTTGTGATGATGATCAGCTTTTTACTGAACAATTGATTATTTATTTAAAAGAATTTTTTGAAAGCAAGGGGATAAACTGTCCGGAGATACTGACTTATAACAGCGGTGAAGACCTGCTCGGAGACGACCGCGAAAAAGACATTGTATTCCTAGATATTGAGATGCCCGGATTAAGCGGTATTTCAACAGGAACTGAACTGAAATCCAGGAACAGAAATACTATTATCTTTATCATAACCGCTTATACAGAATATTTAGACGATGCAATGCGTTTTCATGTGTTCCGTTATCTTTCAAAGCCTTTAGAAAAGCAGCGCCTGTTCCGGAATATGAAAGACGCATTATATGTCTACTCTATTTCTTCTGATAAAATTGCAATCGAAACCCGGCAGGAAATATTTACTGTTCATACATCAGATATTGTATTAATAGAATCACTGAATAAAAAAACATTTGTACGTACTCTGAAAAGAGATTACGAATCCGTTAATACTATTACAGAATGGGCAAAACGCTTGCCCGAAAACTGTTTCTTCCAGTCTCATCGCAGTTTCATTGTTAATTTTGAACATATATCAGATTTTGACCATACACTTATACATCTGTGCAACCGCCAGTTTTCTGCATATTTAACACGCAGAAAATACACCGCGTTTAAGTCCGCTTATTTATTATATCTTGAAAGTGTAAGGTGATAAACGAATGCTCATCCGGATTTACTATCTCATTATTTATGTAATTGAAGGGATTATTTTTTCTCAATATTGTACCTCTGTTTTTAACGCTCCGAAATCAAAGCTGTTAAAAAATATTGCAATTACTGTATTATACAGCATACTATTTTTTATATCTTTCTGGCAGAATCCACAGATAAATCTGTCTGCTTTTTTTGCGGCAAATTTTTTATTTATCTGGGGGATATACCGTCCCAAGTGGTATACCGCATTATTTCATTCCGCTCTCTCAGCCGCCGTAATGTGTTTGTGCGAGCTGGGCATGATTGCTGCTGTTCCATATAAAATCACATATTCCTATGCCAACTGGTCAGAATTCCGTATATGGATTCTCCCTGTTATATGTGATAAAGTCGTATATTTTTTTATTATGTATCTTCTGGGACATTTTTCAGGCATACATCAGAGGAAAAACAATCCGGAAGACCGGTCTGTTATTTTATTTACCGCAATACCGGCGATCTCTATGTTCGTTATGCTTACCTTTTTATATCTGTGCACAGATACTGTACTTTCTCCCGGGATTGAATGTATGGTTTTAATAAGCGCGCTCCTTATGCTGGCTCTGAATGTAATTATCTGGGAAGTATACAGCCACAGCCTTGAAAAGAATAATGAAATGATGGATCTGCAATTATCACTGCAAAAAGAATGTGATACTGTAAAATACTACAAAATACTGATCCGGCAGGCTGAGGACCAGAGCCAGTTTGTTCACGATGTAAAAAAACATCTGCAGTCTATTGATCTGCTCAATCAAAAGGGAAACACAGAACAAATTTCTGCGTATATAGAAAGTCTGATCAGTTCCCCCGCCCTGCAGACCTCCGCACAGATATGTAACAATGAATTTTTAAATGCCATACTTGCCCGGTATGTTGCTCAATGCCGCAGACTCCGTATCGCGTTTCGGGCAGATATAAGAAACGGGGTATGTAAATTTCTGAAAGAAAATGATATGACCTCTTTGTTTTGTAACCTTATGGATAACGCTGTAGAGGCCGCAATGCAGGTTCCTGAGTCTTTTATTGAATTATCTGTTTCCGAGCGAAAAGGGACGGCTTTCACAATTATTACACTGACCAATTCCTGCAGAAAAAATCCCTTTGTCAAAAACAGAATTTCTACAACAAAGCCGGATAAACGTTATCACGGTTACGGTATGAAAATTATTGAACGCATTGTAAGAAATTACAACGGTGAATTGAAAAATTACTACACGGAAGACAACCATACATTTCATACAATCATAACACTAAAAAACAATTGATTTCTAATCGCTAATTTATTTTTAATATTGGATTTTTAAGGTCATGCCCGGTAATGCTGCTCCTTCGCTGCGAGTGATGGAGTGCCTGTCTTCTGCTGAAAATCCAATCGTCTCTCCATTGTTAAGCGTTACATCATTTTCTAACACATAGTCTGCCATGTTGAGCAGGAAATTCCGCACATCAGAAGGCTTTGCATCTGCGTCCAGCACTTCCATTTCATCTTTTCCAAAGGCTCTCATTCCATATGTATAACAGCAAAGGCCGCCTTCTCTCTGCCAAAGGCCGAACCAGATCCAGTTTAGAAGCGGCAGTCCGCCTTTCTTCATCACCTCAGCGCAGTTCACATAAAATTGGGGTTCAAATACTGTTCCGCTGCTATATATTCCCAGTACATCTTTTTGATTGCAGCAGCAGGCAAGCAGCTTCACAAACAGTATGCCTTGTTCAAACACACTCGGCTCCGTTCCCATTACAGCTACAATGAGATGCGCCTTATGATTTTGAGCGGCTTTTACTGCTCCCGGCCAAAGATAATTACTTCTGGCATTTTCTTCCGCCTCATTCCCCGGAACAGGAACAGGCACCAACCCGACGGTGGCAATCATTTTCCCCGCTTGAAATACCAGTGTATCATCCTGTTGTTTGCGGCTTTCCTCAACGCAAATGTCCCATTGTGTCTGTAAGTCTTCGATCAGTTTTCGCTTATCCCAATTTGCATCTGACAGGAGAACAAAACCGACGAACCGGTTCTTACTGCCTTGTGCGGCATCGGTTTGATCCTTTTTCTTTTTAAATAACCCCATATGTAAATTCCCCCTTAATTAGGATTTATTATTTTCTTTATCGTTAAAATATTCTTTCAGTGCATCTTTCACAGCCCGTTTAACAATAAAATATACACCCAATATCATAATCAGTATGCCTATTACAACAAGTGGCAACCATTCCATTCACTTATCCTCCTATAAACCTTGAAGTTTTCTCTTACTTAGAAACTAGCATAAAAACCATAGGAACAATGAGAATTAAAACCGCACCTACTACACATACAACAATTACTTTTTGAAAACTTTGTTTTTCTTGTTCAGTCATATCATTATACCATTTCATATACAAGGACCTCCACAACTTCCAATTTGAATATCAGTAAATTATGACCTTTCAACAGAGGTTACAGTGCTTTAATAAAATCCTCCAAAAGCCTTGAAAATAAAGGATTTATCGCAATGTGTTC
>ERZ1643247.2409-NODE-2409-length-14866-cov-5.180406_pt1 | contig 14866 bp, 13 predicted proteins | sample MGYA00579264_ERZ1643247 | MGnify/ENA primary metagenome ERZ1643247 (study PRJEB29033, sample SAMEA4952262) | chicken gut metagenome | biome: Broiler Chicken; feature: Gastrointestinal Tract; material: Caecum | place: Ireland | collected 2018 | study: Broiler... | reverse complement strand
GAGCAGCTGATTCGTAATCAGCAGGTCGTGTGTTCGAGTCACATCATTAGCTCCACAAAAAAGGACATCTGCAAAGCAGATGTCCTTTTTTGTGGGTTCCGCCGCCGCAGGGCGGCTCCACCCTTCGGGATTTCAATGCTCGGGGCGGCGGAGCCACCCCTGCGCCAAGGTTTTGGCCTACGGCCAAAACGCTTGTGCGGCGCACTCGCGCCGCGGCCCAGAAGGGCCGTTTAGCAGTTCTTCTGCAGCGGTTCCGCCCATCCAAAATATCGATTTCAACCGTCCCTTCCACAAAAGAAACCTGCTTTTGATTGAGTTCAAAAGCGGGTTTCTTTCTGTTTTGAGGCAATTCTTTTTCCAGAAACAGTAAAATCGGGGGATTATAACAGGAACAGCTTCCGGCGCCCTCTGGCAAGTTTATAATCCACATATCCCTGACTTCTCCATGATGCCTTAGGGAAAACTTCCAAATATGTAACATTCAAAATTCGGAGAGGAGTATCTTCGCCATGGGCGCCCCATACGGATATTATCTCGCGTCAAATGGACATGTGGCCATCGATCGGGAAAAGGCAAACGTGTTGCGATGTTCCAGCTGGGCGCAAGCGATATTTCGCTTGCGCCCAGCTTTTTTTAAGGCCCAAAATCGCTGCCAGGCAGAATGCCCAGGCCTCACAGTTCTGTATCGAATAGATACTTAATCCTTAGCTTACGTCGTAAAACGCTTTTCGCTTCCGGCCGATTTCGCTTCCCATTGCAGTGATCTCATCCTCCGTCAGGTTCAGCTCCTCGGCAATACTTGACAGCAGGCACCCCTCCTGAAGCATATGAACAAGCCTTCTTTCCTGGCGGGAAAGGCTGTCCAGAAATTGCTCCGCCATGATCCGGGCCTCCACCGCCGCAACCCCATCAAAGGAGGCATCCGCAAGAGTATCATAGAGGCAGAAATCATCCTCTCCGTCGCTGGTAAGCGGCTGATCCAGCGACAGGTGGGAGTAGGCAGCGACATGTTGCTTGTTTTCCAGCAGGAGCTCTCGCTAGATCTGCTCTTGCAGATATGTTTCTAAATCTCCATAAGCCGGACAATATCTCTGCACGGCGGTATAAAACGCCTCCGTGGCACAGGCCCGGCGTTCCGAAAGCGGTGTACTCTTGGCCAGCTGACTTACCATCTGATCCACAAGGTGCTGGTAGAGAATGAGAAGCTGCTCCGGATCATACTGCGGCTGCGCAGAATTCTTATCCAGGCGTCGTCTTGGAATGATCCTTCCCAGGAAATAGCCGGTACGCTCGTCGCGGCTCAGACGAAAAGAGAGGGGGAAGCGCAGGCCGGTAGAGGCAATTTGAGCAGAGAGGGCTTGCGCCGACATAATCCCGCAGTGTGGCCGGCCAATCCCGGTTCCATGGCCGTCGGCAATGGCCAAAATCTTGAACTTTGAATCAAACCCGACCCGGATATACGGGGGAAGCACATTGCACAGCGGCTTCCCCAGACGAAGCTTGCCGTCCGTGCTGATTGAGGCACGGAGCGCCCTGCGATTATCCTCCTTCTCAAACCATTTAAAATTGTATTTTGTATGTACCATATGGAAGACCTCTCTTCATATAAAATGAGGTCTTATTTTATACGATTCTGTTGAAAAAAGAAAGCTGTTTGAACAGCGAGGCGCAGGAACGCTCCCCGTTTGAGCTGTTTTGCTCAAAAGGGGAGCTGAGAGGATGGCCCCTGATAAACGAAGTGGTTTCTTAGATTTTATCAAAATAATTAAATGGCACTTGTTCTTCTGCAGTCAAGAAATGTGGTTTTCAGCAAGTAGCTGTGATCCTGGTAAGTTGACAGCCGTACCGCCGGTCTATCGGGAATTTCCACACTACCTGAAGACCCTGGCACAAATCGTTTGCAGAGCCATTGGAGACAGCTGCCCGCTGTGTTTCGTGAGGAAATCCCGCGGACATGGAATGGACTGGATGCCCTCCATATGGTATGGTGACATCAATGGCAGAAAATGGAGGCGGGACTGGATGGCAGATGGGCAGGCAAAACGAATCAGGGAACTGACGCTTATGCTGATGTACCTGACCTCTAGGGAGGAGCATGACACGCCGGGACTCAGGGCGGTATAAAAGAAAGAACTGGGGCAGTGCCCCCTTGTCCGTCGGTGCTGGAAAGGATGCGATTTCCAAATCCTGAATGAACTGGCAGAGGACGGGCTGATTTGTGACAGCGGATGCACCCGGCCCGCTCAAATCACCCCCGCGGGTGAGGCTGAGGCGCAGAGGTTGTTGGAGCAATATGGAATCAGATTGGAAGAAGGCGGGGGTGGCAGTGCCAGACCATGTACCAAAGCATCCGATCCGCTCCAGCGCGGCGGAATACCTGGCCTTCGCCGCCGCCACCGGCAATGGCGCGGAAAGCATGGAGATGCGCTACGAGGACGAAAATATCTGGTTGACGCAGAAGATGATGGCAGCTCTTTGTGATGTCTCTGTAGCGGCCGTCAATCAGCATCTGAAAACCATTTTTGAAGATGGGGAACTGAACAAGGAGGCAGTTATCAGGTATTTCTTAATAACTGCCTCAGCTGGGAAACAGTACAACACGAACCACTCTAATCTGCAGGCCATCATCGCTGTGGGCTTCAAAGTGAACAACGACCGGGCGGTTCAGTTCCGCAAGTGGGCCAACGGTATCGTCAAGGACGATACGATCCAGGGCTGGGCCATAGACAGCGACCGCCTGAAAAATGGCGGCAGCGTACTCGCCAAAGAATACTTCGACCACCTGCTGGAACAGATCCGGGGGATTCGGATGTCTGAGCGCAGGTTCTACCAGAAGATCACAGATACCTATGCCACCGCGTTGGATTACGACAAGTCAGCCAAGACAACGCGCCTGTTCTTCGCGGAGGTGCAGAACAAGCTCCACTGGGCCATCCACCGCCACACAGCGGCGGAACTGATCATGGAACGGGCCAACGCGGAAAAGCCCCACATGGGGCTGACCTCCTGGGAGCGGTATCCGGATGAGAAGATCCAGAAGTACGGTGTATCTATTGCCAAGAACGACCTCTCCAAAGAGGAACTGCAGGCGCCGGAGCGCATCGTCACCTTGTATTTGGACTATGCGGAATATCAGGCCAGCCGCCACATCCCTATGGCCATGCAGGACTGGTCTCAAAGATTGAACCGCTTTCTGGGATCCAATGAGCACGAGATCCTCCACGACACTGGCCGGATGGCCCATGAGATCGCCAAAGTGTTTGCGGAGAGTGAGTTTGAAAAATACGGGATCGTGCAGGATCAGTTGTTTGAAAGTGACTTTTATCGTTTCCTTGCTTTAGAGGAGGAAAGGCGTGCCCGGTCTTTCCAAAAACGGCGGACATCCACAGGATGTCCGCCGTTTTGCGTTTTGCATCTGCAAGTCTCGAAAGCCCGGGGCAGAGGGCACAGGTTCCGGGGAGACTGCCTGCGGCCGCCGGGGAGCGGGGCTCACGCGCCCTGCAGCCGGCCCCGCACCAGGCGGCAGAGATACTCCACGCCGTACTTCAGCGCCGCCTCGTCCATCAGATAGCGGCTGTTGTGGTGGGGGACCGTACAGCCGGTGGCCTCGTTCCGGGCGCCCAGCTCCACAAAGAAGCCCGGACAGTTCTCCTGCAGGGCGGAGAAGTCCTCTCCCGGCATCAGGGGCTCGATCTCCAGGGCCGCCTCCTTACCGAAGGTGTCCTGGACCAGCTGACGGCCGAATTGGGTCAGATCCGGGTCGTTGATGACCGAGGCGTAGCCCAGGGAGAACCGGAAGGTGTAAGAGGCGCCGGCGGCGTCGCAGACGCCCCTGACGATCTGCTCCAGCGTCTGGGGCAGTGTCCGGCGGGTCTCCCGGTCAAAGGTGCGGGTGGAGCCGGTGATGGTGACCTCGCCGGGGATGATGTTGTAGGCCTGCCCGCCCTGGACCATGCAGACGGACACCACGGCGGGCTCCACCGCCCGGATCCGGCGGGCCACCACGGTCTGCAGGGCCGTGATGATCTGGGCCGCCGTCACGATGGGGTCCACGCAGGTTTCCGGAAAGGCGGAGTGTCCGCCCTTGCCGATGACCTGGATATCGAACCGGTCCGTGGCGCTGGTGAGGGCGCCCGACCGGATGCCGAAGGTGCCGGTGGGGAAGCTGGAGCTCAGGTGCATGCCGTAGATCTCGGAGACGCCCTCCATCACGCCGGCCCGCAGCATCTCCGCGGCGCCGCCGGGAGGCAGCTCCTCCGCATGCTGAAAAAGGAAGCGCACTTCGCCGTGGAGCTGTTCCCGCTGCCCGGCCAGGATCTGTGCCGCCGCCAGCTGCATGGCGGCGTGGCCGTCATGGCCGCAGGCGTGCATGACGCCCGGCGTCTTGGAGGCGAAGGGCAGTCCTGTCTCCTCGGTGATGGGCAGGGCGTCGATATCCGCCCGCAGGGCGATGGCGGGGCCGGGGTGGGCGCCCCGCAGCACTGCCACCACGCCGGTCTTGGTGGGGCGCTGGAGCTCCAGGCCGGGGATGGCCCGCAGATGCTCCAGCAGAAAATCCGTGGTGCGGAACTCCTGGAAAGACAGCTCCGGCGCCGCGTGCAGCTCCCGCCGCCAGGCGATGAACTGGGGCTCCAGAGCCAGGACCTCTTGTGAAAACATACGCATCCTCCTTGTCAAAAGCTGCTGCGGTCCACGGTCCCGGCGCAGAAGCGGTCCCAGAACTGCAGATACGTCTCCCGGGTGAATTTCGGCCGGAAGGACTCCCGGATGGCCCGGGCCTTGGCGGCGCCGTCCCACAGCAGGTCGATGACCGTCATGGCCATGGCCCTGGCCGGCATCACATAGGCCATCTCCGGATCGCAGATGGTGAAGTCCTTGCTGTGAGCGTCTCCGTCGTAGCCGCCGGTGGAGATGTGGATGAAGGGCATGAGGGAGCTGACATCGCCGGCGTCCGTGGCGCCCATCAGCTCCTGGCCGTAGATGTTGGTGCCGGCGCCCAGCAGGGTCTCGGCATTGGCGGCGAACAGGGCGGACAGATCCGGGTCCTGGATCAGGGGGAGATAGCCGGGCATCTCCTGAATGTCCACCTGGGCTCCGATGGCATAGGCGCAGCCCCGCAGGGACCGGTTCACCTTTTCGGAGGCGTCCAGGATGGCCTCCAGATTGGTGCCCCGGACATAGGTCTCCATCCGCACGTCCGCCGGGACGATGTTCACCAGATCCCCGCCCTTGGTGATGATGGGGTGGACCCGGATGCGGTCCTTCTCCCGGAAGGTCTCCCGCTGGGAGTTGATGGCCAGCAGGGAGAGGGCGGCGGCGTTCAGGGCGTTGATGCCGTCAAAGGGCCGGGCGCCGGCGTGGGCCTCCCGCCCGGTGAAGCGGATCAGCTTGCCCAGAAAGCCGGAGCTGTCGCAGCCGATGAGGAAGCGGCGGTCCCGGACGCCGGCATGGGAGTGGATCATCATGCCCATGTCGATGTCGTCCAGCAGGCCCTGCCGCAAAAACTCCTGCTTGCCGCCGAAGAAGCGGATCTGCCCCTCCTGCTGCAGCCGCTCCCGGTACTCCAGCTCCACGTATTCCTCCGCCGGCACGGCCACGAAGGCCACGTCCCCGTCCAGCTGGTCCGCCAGGGGTGCCAGGCCCATGGCGGCGCCCAGCATGGCGGCGATCTGGGAGTTGTGGCCGCAGGAGTGGGCGGCGCCGGTCTCCCGGGCCGCCTGGGGGTGCGGGGGGCAGACCACCGCGTCCAGCTCTCCCATCACCATGACCCGGGGGCCGGGCGCCCGGCCCTTCAGATCGCCCCGGACGCCGGTGATGGCCAGATGGTCCCGGAACGGGATCCGGAGCTGCGCAAAGGTGCTGCGCACCAGCTCCGCCGTCCGCCGCTCCTTGAAGCCCAGCTCCGGGTGGGAGAAGATCTCCTGGCCGATCCGGATGATGGCGTCCTGATGTTCATCGATGGCCTGGAGACACTGCGCTTTCAGCGCCTCTTTCGTCATATGAAGACCTCCTTGAGATCGATTTTACCAATTGCCGCAGAAACCCACGGCTGCCTCTCCATATTTTATATAAAATGCGAAAATTTGCAAGGGTTTGTTGACAGACGGGGAAACATGGGATATGATAAACCAGTTCAAAAGGTAGTATCATTAGGGCGGCGGCCTTGTGCCGCCTGGAGTTGAGGAGAGAAAGAACTGCCCATGCGCACACGGGTGATCGGCGCTGTCCAGGGGCGCAGTCCCTTTTCCCTGGTGATCCGCAATGTGCGGATCGTGAATGTGTATAATGATACGGTGACAGAGGGCTCCATCGGCATTGTGGATGACCGCATCGCCTATGCGGGCCCCATGGACTTTGCCTGTCAGGCGGAAGAAGAGCTGGACGGCGGCGGCTGCTATGCGCTCCCGGGGTTCGTGGACGCCCACATGCACCTGGAGAGCAGCATGCTGACGCCAGCGCATTTTGCGGAGGTGGTCCTGGCCTGCGGCACCACCACGGTGGCGGCGGACCCCCATGAGATCGGCAATGTCCTGGGCCTGGAAGGGGTCCGGGCCCTGATGGAGGCCGCCGACGGCCTGCCCCTGCGGGTGCTGATGATGGCACCCTCCACCATCCCCTCCGCGCCGGGCTTTGAGGACTCCGGCTATGACGTGGGGCCGGAGGAGGCCGCCCGCCTGCTGGGTCTGCCGGGCATCTCCGGCCTGGGCGAGGTGATGGACTTCCACGCCGTGGCCGCCGGGGAGACGCGCATCCTCTCCGTGGTGGAGGAGGCGCTGAAGCGGGGATGCCTGGTGGACGGGCACGCCTCTCTGCTGACCGGGCGGGACCTGCAGGCCTTCCGGGCCGCCGGGATCGACAGCGACCACACCCTGCGGACGGCGGACAAGCTGCGGGAGGAGCTGGCTCTGGGCTTCAATGTGCAGATCCAGTCCGGCAACCTGAGCTGGGAGATGGCAGAGGCCATGAACAGCGCGCCGGTGCAGGATCAGATCTGCCTGGTGACCGACGACGTTCCCCTCCCGAAACTGATGGAGCGGGGACATTTGAACCGCGTGGTGGCGGAGGCCGTGGCCCTGGGGCTGGACCCGGTGCGGGCCGTCCGGTTCGCCACCGTCAATCCCGCCCGGCGGCTGCGGCTCTATGACGTGGGCGCCATTGCGCCGGGCATGGCCGCGGACATCCAGCTGGTGCGGGATCTGCGGGAGCCCAGGCCGGAGGCCGTGTTCTGCGCCGGCCGTCCGGTGTGCCGGGGCGGGCGGCTGCTGGAGCCGCTGCCCCGGCCGGACCTGTCCGCCGTGCTGCGGGGCACCGTCCGGTGCGCGCCGGTGGCGGAGAGCGATCTGGTGATCCCGGCCCCGGCGGGGGAGACTGCCCTGGTGAACGTGATCCGGGAGGACGGCGTGTCCGCCCGGACGACCCGGGCCCAGAGAGAGCTGCCGGTCACTGCGGACGCGGACGGACATCCGGCGCTGGACACCGGCGGCTATCTGAAGATGGCAGTGTTCAACCGATATGGGAAGCGTCAGCACGGCCTGGCGCTGATCGAGGGGATGGGGCCGGTCTCCGGCGCCGTGGCCCTGACGTACGGCCATGACGCCCACAACCTCACGGTGTTCGGCGGGAACGACGCCGACATGGCCCTGGCAGCCAACGGCGTCATTGAGATGCAGGGCGGCATCTGTGCCGCTTCCGGCGGCCGCCTGCTGACGCGGGTGCCGCTGCCGCTGGCGGGCCTGCTGTCCCCGGAGCGGCCGGAGACGCTGCTGGCCCAGCTGCGGGCGTTTCTGTCCGACTGTGCGCGCATGGGCTTTCACCATAAGGACCTGATGTCCTTTTTTACCATCATGCCCCTGGCGGTCTCCCCGGAGATCAAGTGCACGGACCGGGGGCTGGTGGATGTGGCGCACAAGCGGTTCCTGCCGCTGATCGAAGAAAGGAGGGGGTCCTGATGGAGCGGAGAAAGCAGGCAATTCTGCTGGCACTGCCGGCATCACTGGCGCTGCTGTTTTTCTTCATTCTCCCCATGGTCTATATCCTGATCCGGACTCTGACGGAGAATGGAACGGCGGATTTCACGGAATTTTTCACGGATCCCTTTTACCTGGACATCCTCTGGACGACGATACGGGTCTCCCTGGTCTCCACGGCGGTGTCGCTGCTGCTGGGGTATCCCACGGCCTATTACATGGCCAGGACCACCTCCCGGCTGAAGCAGGCTATGGTGATCGTGATCCTCTTCCCGTTCCTGGTGAGCGCGGTGGTCCGGTCCTACGGGTGGATGGTGATCCTGGGCACCAACGGCCTCTTGAACCAGCTGCTGCTGGGGCTGGGTCTGATCTCCGAGCCGCTGAAGCTCCTCAACACGGAGGCGGCGGTGATCATCGGCATGATCCATCTGCTGATCCCCTATATGATCCTCTCCCTGGTGGGCGTGCTGCAGAGCATCGACCCCAATGTGGAGTACGCGGCCTACAGCCTGGGGGCCTCCCCCATGACCACCTTCCGGAGGGTGGTCTTCCCCCTCAGCACGCCGGGCATCATCTCCGGCTGCGTGCTGGTGTTCACCATGAGCATGACATCCTATGTGACGCCGAAGCTGCTGGGCGGCTCCAAATTCCGCATGATGGCCACCATGGTGGTGCAGGAGATCAATGTGAACTTCGACTGGGGCGCGGCCTCCGCCATCAGCTACATTCTGCTGGCGGTGATCCTGGCGGTCCAGGTGGTCGTGGTCCTGGTCACAGGCAGATATATGAAACGGATGGGAGGCGGGAAAAATGCGTGAGCGCCGTGTCAACTGGCTCTGTACACTGGTGGCCATTCTGGTGATGATCTTCCTGGTGGCGCCGCTGGTGGTCATCGTGATCGCCTCCTTCACGCCCACGGCGCTGGTGACGTTCCCGCCTCAGGGTTTTTCCCTGAAGTGGTACGCCAACATCTTCACGTCCTCCGCCCATTTCATGGACGGCTTGGTGAAAAGCCTGGAGATCGGCCTGCTGGCCACGGCGCTGGACGTGCTGCTGGGCGTGACGGCGGCCCTGGCCATCTGCCGCTACGACTTCAAGGGGAAGAACGTGCTGCTGAACTACTTCACCTCTCCCATGTATGTGCCCAGCGTGGCCTTCGCCTTCGTGCTGCTGCAGGTCTACAGCCAGATCGGCGGCGTGCCCGGCATGGCCCGGGTATTCATCGGCCATTTCATCATCATCCTGCCCTACATCGTGCGGAACACGGTCTCCGTGCTGCACGTGTTCAACTGGACGCTGGAGGATGCGGCCACCTCCCTGGGGGCAAACCCGGTGCAGGTGTTCTTCAAGATCACGATCCCGCTGGCAAAGCCGGGGATCCTGGCGGGGGCGCTGCTGGCTTTCCTCTACTCCTTCGACGAGGTGGCCCTCAGCAGCCTGCTGTCCACGCCCCGGTTCATCACCCTGCCCATCCGGATCATGAACTACATGGAGCTGACGTTTGATCCCACGCTGGCCGCGATCTCGACGCTGCTGATGCTGGCCTCCCTGATCCTCATCGTGCTGATGGAGCGGCTGGTGGGCCTGGACATGTTTATGAAGTGAGGGGGACGCCAAATGGCAACACTGGAATTACAGCATCTGACCAAAAAATTCGGCGATTTCACCGCCGTGGATGACATGAATCTGTCGGTGGCGGAGGGAGAGATGATCGCCCTGCTGGGCGGCAGCGGCTGCGGCAAGACCACCACCCTCCGGATGATCGCCGGCTTTACCGAGCCCTTCTCCGGCGCCATCCTGGTGGACGGGAAGGACGTGCGCAAGATCCCGCCTTACCGGCGGAACGTAGGGATTTTCTTCCAGAACTACGCGCTGTTCCCCCACATGACCGTGTATGAGAACGTGGCCTTCGGCCTGAAGCTGCAGAAGCTGCCCAAGGACGAGATCCGGCAGCGGGTGGAGGAGATCCTTTCCCTGGTGAAGCTGGTGGGCCTGGACCGCCGCTATCCCCGGGAGCTCTCCGGCGGACAGCAGCAGCGGGTGGCCCTGGCCCGGGCCCTGGTGACCCGTCCGGCCATCCTGCTGCTGGACGAGCCCCTGAGCAACCTGGACGCCAAGCTGCGGGTGGAGATGCAGGTGGAGATCAAGCGCATCCAGAAGGAGCTGGGCATCACCACCATCATCGTCACCCACGACCATGAGGAGGCGGTGTCTCTGGCGGACCGGGTCATCGTGATGAACGCCGGCCGGATCCAGCAGATCGGCACGCCCCAGGAGATCTTTGACCGCCCGGTGTCCCCCTTTGTGGCGGACTTCATGGGCTTTTCCACCTTCATCCACGGCACGGCGGGAGCGGTACAGAACGGCCTGCTGCCGGTGACGTGCGGCGGAGAGACGCTGTACGTCCGGGCGGACGGCACCGGGGACATCGCCCCCGGAGACGCCTGCGTCCTGACCATCCGGTCGGAGAACATCGCCCTGGCGGAGGCGGAGGAACAGAACGTGGTCTCCGGCCAGGTGCGGGCGGCCACCTACAAGGGCCACACCACCCGGCTGGAGGTGACCGGCTGCTTTGACGAGACGGTCTACCCGGCACTCAGTGAATATACGGGGCGCGGAGACGGAGAGACAGTGCGGCTGTACTTCCCGCCTGAGCGCATCTGTGTATATAAGAAAACGAGCGATATGGAGGATCAATAAGAGATGAGAAAGAGACTGCTTGCATTGCTGCTGTCCGCCCTGATGCTGCTGAGCCTGGCGGCCTGCGGCTCCGACACCCAGGAGGAAACGTCCGGTGAGGAGACCACCGGCGAAGAGACCGGCACCCAGGACTTCGGCGGCGCCGAGCTGGTGGTGGCCACCTGGGGCTGGGCCGAGGCCGGCCTGATGGAACTGGCCGCCGACTTTGAGGAGACCTACAACTGCACCATCGTGGTGGATCCCACCAGCGGCAACGGCGACCGGCTGAACAAGCTGATGGCGGAGCGGAACGATCCCACCGCCGACGTGGTGATGCTGACCAAGAGCTTTGCCGAGACCGGCGCCCAGGAGGGGCTGTTCGAGCCCATCGACACCTCCGTGGTCACCAGCCTGGACCACCTGTATGACTTCGCCCTGGACGCCAACGGCTATGGCCCCTGCTACTCCCTGTGCCGCTACGGCATCATGTACAACGCCGATGCCCTGGAGCAGCTGGGCCTGGAGCCCCCCACGTCCTACCAGGACCTGTTTGACGACAAGTACGCTGGAATGGTGGCCCTGCCCGACATGACCTCCACCGCCGGCCCCTACATGCTGGTGGCCATGGCTGAGGCCATGGGCGGCAGCCAGGAGGACGTGACCCCCGCCATGACCCTGATGCAGGAGAAGAAGGACAACATCAACATCTGGTACACCGCCTCCTCCGACGTGGTGAACGCCTTCACCACCGGCGAGGCCAACATCACCGTGTTCATGGACATCAACATGCCCGGCCTGATGGAGTCCGGCCTGAACATGGTGTGGGTGGACGCTGAGGAGGGCTCCTTCGCCGCTCCCGCCACCATCAACGTGGTGAAGGGCTGCCAGAACCCGGAGCTGGCCCAGCTGTTCGTGGAGTATATGATCTCCGACGAGACCCAGAGCAAGGTGGCCGAGGCCATGAACGAGGCTCCCGTGAACAAGAACGCCACCATGCCCGACGAGCTGAAGACCTACCTGGCCTTCGGCGAGGATGCCATGAGCTCCCTGAAGGAGTTTGACGAGACCTATATCAGCCAGGCCAAGGAGGAGTGGATCGACACCTTCCAGCGGACCGTCGCCGTCCAGTGAGCGGCGCCCAGCAACCCGGTTGACGGAGAAAAGCAGGAGGAGGCCGTCTCCGGCCTCCTCCTGTTGCTGTCCGGATGGCGGGGCTGATGGGAAACGACAGAGAGACCGCCCTGGGACCAGATGTCCCGGGGCGGTCTCTTTACCGCTGCGGAGAAATGGACGTTGTCAGTTCTCCAGAAGATGGATCTCGCAGCTGCCCAGATCATAAAAGGGCTCTGCCATGGTGGGGGTGAGACCGGTGATGGAGCCGGACTGGTACAGAACGGAGGAGGTGCTGAAGCAGACCGGCAGGATCGGCGCCTGTTCCAGCAGCCGCCCGCACAGGGCAGACAGGGCGGCCGCCCGGTCCCCGGCAGCGGCGTAAGCCGCCAGCAGCTGGTCTGTCTCCGGGTCTGTCCAGCCGCCGTAATTCAGGCTGCCGCCGGTTCCCACCAAAGCGGAGAGATCCCAGTCTGCCGTCAGCTTCACCTCTCCGTAGTACAGGTCAAAATTCCCGGCGGCCAGGGCGGCGGTATACTCCTCCCATGGAAGGGCCTGTACCTGGATCTGCAGGTCAAAGTCAGACAGAGCCTCGGCAATGGACTCTGCGGCGGCTACCTTGAAGCTGTTTTCGGAGTTGACCAGCATGGTCACGGTGCGGGTCTGCCCGGAGGTGAGGCCGGCCGCCTCCATGGCCGCGGAGAAGTCATCATAGGCATACAGCGTCTCCAGCTCCGCCGGATAGAGGGCGGAGACCGGAGAGACCGGGAACTGGGCCGCCCGGGCATGGCCGGACAGCACGGCGCTCACCAGGGTGGGGCGGTTGATGCCCAGGCCAAGAGCCTGCCGCACGGCGGCGTCCTGAAAGGGTTCCCGGCGGGTGTTGATGCCCACGTACTGCAAAATGGTGGTGTCGGCATCCTGATAGCTGATGTTGCCTGTGGCTGTGATGGGATCCGTACCGGTGAGGTCCGCCGTGATCAGCTGGATATCGTGAGAGGAGAACTGATACAGCACTGTTTCCCGGTCCCGGGCGGAGGAGAGGCCGATGCGGTCCACGGGCAGGGACGCCCCCGCCCACCAGCCGGTGTGGGCCGTCAGGCAGACACCCTCTTCATCCGAGGAGACCTGGTACGGCCCGGTCCCCACAGGTGTCAGGCTGGTCTCCGTCCCGGACTTGACGATGGGAATGTCCAGCAGTGCCGGAAAGCCCGTGTTGGCGCTGGAGAGGCGCACATACACCACACCGTCCCCGGCGGAGACCGCCGCTACCTGGGCCAGGCGGGCGCCGTACCGCTGAGACGTCCGGGCCCGCTGGAGGGTGGCCGCCACATCGGCCGCTGTCAGCGCAGACCCGTCGGAGAAGGTGACACCGGAGCGGAGCGTGAACGTATAGGTGAAGGTGGCGGGATCATAGCTGTAGGACCGGCACAGCCAGGGCTGTGGCTCCAGCTGCAGGTCCAGGCGGAAGAGCCCCTCGTAGAGCAGGGAGCCCACGGTCTGCTGGATCCCGTCGGGGCAGGTCACCGGGTCCAGCGTCTGGTCCGACGCGTAGGGGATGGCAAAAGAGGTGGGAAGGGCGACTTCCTCTTCCGGTTCCTCCTGGGTTCCCTGGCCCGGCAGTTCCATGGAGTCCATGGGGGGATCCGACCAGCAGCCGGTCAGCATGGACAGGGTACACACCAGGCACAGGAGCGCAAAAAGACGATTTTTTCTCATGGGCAGGGTCCTCCGGCTGGAAATTTAAAGGGAGATCACGGCGGCCTGGACGCCCCGGGCCTCCCCCATCTTCCGGTGGGACCAGAAGAGGTCGGGGCGGCAGGCGGTGCAGAGGCCGCAAACGTCAATGTGGTCCGGCGCGACGCCGACGCAGAGCAGCCACTGGCGGTTCAGCCCCGCCAGATCCACGTGCCATTTCTCGCCCCGCCGTTCCAGATACGGCTCCGCCTCCGCCCCCAGGGCAGAGGTCCGCATGGCCTCCGGCACGTCGCTGTCGGTCTCAAAGCAGCATTTCCCGATGCAGGGGCCCAGGGCGGCCAGGATCCGCTCCGGCCGGGCGCCCAGCAGGCGGACCATCTCCCGGACCGTTTTCTCCACGATCCCGGCGGCGCAGCCCCGCCACCCGGCGTGGACCGCCCCCACGCATCCGGCCTCCGGGTCGTGGAGCAGCAGGATGCCGCAGTCGGCGGAGAACACCACCAGGGGCAGGTCCCTCTCGGCGGTGATCAGGGCGTCGGCCTCGTAGTCCCGCTCCCGGATCAGGCCCTTTCCGGCGTCGGCGGCGGTGCAGAGCCGCACATCGTCCCGGTGGACCTGGAGGGAGAGGACGGTCCGCTCCGGCGCCATCCCCACACAGCCGCAGAAGCGGCGGTAATTCTCACGCACGTTCTCCGGCGCGTCTCCCCGACCGGGGCCCAGGTTCAGGGTATCCCACGGCGCCGGAGAAACCCCGCCCCGCCGGGTGGAGAACCCGTGCCGCACCCCATCCAGCAGGGGGGAGGTGAGATAGACCAGATTTTGCTGTTCATGGGTAACAAATGACATGGCGGCCTCCTTATCACTCCTGATGTTCCACGACTTCGTGGCGGCTGAACCCATGATAGGCATAGAGCACTCCGGCAATGAACACAAAAATTCCAAACAAAAAGAGTACGATTCCCCAATTGCTAATTGTGGAGTTGATGATGATGCCGGTCAGGCAGAGAAAACCACCTGCCAACAGCAGGGCGATTCCCCACAGGAGTTCTTTGATGTCCTGCAAAAGTGCCAACATTCCATCGCTGTTTTTCATGGCGCGCTCCTTTCTGCAAAAAGACCGCCCCCTGCCCTCCGGCAGGAGAGAACAGGGAGCGGAAGAGATCAAAGATAGAGTGAAGAGTTAAGATTTCCTCAAAAGGAAAGTGGCCAAGGGAAACCCATCCGGGTCACACCGCCGCGGCATTACGATTCCCGGCCCTTTCAGGACAGCCAATCGTGCCGCTGCATCGAAAGCGGTTCGCTTCGTCCGCCGCAGGCGGCGCTTCACCGATTTCTCCAGTTCGTTCGCCGGCGGCGAACGAAGAATTTTCAACCATTTTCGGCAGGAAATGCGCCTGCCGGAAATACTTTGA
>ERZ1643247.2408-NODE-2408-length-14869-cov-14.862765_pt1 | contig 14869 bp, 12 predicted proteins | sample MGYA00579264_ERZ1643247 | MGnify/ENA primary metagenome ERZ1643247 (study PRJEB29033, sample SAMEA4952262) | chicken gut metagenome | biome: Broiler Chicken; feature: Gastrointestinal Tract; material: Caecum | place: Ireland | collected 2018 | study: Broiler... | reverse complement strand
TTCAGAAGGGAGTTTTCCGCCGCCCTCGCGGACAGCTTACGTAGGATACCACACCATCCCTCCCTTGTCAAGCACTTTTTTCCTCTTTTTCGCGTTTTTTCTGCCGGGCTTCCCTGCCGCTCCGCTATCCTCCCGCTCCCACCCAGGCCGCCGGACTGTGATTCCTTTGGGTTTCAGGCCTCTCACACCTTGCCGCGGCTGGTTTTCCATTGACTTTACCGTCCGGATTCGCTATCATAAACTATATTCTATATAAGGAGATACAGAAAACGCCATGACCTTAGACCAGTTCAAAGCTGCCCGCAGCGTGCTGCAGGGCGTGATCCGCACCACCAACCTGATCCATTCCCCTGCCCTGTCTAAGAGCTGTGGAAACCAGGTCTATCTGAAACCGGAAAACATGCAGGTCACAGGGGCCTACAAGATCCGCGGGGCCTATTATAAGATCAGTACCCTCTCTGACGACGAGAAGAGCCGGGGGCTCATTACCGCCTCGGCCGGCAACCACGCCCAGGGACTGGCCTATGCCGCCCAGGCCGCCGGCGTTTCGGCCACCATCGTCATGCCCACCACAACTCCCCTGGTCAAGGTCAACAACACCAAGGATTACGGCGCCAACGTCATCCTTCACGGGGAGGTCTTCGACGAGGCGGCGGAAAAGGCCACCCAGCTGGCCCAGGAGGAGGGCCTCACCTATGTCCCCCCCTTCAATGACTTGCAGGTAGCCACCGGCCAGGGTACCATCGCCTATGAGATCTTCCAGGACCTGCCCGATGTGGACGTGATCCTGGTGCCCATCGGCGGCGGCGGGCTGGCCTCCGGCGTGTCCACCCTGGCCAAGCTGCTCAACCCCAATGTCACCGTCATTGGCGTGGAGCCCGAGGGGGCCGCCTCCATGAAGGCCAGTCTGGAGGCGGGTCACGTGGTCACTCTCCCCACCGCCAACACCATCGCCGACGGCGTAGCGGTGAAAACTCCCGGCGATCTGGTCTTCCCCTATGTACAGAAAAATGTGGACCACATCATCACCATCCCCGACGCGGAGCTGGTGGAGGCCTTCCTGGATGTGATGGAGAAGCACAAAATGGTGGTGGAGAACTCCGGCCTGCTCACGGTCGCCGCTCTGAAGCACCTGGATTTTCAGGGGAAAAATGTGGTGTCCGTTCTCTCCGGCGGCAATATGGATGTGATCACCATGGCCTCTCTGGTCCAGCACGGGCTCATTATCCGGGGGCGGATCTTTACCTTCTCCGTCCTGCTGCCCGACCGTCCCGGCGAGCTGATGCGGGTATCCGCGCTGCTGGCCCAGCACAACGGCAATATCATCAAGCTGGAACACAACCAGTTTGTCAATATCAACCGCCAGAACGGGGTGGAATTGAAGGTCACCCTGGAGGCCTTCGGCCAGGACCACAAGCAGGAGATCCTGAACAGCCTGCGCAGCGAGGGGTACAGCGTCCACGAGGTCAAGACCGCCGATTTCTACAACTGACCCCCAATCAAACTCCCGCCGCCCGCCGGAGGGATGAATCTCTCCGGCGGACGGCTATCTGAAAAGCGGCAGGCTCCCGGACCAAGCCGGGCGGACAGTGGGGCCGTGGGCGCGGCCTGGAGCGCGCCCGGGGTCCGGAGCACACAATTCCAGGAGGCGGCGCGCCGCCCCCTGCCTCCGCCCCATATCCTATGCGCCGCCCCCCTCCGCCGTCCCTCCGGGGACCGGCCCGCTCCCACTGGATACAACAACGCCTGGAAAGTGAGGACCACCTTATGATTAAAATTTCCCCCTCCATCCTCTCGGCCGATTTCTGCAACTTAGAGCGGGATATCCAGCGGGTATCCTCCGCCGACTACCTCCATGTAGATGTGATGGACGGCGCGTTTGTCCCCAACATCACCATCGGCGTTCCGGTGCTCAAGTCCATCCGGAAGCACACGGACATGTTTCTGGACGTCCACCTGATGATCGAAAAGCCGGTGCGCTACATCGAGGCCTTCGCCCAGGCGGGGGCCGACCTGCTCTCGGTCCACCTGGAGGCAGACCACCCCACCCAGATCGCCCAGGCCCTGAAACTGATGGGGCAGTGCGGGGTGAAAAAGGCGGTGGCTCTGCGCCCCATCACCAAGGCGGAGGCCATCCTCCCCTATCTGGAGGAGCTGGACCTGGTGCTGGTGATGACGGTGGAGCCCGGCTTCGGCGGACAGGCCTTTATGGAGACCCAGCTGGACACCATCCGCCAGGTGCGCGCCCTCATTGAGAAGTACAACCCCGCCTGCGAGCTGGAGGTGGACGGAGGCATCGCCCCCAAGACCGCCCCCCTGGTGGTGAAAGCCGGGGCCAATGTGCTGGTGGCCGGCTCCGCCGTGTACGGAGCGGAGGACATCCCCGCCGCCATTCAGGCCCTGCGGGTGTGAGGGGCAGGAGCACCTGCCATGCTGGAGTATAAAATTCTCACCGCCCACAGCCCGGAACAGGCGGAACAGGTCATGAACGACATGGCCCGGGCCGGGTGGCGGACCGTCAGCTTCACACCCGACCCGTTCAGCTTCCCCGCCGGTTTCCCGGTCGGCGCCAGTTACGCCATTGTTTTGGAACGTGAAGCCTGAGCTTTATAATAATTGCTTTATTTTATGATTCCGGAGGTCCTACCCCATGCAGTATTTTCCCCCCGCGCTGGAAACCTTAGTGGAGCAGTTTGCCAAGCTGCCGGGCGTGGGCGTCAAATCCGCCCAGCGCCTGGCCTTTTATGTGCTGTCCATGTCGGAGGAGGACGCCAACGCCTTCGCCCAAGCCATTCTCAGCGCCAAAACAGCCATCCACTGCTGCCCCGTCTGTCAGAATCTCACAGAGGGGGACGGCCCCTGCTCCATCTGCTCCAGCCCCCGGCGGGACTCCTCCACCATCTGCGTGGTGGCCGATCCCAAGGACGTGGTGGCCATGGAGCGCTCCCGGGAGTATCAGGGCCTCTACCATGTGCTCCACGGGGTGATCTCCCCCATGAACCACGTGGGACCCGACGACCTGCACATCAAGTCTCTGGTGGAGCGGGTGGCCGCCGGCGGTATCCAGGAGGTCATCATGGCCACCAACCCGGACACCGAGGGGGAGGCCACCGCCATGTACCTCTCTCGGCTCCTGAGACCCTTCCAGGTCAAGGTCACCCGGCTGGCCTACGGCATCCCGGTGGGCAGCCACCTGGAGTACGCCGACGACGCCACCCTCATGCGGGCGCTGGAGGGACGGAGAGAAATCTGACATCTGGAGCCGCCCGCCATGCGGAACCGCCGGATATATGAAATCTGTTCCGCCGTGTTCCCCATTGAATGTATATGACTTGGCGTGCAGCCTGTTTTTCTGCCTCTTTCGGTTTTCCTGACGCACAGCCACCGCTGTGCCAACTGCCGTATTTTCGTCTGAGGCCCCCGATAATGGCCGCTCCTCTGACACCGGCCCCCAATTATGTCCAGTTCCCTATCAGAACCGGAGCGCTGGCGCTCGCTGTCTGAGAAATTGCCCGCCGCCGTCATCGGAAGCGCACTCGGGCCTGCTGCAATCACCTCTCCCAATGCCCGCAGCCAGAAAGAGTCAAAACAGGCCGTTCAGCATCCAGAGATATTAAGAAAGGGCCCTGGCGTGCCGCGCCAGGGCCCTTTCCGTGAGAAAAGAGAAGAAAGAGAATGTGATCAAACAAAAAGCGCCGCTGTTCTTTGGAACAGCAGCGCCTTTGCTTATCCTGAAGTTTACTCCTCTCTCTCCAATCTGTCAAGCCCCACCGCACCAGTTCAGCAGGTCTGCTTGAAATTTTCACCGCCCCGCTTTGGTGGAGCGCGTCATCCGTATGTGCCGTAAGGGGGCTTCTTTGTCGTCCCTGTTGTCGGAACCTCCAAAGATCCATCGCGCCGCGGCTTTCAGAAATACAGATCTATGGGAGGGCGTAGGACCAAGAAACCCGGTCGGACGCTCCAGGCGCGAAACCGGCGGCGGCAAAAGCTGCGCCTAGGCCATGCTTAAAAAATGTCAATATGCCCAAACGGCGGTTCTTTTTCCGCCATACTGCGTTGATTTTCCTCGCAATACACAAAGTATTGCCGCGTCAAATCGCCTTGTCTGGCGAAAAAATTCCTCGCCGTTGGACACATTTCCAATTTTCAAACAAGGCCTAGCTCTGCCGATTTTCTCATTGTGTCATCTCACTTGAGGGAATTTCTCATTTATGATATACTAGGCATAGAAATCCTGCCTTTTTTGGAAATAAATCCTGTGATTTTCCAGAAAAATGTTGTGCAGAAGAGGTGAAACAACATGCACGTTCTGGTTTGCGATGACAACCCTCTGCATGCCGGAGAGATTGCCCGGCAGGCGGCGGAAGTGCTCCCGTCTGGCGTGAATGCAGAAATATCCTTCTGTACCACGGGCGCACAGGTATTGGAGTGGCTGGGAAAACAGAAGGACGGCCCATGGATCATCCTTCTGGACATTCTGTTTCCAGACGGCGAGGACGGCATCCGAATCGCCCAGGAGATCAACCAGGCCGCGCCCCGCGCCCAGATCATCTTCATCACGGGGGATATGGCCCAGTGCACAAAGGCCGGACGGGCGGAACACATCTACTTCCTGGTCAAGCCCATCGATACCCAGGAACTTCGGTATGCCATGGAGAAAGCGGCGCGTAAGCTTGCGGATACCTATCTGCCCTTGGAGGGGAGAGGGGGCAAGCTCCAGGTCCCCGTTTCCAATATTTTGTATCTGGAGCGTATAGGAAGGCGGACCTTTGTCCATACCTCAGATCAGGTCTATGACGTTGCGGAGAAACTGGACGTGATCCATGAACGGATCGATTCCTACTTGTTCGTAACCCCCCACAAAAGTTTTCTGGTCAATTTTTCCCACGTGACGGCGATCACGCCCCGAGAGTTTATTATGGACAACCAGGAGCGGGTACCCATCAGCCATCTGCGGCACTCGGAGGTAAAGCAAAAATATCTGGAGTACGTCCGCAGGAAGCTGTAAACCGGGCAGACAGAGGGGAGGCCCTGCAATGGAATGGGATCTGTTCTCGATCCTCCGGATCTTGATTGAAACCTGTCTTGTATTCGGCGCGTACTACTACATGCTCACGCCTAAATATTCCTTGTGGAAAACCATCGCCATCGGATACACCGGAAATATTGCCGCCATACTCTGTTATTGGTCGGTATTCCCCCTGCATTTTCAGATGCCGCTGTTTGTGGCGGTCAATCTGCTGACGGTACATCTCTCGTTTTGTGATAAATGGCTTCGGAAGATTTACAGCGTTTTCTTGGTCTATCTGGGCTTTATCTTTATCGAGATCAGCTTTGTAGTGGTCTGCCTTGGAACGACAGGGATGTCCATGGAGGAGATGATCGCCTATACCATGGGGCCCAGCCCCCTCCTGCTCACCTTCTACATCGTGTTTGCCGTCTATTTGAAATGCCTGACCCAGGTTTTTTCCAAGCGGGCCGGGGTTCTCTCCTGGAAGGGGCAAAAGAATTTCCTTCTTGTACCGGTGTGCCAGCTTTTGATGCTGTACGGGCTGATCTGCTGCGCCAACCAGACCAACAGTCCGTGGGTCAGTTTTGTGCTGTGTATCTCCGATTTTCTCACATTATTTACGTCGTTTTTCCTGTTCCGCTCCATGGACGCGGCATTCCAGGGCGTTCGGGCCGAGGAGCGGCTGCACTATCTGGAGGAGCAGCAGAAGATGCAGGCCGAATATTATCAGGAACTGGCGCAGCACGCCTCCGTCATCCGCAGGCTGCGGCACGACATCGCAAATCATGTTCAGACCATGGGGATCTTGCTGCAAAACAAGGACTACAACCAGGCGGAACAATACTTTTCCCGGATTCAGGGGGTGTTTCAGGACGCCGAACTGCCCCTCTACTGTGAAAACGCGATGGTGAACGCGGTCTTGAATCACAAGATCTCCCAGGCAAAGGCGCAGAAGATCAAAGTGGAGCCCCGTCTCACACTGCCGGCACAGCCGGGGTTTGACCCCATCGACCTGACCGTCCTCTTCCTGAACCTGATGGACAACGCTCTGGAGGGGGCGGCTGGCTCGCCGGGGGAAAAATGGGTCCGCCTTTCCGACCACTGGGCTGGGCGGCTTTATACCGCAACGGTCACCAACAGCAAGTCCCCTCAGCCGGTCAGGATGAAAAACGGCCGCCCGGTGAGCACAAAACCGGACCGCCTGCTTCACGGGCAGGGTAGCGCCATCCTGGTAGAGATCGCGGAGAAATATCAGGGCTCCGTGCTCTTCCAGGACGAGGGGGAGCAGTTCTCCACCGTCGTACTGCTGCAGGCGCCGGACGGGGCGGAAGTCCGAGGCGGGTAAAGTTATGACAGAAAACAGGAATGTTGTGCGCGGGCTATGGCATTTTAACAGCTGATATGGGAGAATGCGGGGTAGAAGCTTCTGCCCCGCATTTTTGATACCACGGAGGTGATCGACTGGGACCGGCAAGGAGCGGGGCGGGACACGCACATGTAAAGGAGGAACACTATGAGGAAAAGACTGCTGTCCCTGGCGCTGACGGCGGGCATGACGCTGACTCTGCTGCCCGCCTCCGCACTGGCGGCGGAGCCGGGGAATGTCACCTGGCTGGATGAGAGCATCGTTTCGTATGATGGTCTTGGTTATTACAATAACGCAGGCGACGGGTTTACCGCGGAAGGCCTCGCAGTGGTAGAGAATGACGAGGGTCTGTATGGATATATCAACCAATACGGCGAAATCGCCATCCCCTGCCAATATCAGGCGGCCTATGCGTTTCAGGAGGGCGTAGCGGCCGTCCAGAACCAGGAGGGCTGGTGGGGCTACATCGACACCCAGGGCGATGTGTTTCTGCCTTTTGAGTATGGAGGTGCCACTCCCTTTGACGGCGGCTATGCGGTTGCCAATGGGCGTCTCATTGATAAGGCGGGAAATATCATATCTACGCCTGGCAGAAACGGAGAATATTTAGGAATTATTGGAAACTTCATTCTCGGCAGGCCGTCTATGGACGATCTGTACTGTATCTATGATTTAAACGGCAACCAGATTGGAAATTCCTACCCTCCAGAGTTTGCAGAAGTGTTTCTGACGGACGACCTGGTAGCCATCCCCAATGTTGAGAGCGATTCCAAAACTGGCTTCACCATCTATGACAAGAACAGCAACTTGGTCAGGACCGTGGATTACATCAGCCTCAAGCCGTTCAGCGAGGGCCTGGCCCCGGTGGCCATCCAGGACCCCGCTACGGACGAGTACGGCGCATACCTCTGGGGCTTTGTCAACGAGGATTGGGAACTTGTGATCCCCTGCCAGTACAAGTGGACGGCGGGGTTCCAGGAGGGCCTGGCGCGGGTCAGCACCACCGACTCCACAGGCGTGGCTGGAAGTGTAAGCTATATCGACAAAAACGGGGACATGGTCATCGAATACGGCGGTCCCGCCCACGGGAACGTCAATTCCACCAGCCAGTATGCCGTGACCGCCTTTGCGGGAGAATACTTCTCTCAGGGGCTGACCCCCTACCTGGAAGCGCACGAACATTCCGATGGGTATGGTATGGTCTTCTTTGACTACACGGTGGGCTACATGGATCAGACCGGTACCGGCGTGATCGAAGCGGACTTTGCCGACGCCACCGACTTTGTAGGCGGCGTCGCTCTGGTAACGACCCCAGACGAGCGGATCGGCGTCCTGCGCCACCCCACCGAACCCATCACCCCGCCATCCACAACAGATCCGGAGCCTCCGGAAGGGCCGGAGATCGAAGTTTCCGAGGCAACTGTGGAGGCGGCTATCAGCGAGGAACTCTTCTTGGACGAGAACATCCGGGATCTGATTGGAAGCTCGCTGGACAAGGCCTCCGTCACCGGCGTAGACGAGGCGTTGACCGAGGACGGGCTCGACGGCATCCTGGAAGCGGCCATTGACGAGGTGGGGAGCGGCTCCCAAGTGACGGTACAGATCCAGGTGGTGTTGCTCGTGACCGCCGCGGACTTGGAGGCGGGTACCATCTCCTTTACGGCGGAGCCCCACGCACTCGTCACCACCGACGGGCGTGAGACGGTCGTGCCAGTCCTCAACAGCTATCTGGACGGCAGCGCCATTACGGTAAAGCTCCCCGTCCCCGAGGGCTTTGTCCCGGCGGAGGTCCTTCACATCTCCCAAGGCTACCCTATTGAACAGTATTTGGCGGACGACGGCTTCCGGGTGGAAGATGGCGCCGCCGTGCTGGAAATCACTCATTTCAGCGAGCTGTGCATGAGCGAGACGCCCACCACCGTGGCGAAGATCGACGGCAGCGGCGCCGGATACTTCTCCCTGCAAAGCGCTATCGACGCATCGGAGAGCGAGGACGTGATCTCTCTGTACCAGAACAGCAAGGATACGGTCCTCCAGGTCGTTCGCAAGGATCTGACTATCCGGTGCAATACTTACACCGTGCGGGACGACGCCGAGTGGCGTCTGATCGGCTGCACAAAATCCGAGACCCAGGACGATGCCGGGAACCCGGTCCTCGTCATCTCCCGCACCAGCTCCGGCGGCGGTTCTTCCTCCGGCGGAGGAGGCGGCAGCGCTTCCTCCTATATGGTGAACGTCTCTTCCGCTGAGCATGGCACGGTAACGGCAAGCCCCAGCAGAGCAGCCCAGGGGGCCACGGTGACCGTCACCGTACGCCCTGACGGCGGCTATGAGCTGGACCGGATTACTGTGACGGACCAGAACGGCGACAAAATCGGCGTGACGCAGGTCAGCGGCACCCGCTACACCTTTGAGATGCCCCGGGGCCGCGTGAGCGTGGAGGCGGTGTTTGCTCCGGCGGACACTGAAGCGCCAGACTCCTCCGGTCTCCCCTTCGCAGACGTGGCCGAGAGCGCGTGGTATTATGACGCAGTGGCCTACTGCTATGAAAACGGCCTCATGTCCGGCGTCAGTGCCACCTCCTTCCACCCCATGGACACTACCACCCGCGGGATGATCGTCACCATCCTGCACCAGCTGGCTGGAAAGCCCGTCCCGGCGGCCTCCGCGTCCTTCCCGGATGTGGCGGCGGACGCGTGGTACGCCGACGCGGTCTCCTGGGCGGCCGCCCAGGGCGTCGTGGCCGGCTATGATACCGGCCGGTTTGGCCCCAACGACTCCATCACCCGAGAGCAGCTGGCGGTAATCCTCTACCGCTACGCCGGCTCCCCGGCAGCCGCAGGAAGCCTGGACAGCTTTGCCGACCGCGCCTCCGTCTCGGACTACGCCGCGCAGGCCCTGCGCTGGGCTGTGGGCGAGGGGCTGCTGAGCGGCAAGGGCGCCGGCCTTCTGGACCCCACCGGCACGGCTACCCGTGCGGAAGCGGCCCAGATCCTCATGCGTTTTTGTGAGCAGGTCACAGCATGAAGATGCTCTTTTGAATTTAGGCTGCATCGCCTCGGTGGCACCTCCTTGTTATAAAGCGGTCCTCCGGGAAAATGCGTAAATGTGAAAGAAGAAGATGGCAGGCACTTCGTGTCTGCCATCTTCTTTCAGCTGCATGCTGTATATACCGCTTTATCTGAAGATATTTTTCAGTGTTTTATGAAAAGCCAATTGCCCTATCGGCGCGAAGGGAACCCAGTCGGAAATTGAAAGGCTATCGCACCCTGCCTCTGGCAAAGGATACAATAGACGTTCTGAATCAGCAGAAAAAGAAAGTGGGGAGCTGTCCCTGGGTGTTCCCCGGTCCCACGGGCGGTCCCATGTCCCCGGACAGCGTACTCCACATGCTCCACCGAGTACTGAAACGGGCGGGACTGCCTCGAGTCAGGTTCCACGATTTGAGGCACACTTTCGCAACCCTGGCCCTGCAAAACGGAGTGGATGTGAAAACCGTCTCCGGCATGCTGGGCCACTACAGCGCCGGGTTTACCCTGGACACCTACGCCCATGTGACCACCTCGGCCCAGCGGCGGGCGGCGGAGGCCATGGAACACGTCCTCTCCGGCAGTTTATAGCCCTCTCCAGTCCGGAAAATTCCCGTATGGGTCAGAATCTGGGTCAGAGGCAATCTCTATGATGGGAACTGGACCATACATCAGAAGGGCAAACGTGATCAAACTAACTCGCACTGTTTGTTGACAACGCTCTTTTCACCCAGCGGGGAGATAACATAGCTATAAAGTTTCTCTTGACGAATCGCGTTTAATTACTTACAATTTATACATCAGTTAATTTAATGGGTGTATTTATGGTTCTCACAACAAAATCTATCGCGGCACAAGTGGAAATACAATTTTCTTCCCACTACCGCCATTTTCGGGAGTTTCAAGAATCTCCCGATTATCGCCCCTATTGGGACAAATGTATGGAGGCTGTGCGGGATCGGGAACTGCTCTCCCACATTATTTTCTGCAACGATTTGCTGCGGATTCCGCCTATCAAAACCTTTCTGCTCTACTATGAGCAGGACCTCATTCGGATCACCGGCCGGGAGGATGCTGCACTGGAACTCTTTGTGAAGAAAGCGATTGGTGCTTTCTGGGGGATGGTATTCAAATTTGCCTTGGGCTATCAGGATCAGGAAAGCGTTTCGGTATCCTTAAACCAACGCTTTTTTGTCCGCACGGCTACCTATTTCAAAAATCCAGTGGAACCGATCAAACTGGAGGGATAAGCAAGGCACGTTTCATTTTGCTTCACAGTTGTCAGTATGCCATTGGTGCCTGCCGGGGTGGAGCGAGAAATTGACAGAAGGGGGAAATTACGTGGAGCAGAGTGAGATCAGGGACCGTATCATAAAGGCTTTTCGTCAAAGAGTTCCGCGGGCCAAACTACCAAATCCCGAACAGCTTCATGTGGAGCAGGGAAGCTGGCCGAACTGCGTAAGACTTTGTCTGACCGCCGAGACAGTGGAGAAAAATATGCAGAGCAACAGCGCTGCCTTTGAGGGCTGGGCTCTTTTGATCCATGTCTACTGCAAGTTCCATGTGGAGCTGGATCTCGACCTGGAGCACGCGCCATCTGAGCAGCCCGCCCGGGGACATTACCAGCGGTTTCTCTATCGGGCTTTGAAATTCTCGCAGCAATACAGCAGCTGGTTCTCTCTGTCAGAGCGCCTCGCGCCGCGGGTGGAGCAGTTCAGGCAGTACCTGTATCACGGCGGATCACCGGCCCATCCCAATCCAACGTTTTGCAACGGGCTCCCGTCTAAACCGGCAAAGGACGGAACATCTCTGGAGTCCTGTGTGGAAGGCCTGTTTGCTGGAGAGTGTCGATCTGTGCTTACGGAGCTCACATTTCAGCAGGCCGGCATCTCCCTCATACCTGACTGCGTCCACCGCCAGCTGCCGGTAGGGCTCTATGAGACGGAAAAGAGCGAGCAGAACAGTGTATTTACTTACGGAAAATCTGCCGTCGACCTCTGGGCGCTCACCACAGACGGCGTTGTGATTTATGAGCTGAAGACCCGCAATCCTATGGTGGGGCTTCTGACCGAGCTGATGTTCTATGCCAACTATATGTATGATCTGTATGCGGCCCGGAATACGATATGGCCTGCGGCTCCCCCGGATCGCATAGACGTCCGAATCCTGCGGGGCTATGATCAACTGTACGACAGCTACCGTGCGAACAACATCAAAACCATCCATGCGGCCATGCTCACGGACCAGCTCCACTCTCTCATCGCGCCGGTTACCCAGGAGCTGCTCGAATTGATGAACACGGGGAGTCCTTATATCCGGTATTACGACCTGCGCTGTGCGCTTGGACAGGATGACTGTCCCCGCGTTCCGGGAGAAGCGCGATGATCCCTCAAGTTCTCCGCGGGAGGAACCAGATCGGGGGAAATCTGATCCAGGTGACCTGCGGCGGCACGAAGATCCTGCTGGACGCCGGAGAGACCCTGGAAGGAGAGGCTGACATCCCGCCCCAAGCGGCCTGGCTGACCGAGCCCGGCGGTTGTGACGCGGTGTTTCTCACCCACACTCACCGGGATCACATGGGCCTGGCGGAGCAGATCCATCCGGATATTCCCCTCTACCTGGGATACCGGGCCTGGAAGGTGCTGCGGGCGGCAAACCAGTATCTGGGGCGGCGGACGCCCAGCCCGGCCGGTTTTCTGGAGCACGGACGCCCCATCCAGATCGGCGCGCTGACGGTCACCCCCTATCTCTGTGACCACTCCGCTTTTGACAGCTATATGCTGCTGGTGGAGGGAGACGGGCAGTCCCTGCTCTATACCGGCGATTTCCGGGGGCACGGACGAAAGTCCTATGACGCCCTTTTGCGGCAGCTGCCGGAACAAGTGGATTTTCTGGTGTGCGAGGGGACCAATCTTTCCCGGCAAGGCCAGGAAATTTGGGATGAGAAGACACTGGAGCGCCGGGCCGCAGATTGGATGAAGCGATGCCGGGGGCCCGTTTTCGTGATGCAGGCTGCCACAAACTTGGACCGGCTGGTGTCCTTTTATCGGGCGGCAGCACAGAGCGGCCGGATCTTTCTGGAGGATCTATACCAGGCGGAAGCAGCCTGCGCGGCCAGTCCCCGTATTCCACAGCCCGGCCGCTTTTCCAACGTGCGGGTGTTTCTGTCGGCCCGCATGCCGGCAGAGGACCCCCGCTATCAGCGGTTTTGCGCCTACGGAAACGCCAGAATAAGCCGCGAGCAGGTCCCTGCCGGCAGCGTGATCTGTATCCGGCCCTCCATGCAGAGGTGGGTGGAGCGCTTGGCGCAGCGCCTGCCGCTCACGGACAGTGTGCTGTTTTATTCTCTTTGGAGCGGATACCGGGACAAGCCGGAGATGGCGGGCTTTTTGTCTCGGTGCCGGGAACTGGGGATGAAAGAAGTGACACTTCACAGCAGCGGACACGCCACGCCGGAAGCGATCCAGCGGCTGCTGGAGCGCGTTCACCCAAAGACGATCATCCCCGTACACACCCTCTGTCCGGATTGGTTTGCGAAGGAGGATCCAATATGTACGATTTAGACCGATACCGCGGCTGCCTGCTGGGCGGCGCGGCGGGAGATGCGCTGGGTTACCCCGTCGAGTTCCTCTCCCTGTCCGATATCCGGGCGCGGTATGGCCCAGCCGGGATCACAAGCTATGCGCTGCGGCACGGCGTGGCCCAGATCTCCGATGATACTCAGATGACCCTCTTCACCGCCAACGGACTTCTGTTTTATGAGACCCGCCGGCGGATCGGCGCGCCGGGCGGCGGGTCTGTCATAGGAGTTGCCGCCGCCTGTTACCGGGATTGGCTGACAACACAGCGGGAACCGTTCCGTCCAGAAACACGGGGCCATACCGCCTGGCTTATGAATGTTCCGGAGCTGTACCAGCGCCGGGCCCCAGGCATCACCTGTATGGAAGCCATTGCCCAAGGCGCCGGGGGAACCATAGACCGCCCCATCAACCAGAGCAAGGGCTGCGGCGGCATCATGCGGGTGGCTCCGGTCGGACTGCGGCTGTCCGAGCCGGACGGAGCCGGTTTACTGGCCGCACAGCTGGCGGCGGTGACCCACGGCCACGAACTGGGGTATCTCCCCGCCGGAGTGCTGGGATACTGCGTCAGCGCCCTGGTCCATGGGGAGACCGATTCCATGTTGGAGGCCGTCCAGAGCGGGTTGGACTGGGCGGCCCAGCGGTTTGCGGTCGCGCAGCATCTCAAAACCCTGGTCCATCTGGTGGAAAAGGCGGTCCATCTGTCCAAAGCGGACGTGGAGGATACCCAGGCGATTCGGGAGCTGGGGGAGGGCTGGGTGGCGGAGGAGACTCTGGCCATCGCCGTCTACTGCGCCTTGAAATATGAAAACGACTTTGACCGGGCTCTGATCGCCGCAGTGAACCACAGCGGTGACAGCGACTCCACAGGGGCGGTAACGGGAAATCTGCTGGGAGCCCGGCTGGGCCTTGCGGGCATCCCGGCTAAATACCTGGAGGATCTGGAATTAAAGTCCGTGATCCTGGAACTGGCGGAGGACCTGCATCAAGGCGTCCCGGCCTCCTACGGAACGCAGTTTCCCCCGCTGGTCCGTGTGATCGGGACGCCGGTGCGGGAGCCCCAACCGGAGACGCCGGAGCTGGCCCTTTGGGATGCCAAGTACAACACCGCCAGTTTTAGGCCAAAGTCTGCAAATTGAACGGGGATTCCCGATAAGAGGAGAAGATCGTTCCGTTTCCCATAAGCAGCCCCCGACATAGCGTTCGGACAGAAGCTCGGACCCACTTTGCGGCCAGAGGCCGAAGACAGAGAGAAGAAAAGCAACTCTGTCATTCACCGGGATTGCGATGCTGTTAACAAGGAGAAGCTGCCCTGTGCCGAGCGGAGCGAGGACAAACACAATCATAACCCTTGTTTGGCCGTGTGAGCCGCTGTGTGCCTCGATTGCGGGAGGGGCAGAGTCCCTGTCCCTCCCAGCAGGTACAGGCCGGATTTGGGCCGCGGTTCCCGACCGTTTTGGAATGGGGGTTTTCTCCCTCCCGGTCCCTTTTTGGAGGATGAAAAGAAAAGCAGGATAAAGGCCGGGGTCGCCGTTGGCGCCTCTGGCCGGTCACAACTGCCCGCAGTGCGGGCAGTTACGGGGAGTTTCCGGTGTATCAAAAGAAGGGTCAAAATCCGGCCTGTACTACCACTTGTGCGGTCACTATCCCCAAACTCCTACTGCCACAACGAAAAAACAGGGGTCACACGAGTCTCCTCCGCTGCGAGAGACTCCTTTTTCAGACCGGACGCCCCACCTCAAAAATTACACCTCATGAAACAAAGATAGAAGCTCTCCGCGGAGCCGGAAAATGCGACGCTTAACAAAGAAAAGGGCAGAAACCGGGAAATGTGAATTGTTTGATAACTCTGCGCCGTGCCCCTGGCTTTTTCTGTTTTCTGTGG
>ERZ1643247.2407-NODE-2407-length-14874-cov-8.224307_pt1 | contig 14874 bp, 2 predicted proteins | sample MGYA00579264_ERZ1643247 | MGnify/ENA primary metagenome ERZ1643247 (study PRJEB29033, sample SAMEA4952262) | chicken gut metagenome | biome: Broiler Chicken; feature: Gastrointestinal Tract; material: Caecum | place: Ireland | collected 2018 | study: Broiler... | reverse complement strand
TCAGCATATGCTATTCAAGCGGTTGATGATGGTGGTTATGGTGCAGACGCATCAATGATGGTGATTCAAAGTACAGACAAAGTCGCTGATTATTATGAAGATCCTTCGGATATTGACAATAGCGAGATAGATGCCGATAAATTAGCCTTTGGAACTTTGCTATCGACTAACATATCTGATATAATGTATCGTCATGATGATGAGTTGAATGCAGGTATAGACAGTGACGCTAGTTATACCAATGTCTATTCTTTTGTAACTTCAAGAAATAAGATTTTTATAGAAAATTCATCAACTATTTCGACTACATCAAGGGCTCAATATTATGGCGACTATATTGTTGCAAGTGATAATGATACTCAACTTATAGATCAAACATATTTTGCAGAAGGCGATGAAAGTGTAATGTCGGTTAGCGGGGCATTTAACAATAAAATGATCAGCGGAGATAGTTCACAAAAAGAAATATATTATATGTTCTATTTCCAAACTGCAAGCACAGATATCACTCAAGATGATGACGCACAGTCACTACTAGATTCATATATTAATAGATACAATGTTTCAAGTATACTTTATCCTTTGATAATAAATGGAGAATTGACATTCACATCTCGCAACACTGATATATTGACTATTGACGCACAGGGCAATATGACTGCTAGGGCAAGCGGACTTGTGCAGGTTGTTGGAACTAGTGTGCTTAATCGCAACAATGCGGTTGAATTCTATATTTATGTGACAAACTATTTCAACCCTGATCAGCCAAGCTTTACAAATAGTGATAGTGAAAATTACGAAAATGTGTCTATTATATATCCAAGTGGTTCTACTTCTGGTACACCTATAGATGACACAGTTATCAATTTACGCGGAAACAACAGTGCAAACCTTGTTGTTCAACCTTATTATTCATTAAATCTTTCTGTGGCTACCAATAGTCAAGTTTCATCATTTAATGTGGCTTCTGATGGATCAGTTAGTTTTATGAATAAGAGTTTCAATATTTCAAACAACAGCAATGTTTCAGCAGTTATTACAAGCGCAACTCGTATCAAAGATGTTGACAATGAAACGAGTGATGAAATTGAGGCATTAGATGAACTTGACATCTCTTATGTTGGACAAAATATTTCTATTAGAAAAAACGATAAGACCGAAAGCACTATATATTCTTTGACGATTGTACCAAGATTGCAGGTGCAAGTTGAAGAAAATGGCTCAAATGTAACATATTATTCTAGTGTAAACAAGACAATTACAGATACAACTTTACAATACAACAAGGGTGCGTCAAGCATCAATCATGTTCAATATGAAGAAGTGACTCTCTTCTCATCAAGAGAGATAAGTGAAACAATAGAAATTATTTCCGATGTTAAAGAGGAAAATCCTTATTACTATATTACTGACAGCAACGGAAACATTTTGCAGGGAAGTCGAGAACTCGACGAGATGTTTGAGCAGGAATTTGCTATGGATGCAGGTAATGGCGTTCTAGCATCAATGCTCTTTAGCGTTACATTTACAAACATCACTGGTACAGTAGATTTGACTAAAGCTCAAAGCTTCTCACTTTCTGTAGCAATCAACAAAAACTCAGACTTATATAAGGATAGATATAATCAAGATATATATGGTGATTATACAATATATATTTTAGCATCTTCCAACACCGAAAAATTCACATCGTTTACAATTCACTTTGAACAGACAGGCATAACTTCAATAATTGTGGATAATTATTCAAATCTCAATGACGCTATTTCAAGCACAGGTATTGGTGCTACAAGTGAGTACGCATATCCTGGACAAACAGGCTTTATTGCAATCACAATTAATCCTGACGATGCTGACTTTGACTATATTGTTATTGAGAATGATGCTCAAAATTATCAAACTGGAAATTCAAGTGCAACTTTTGGTTTACTTGCTAGAAAAAGTACATCTGATGGTGGATCAGAGATATTCGAAGATGATAGAATTATAGGTCAAACTACAGATACAGGGCTTATTGTCAATCTTGAAGATATCGTAAATTATTATAGTGAAACTGATCCTGCAACTTCAAACAATAATTACTATATTTATAATGGTGTTATCTATGTTAAGTATGATTTTGGCTCGCTAAATGTCAATGACGAAAGCGTTTCTTATATAAACATCTCGCTCTTTAAAGACGGACGACAAGTTTATGAAACAATAAGAAAACCTGTAACTATCAAACTTCAATATTATGTTGCTGTAGATATAGTAGGCAAAGAACCACTTTCGGCAAATGATAGTGCATATTATGCTTCATATCAGGTTGCAAGGGGTCTTCGCTATGAACTAGCAGTAAACTCTTATGGTTTTAGTGCTGAGAATATAAATATAAGCCTATCAAATGAAAATCTCGGTTCAATTATACAAGAAAATGGAAGATATTATTTGCAGATTACAAATCAAAGCATTGACTACTCGCAAGCAGGAAACAATGTTTTGAATATAACTGCAAATGCATCTCAAGCAGATGGTGAAAATATAAGATCGGCAAGTAGTACTACTCATATAGAAATACTTGAGTTTGTATTTAACTACAATAAGGACACTTCATCTGAAACCGAAGATCTTGTCAGTGGTATGGGTGATGGAATTATAAATGTGCAGGTTGGAACTCAGACAACATTTGCGATTGATATGTACGATTATATCGAATACGACTCAACCAGCCTTGATATCGTCAATAGAATTAATAATTTCTTTAGCGAATTAACATCGAGCGGTGAGTGGAAGGCTCATACTAATCTTATCAATGATACACTGCCAGACTATGGTCAGGCTGTTGAAAATATGAATGGTAGAGAGCAGTATATATTAGCAAACGGTGTACAATTAGAAACATACTATTTTAATTCTAATGGATTAAATGTCACACCTGTAAGAACTCATGATAGTAGTGATTTATTCTATTTCTTTACTTATACTGGAGGCTATGAGATCCAAAATGGTCTTTATGTAGCAACAAAAGATGCAGATGCTCTTCCTATTAAAACTAGATTTGTACTTAATGTATATTCTTCAAGCAGTGAAGATAGTCCACTTCCTATATATGATTATGAAGACTTTATCAATATGCAACAAGGTCAGTACTATATCCTATTAAACGATATTGTATTGCCAAATGCAGATAATGAAAGTACGGGTGTGACTCGCTTCACTCCACTTACTGGAAACTTTGCATCGCTTGATGGCAATGGTCATACTGTCATCTTCTCAGGCACCTATGATATGGGCTCTCTAAGTTCGATCGGTGTTTTCTCAAGCCTTGCGCTTGATAGCCAAATCAAAAACTTAAATGTTCGATTTGCTTTTGCGTCTAATGGCTCCGATATGAATGATAGTGAAACAGACGATGGTTATCAGCTAGGAGGACTGCGAACTGTTAAATTTATTACAACCGCATCGTCATTCAGTTTTGCAGGACTTGTTGTGCAAAACAATGGTATAATCACCAACTGCCATGTTCAAACTGAGTCAAATTATACTTCAGATCTCTACATTGCAGTCATAGCAGATAATGCCTCAACAGGCTCTTATGTAACTGGCTTTGTTGCGCAGAATAGCGGATATATAACAAATAGCAGTGTGCGTGTAAATATCAAATCTCCATTTAGAATTGGTGGGTTTGTAGGTACAAACACTGGCAAGATTGCAGCATGTTACTTTAGAGAAGGCAAGATTATCAACAACTCAAATCAAAATCAATATGCAGCAGGTTTTGCGTATTCAAATGGCGAAAATGGACAGATTATTACAAGCTATGTTTCAGGCATGACAAGTTCATCAAGTTTATATTCACTTGATAGAAATAGCTATGTCAGTGCAAACGAAAGAGGCGCGGGCTTTATCTATCAAAACTTGGGCTATATTAGTGATTGCTATACAGATATATATCTTGCTGTTACACCAAATATGGCTGGCTTTGTATATGCTAATGGCGGACAAATCAAAAATTCTTTCTCACTCTCTGTCCTAAGCAATTTAAACTCTGCAGCTGCTGGTTTTGCCTTTGAAACAACTGTAACTACAGGCACCGATGAAGGTAGTTCAGGTGTATATACTGGCGAATTCTCAAATTGCTACTATTTCTATAACGAACAACAAGGAACAATAGGAAATAACACTGTAGAAATTGCTGATAACGGATTCCTTACTAATACTGAAGATATTAACACATCATTGCAAGAGCGTAATTTTGAGGGTGTATCAAAATTAAATGCTGGTCAATTCTATAATGTAGATGAAAATTTTGCAGATTTTGCCTACTCATCAACTGCAAATGCGAGTGCTGTTTGGTTCTTCAGTAGCGGAAATACAAATTCTAATTTTGTTGATTATACTCCTACTACCGAAACTACCATTGTAGGTGGCGAGAATGGTCAAAATCAAGTTAATACTGTTTATGAAACAACCTTAAAGACACTTCCTAAAGGTAGACTAGAACTTACGAGCGCCAATATTGAAACTTTATCCGTTCGCAACTTTAGTCATACTGAACTTAGCGAAAGTGGTGGTATTACTCAATATATCTATATTTATATTGATGATCCAAACTCTCCAAATAGGGGATCACTGCATAATCCTAGACTTATTGATGACGCAGAGTCTATGGAAAGTGAAATTTTACAGCAGACTTCTTCAAGCGGTATAAATCAAACAAATTATAGAATTATCAGTGATATTAGTTATGCTGAAATGACAAGATCAGAACTTTATAAGACGACTTTTGCAGGCGTCTTAGAAGGAAACGGAATGACCATAACTTCGATATCACTCTATAGTGAAGAGAACTTGTCAAGCGCAGGTCTATTTGCTCAAGTTGGATATTCTGCAAGTAGAACAGGATCTATAAAGAATTTAACGATCGTACCTACTCAAGTGGCATTCTCAAATACTAATGTTGTCGGCACTATAGCAGGAACACTCAGTTATGGCTACCTATATGATATAGATGTAGAATCGACAAGTTCAAGTGCATCTTCAGGTGTAGTTGTTGGATTGAACCTTGTAGGTGGTATTGTCGGAAAAGCGACATCATCATATATTATGAAAGATGTTTCTAGTGACATGAATGCAACCGCTAATTATATTTCTTCAATAACCTATGTATATGATGAATCTACCACGAACGATGGACGATACTCTTATGCTGGCGGCATTGCTGGATATTTAGGCGGAAGTGGTGAGGTTTACAATGCTCATACTGGAAATATAGATTCAGTTATGGGTGGTAGAATAGGTCTTCTCTATGGTGGTATCGGCGTTAATGCTAAAGCAAATTACAACTATGCTCATATTACATCTAATAGTGCAATATCATTGAAACCATATTACTATGGCGGTTTGATTGCAGGTGAAGTAAGTGGAACATTGTCTTATTCTTATGTAGAAGGCAATGGTAGTGTAATCACTCCATTTACTACTGTTCCAAGAGTTGCAACAGCTGTTGGTGGTGTTGTTGGACTTCTAAATGGCGGAAATGTTAACAACGCTGTAGTCGATCAAGCCTTTGATGTTTCTATTGCTAGCGGAAATTCTAAGATCACCTATGTCGGTGGACTTGTCGGTGCAGTTGATAGATCAAATGGCAAAGTTTCTACATTGCAAGACAGTATGTTGTCTGCAGATGTAACGGGTGGTATGATTGTTGGTGGAGCAATAGGCTATGTTACTTCAAGTATTAATATTGACTCAATCGCAATAAAAGCATCTGCTTTGACTGTAACAGGCAGTGTAACATCACCTGTACTTGGCGGAATAATTGCTCAAACCAATTCTTCTGAAGTTTACGGTATTACTTTAACTAATAGTTATTGTACATCTCGTCTTGTAATTGATACAACAACCTCAGGTACTCCATCATCAGCGAGCGTAAGTGGTCTTGTTGCTGTAAATAATAGAATTACAAAGATGGCATATTGCTTTACAACATCTATCATTGATGCAACAATTAAAGATATGCGATCTATAGAATATGAAGATGTCGCATATAATGAACGCGAAGAAACTGCAACAGGCGATAATATTTCACGAAATATTCAAATCGTTCATACTCAAGTTGATAATAATATTGAGAATGTATACTATTTTGGACTTATAAGAGCTGATATGCCGGAGGGGTCATCAAATAGTACTACCAACTTTATAACCAATGCTGAATATACATTATACTATCAACCATTTATTACTTTTGATACTAGATATTATCAAAGTGCTTTAAGTCTAAATGTGACAAATTATGGAACATCATCTTATGCATATAGCAAGGAAGTTACTGCAGATCCAACAAATGTATCACTTGCAACGAGTGAAAGCTTGTATTATAGCTTATTTGCGACTGAATACACAACATCAGGTGGTGAAACCTACAATTATCATATAAATTCTAATACATATACTACAGGCACAGGTGATGACACCGTTACTTATACTTATAACTCGGAAACAGGTAGATATGAAACTGTCAAAACTAATTTTGAAGAAGATGAGCAAGGAAATTATGTTTGGTCAGGATCAGATGGATTTAACGCAGATAATGTGGCAGCTAACCATAAAATAGCGACCACTGATATAAAAGAAGTAATATATTCTGTCAGAATTGGGAATATCTCGACTGAAATCTATTTTGATGATAGTGGCACTGAAAGTACACAAGATGGTTGTTATAGGTATTATTCAAATGGTCAAGAAATAGGCAAACCAAGTGGCTCTTCGACTGTAATGGTTACTTTCTTGTCAAAGCGTGAATCTATCAATACAAATAGTACAGGATTTAGACCTGTTACTGCATATAAAGATAGTCAAGGTAATGTATATGTTATGAGTTATGGAACTAATGAGCAAGACGATACTTATAAGAAGTTAACCTACAGAAATTTACGAACAGGCGAAACTTATGTAGAAAATGATGGCTCATTTACAAGTGGAAATGGTGTTTTAAGTGAAATTCCATCTATTAAAGTATGGACAACATCAATGACTGCTTTAAATAGACTTTATTTTGAAAGCAATTTGTCATGGCTAAACAAAATTTAATAAAAAAGGGGGAAAGTGAAGTTTATTCATACTTTCTCCTTTTTATTTTTTTAAAGCTTGCAGAAAATATAAACAAGATTTATAAAAGGTATTAAATAATTTTAGTTTTTATTCGTGTTCGCAATGTAAAAAATATATCTTTAATAAATTGTCGAATACTGTCATTTTATGTTAGAGAAAATCAGTATACTGAAATATAATTGAAAAAAATGTATAAAATTTTAAAAAAATGTAAAAAAACTATTGACTAATATTGAATAAATGTTGTATAATTGATAAGAATTCGGGATACTGTGAGAAAAATGATAGTTTAAAAACTGAAAAAGTGGGACTATTATGGCATTTTTGTGCCATATTGTCCTTTTTTGCTTTTCTATGGTATGCTAGTTAAGGAGTAAATAAATGTCTGTAAGTGTAAGAAAAGTTAAACAAGGAAAGACTGAAAGATATACTTTTGGTCACTGTGAAGAGTTGGTGAAGGTTCCACCACTTCTTGACATTCAAAAAAAGTCCTATAATGACTTTTTGGTTAAGGGTATTAAACGTGTGCTTGACGAATTTTTTCCTTTAACCGACTATTCAGGCAAAGCAAAATTGTATATTACAGAAATTTTGCCTTTTGCAAAACCTAAATATGATATTAAAGAGTGCAAGAGAAGAGGCGCGACTTTCTCTTCTCCACTCAAAGTTAAAGCAAGATTTGTTGTTGAAGAAACTGGACAAGCGGTAGAGCAAGAAGTATTTATGGGCGATGTTCCTATGATGACCGAACAAGGCTCATTCATTTTTAATGGTATTGAAAGGGTAGTTATCAACCAAATCGTGCGTGCTCCAAGTGTTTATCTTTCAAGAGAGAAAGACAACAATGCCACTTTGCGTGCTCAAGTAATTCCTGTTCATGGTACATGGATTGAAATCGAGCAAGGAGCGAATGAGAATTTAAAGATCGTTCTTGAGCGTAAGAACAAGATTAGTCTTGGTGTATTCTTAAAATGCTTCGGCTTTACAAACGAAGAAATTTTGCGTGCTTTTGGCAACAATAGATATATTAAAAATGTACTTGAAAAGGAAACTCAAAACACACAAGAAGAGGCATTACTTGAATTTTCAAGAAAGACAAGACCTAGTGATGTTCCATCAGTAGAAAGTACTAGAAGCTTCTTAAATGTTTCATTCTTTACTGACGCATATTACAATCTTTCTAGAGTTGGAAGATATAAGTTCAACAAGAAACTTGGACTTAAAGATAGACTTCCTGGACTTATAAACGCAGAAAATATCATTGTTGATGACGAACTTATCGCTCGAGAAGGTGAAGAGTTTACTGCAGAGTCTGCTAAAAAAGTTCAAAATGCAGGTGTTAACGAAGTTTGGGTTCAAATAAATGGCAAAAAGCATTTAATGCGTGGTAACAACAGAGTTACTCTAAGCGAAGTTTTCCCTTGCAATCAGGAAGAACTTGGTATTTTTGAAGATGTTTACTATCCTGTTTTAATGCAGATTTTAAATGAAAACAAGACAAAAGAAAAGCGACTTGAAGCGATTAAAAATAACGCTAAAGAGCTTATAATCACAACTCTTACAATGGACGATATCTTAGCAACTATCTCTTGCTATCTTGATATATTAGAAGGTATTGGCACAATTGATAAGATTGAACACCTTTCAAATAAGCGCGTTGCAACAGTTGGAGAACTTACTTGCAATGCATTTAGGTCTGGTGTAACTAAACTTTCTACAAATATTAAAGAAACCTTACAAGGACGCGAATTTGAGGAGGTTACACCATCTCAAATCATGAATCCAAAGGCTGTGAACAAAGCATTAAGAGATTTCTTCTCTCAATCACAATTATCACAGATCATGGATCAAAAGAATCCACTTTCTGGTATCACTCAAAAACGCCGTGTTTCTGCTATTGGTCCTGGCGGTATCAAAAAGGAGAGAGCAGATCCAGAAATTCGCGATATTCACTTTACACACTATGGAAGAATTTGTCCTGTTGAAACACCTGAAGGTCAATCAATCGGTCTTATCAATACACTTGCAACTTACACTCGTGTTAACGACTATGGTTTCCTTGAAACACCTTATAGAGTTGTCAATAAGGAAACAGGCGTAGTTACAAAAGACATTGTATATAAGATGGCAGATGTAGAAAACGAAAGTTATATCGCTCAGGCTATTGAGCCACTTGACGAGGAAGGTCACTTTGTAAATAAGAGAATTATGTGTAGACATGGTTCACTTATTGAAGAAGTACCTGCAAGCAAAGTTGATTATATGGATGTATCTCCTAGACAGATGATATCTGTAGCAACAAGCTTGATTCCATTTGTAAACGGCAACGAAGCAAACCGTGCACTTATGGGTGCAAACATGCAACGACAGGCGGTGCCTGTACTAAGACCAGAAGCTCCAATTGTTGGAACTGGTATGGAAGCTATTGCTGCTCATGACAGCGGTTGCGTAATTCTTGCAAAGCGTGCAGGAACTGTAAGTTATGTATCAGCAGACGAGATACGCGTGCTTACTGAGAAGGGTGACGAAGATATCTATTCACTCACAAAGTTTGCAAAGGCAAATGACGATGTATGTTTCAACCAAAGACCATGTGTTGTAAAAGGCGAAAAGGTCAATGTAGACGATGTTCTATCTGATGGTTATTCAACTGATAAAGGTGAACTTGCAGTTGGTAAAAATGTCCTTATAGGATATATGAACTGGGAAGGACAAAACTACGAAGACGCTATCCTTATCAGTGAAAGACTTGTTAAAGATGATGTTTATACATCAATCACTCTATATGACCATGAAATAAAATGTAGAACTACAAAACTCGGTGACGAGGCAATTACTAGAGATATTCCAAACCTTGGCGAAGATGCTCTTAAAGACCTTGATGAAAACGGTATTATTAGAATAGGTGCTGAAGTTCATCCTAATGATATCCTTGTTGGTAAGGTTACTCCAAAGGGCGAAACAGATCTTACTCCAGAAGAGAGATTGCTCAGAGCAATCTTTGGCGACAAGGCTAGAGATGTGCGCGACACATCACTTCGTGTACAACATGGTAAAGGCGGTGTTGTCGTTGATGTTCAAGTATTCTCCAAGAAGAATAAAGACGATCTTGAACCTGGCGTAATCATGATGGTTAAGGTTACAGTTGCTCAAAAGCGTAAGATTTCTGTCGGTGATAAGATGGCAGGAAGATATGGTAACAAAGGTGTTGTGTCAATTGTTCTTCCAGAAGCTGATATGCCATATATGGCAAATGGTAGACCACTTGATATTGTACTCAGTCCACTTGGTATTCCATCTCGTATGAACATAGGTCAGGTTATGGAAGTTCACTTGGGACTTGTTGCAAAGACTCTGGGCTGGAAAGTTGCAACACCTGCATTTGATGGTGCAACTACTGAAGATATCAAACAACTTCTCATTGAAAACAACTTTAGAGAAGATGGTAAAATACAGTTGTACGATGGTAGAACAGGAGAACCTTTCGACAATCTTACTACTGTTGGATACAAATATATGCTTAAACTTGAACACATGGTAGACTCAAAAATCCATGCTCGTTCAATTGGACCTTATGCTCTTATCACTCAACAGCCACTTGGTGGTAAATCATTGTTCGGTGGACAGAGATTTGGTGAAATGGAAGTTTGGGCACTTGAAGCCTATGGCGCAAGTCATATATTGCAAGAAATGCTTACAGTTAAATCCGATGACCTCAATGGTAGACTTAAAACCTATGAATCTATTATTAAAGGTTTGCCTATTGCTGAACCTGGTATTCCTGAGTCATTCAAGGTACTTGTAAAAGAATTGCAGGCACTTGGACTTGATATCAAGATTTTGACTGATGGTGATAAAGAAATATCAATCAATGAACTTAGTCAAGATGAACAAGATGCTCCAAACAATCTTGCAAATGAAACAGAAAAAGACCTTGAAGAAAGCATATTTGACTTTGATGCTCAAGACGATATCTCATCTCCATTAAACGAAGATGAAGAAAAAGAAATTAATGATGTGTTTGAAGAAAGCACAAAGAATGACACTCTTGACAATCTCGATATCTTTGACGATTTCGGTGATTTTGATGAATAAGAAAAAGGGGATTAGACATGTTTGAATTAAACAATTTTGATTCTATTAGAATAGGTATTGCGTCGCCTCAAAAGATTAGAGAGTGGTCGCATGGCGAGGTGACCAAACCTGAAACAATCAACTATAGAACTCAAAAACCTGAAAAAGATGGACTTTTCTGCGAAAAGATTTTTGGACCTAGAAAGGACTGGGAATGTCAATGCGGAAGATATAAACGCGTTCGTTATAAAGGTGTTGTTTGTGATAAGTGCGGGGTTGAAGTTACAAGAGCAAAAGTGCGCCGTGAAAGAATGGGACACATTGAACTTGCTTCTCCTTGTACTCATATATGGTTCTTTAGAAATGTGCCTTCTAAGATTGGTACACTTCTAGAGATGACTCCAAAAGTACTTGAGCAAATTGTTTACTATGTTTGCTATGTTGTACTTGATCCAAAGAAGACAGACCTTGCATACAAACAAGTAATCACCGATAAAGAATACTACGAGGCGTGTGACAAATATGGGGCTGATGCTTTCGAAGTTGGAATGGGCGCTGAAGCTATCAAGCGTTTGCTTGGTGAAGTTGACCTTGAAAAAGAGTCAAAAACTTTAAAGCAACAGATTACTACTTTCAAAGGTCAAAGAAAGATTAAAGCCATGAAGAAGCTTGAAGTGGTTGAAGCTTTCCTTACAAGCGGAAACAATCCAACTTGGATGGTACTTGATGTTATACCTGTTCTTCCACCAGATTTAAGACCTATGGTTCCACTTGATGGTGGTAGATATGCTACAAGCGATCTTAACGATCTCTATAGACGTGTTATAAATAGAAACAACAGATTAAAGAAACTTATGGAACTTGGTGCTCCTGATGTTATCGTAAGAAATGAAAAGAGAATGCTTCAAGAGGCAGTCGATAACCTTATCGATAATGGTAAACGCGGAAAGGCAGTGCAGAGTTCTAAGCAAAGAGATCTTAAATCTCTTACCGCTATGCTTGGCGGTAAACAAGGCCGTTTTAGATTAAACCTTCTTGGTAAGCGTGTTGACTATTCTGGTCGTTCGGTTATCGTTGTTGGACCTGAACTAAAAATGTATCAATGCGGTCTTCCAAAAGAAATGGCTCTTGAATTATTTAAGCCTTTCATTATGAATCGACTTGTTGAACTTAATAAATCAAACAATATTAAGGCAGCAAAGAGAATGATCGAAAAAGAAAAGCCGGTGGTATGGGATATCTTGGCTGAAGTTATCAAAGATCATCCAGTATTTTTGAACCGTGCTCCAACGCTTCACAGACTTTCTGTTCAAGCGTTCGAACCTGTCCTTGTTGAAGGTCGTGCAATTAAATTGCATCCTGCAGTTTGTGGTGCGTTCAACGCAGACTTCGACGGTGACCAGATGTCAGTCCATGTGCCACTTTCAATTGACGCAAGGACTGAAGCAAGAACTTTAATGCTTGCTTCAAACAACATTTTGAAGTTGTCTGATGGTGAGCCTATTGTTACTCCATCACAAGATATAGTTCTTGGTTGTGCATACATGACACTAGATAGACCAGGAATGCTCGGAGGAGGCAATATATTTGCATCTCCTGATGAGGCAGTAATTGCATATAGAACACAAAACTTGCATATTCAGGCAAAGATCAAAGTGAGAATTGAAAAAGAGCTTGATGGTAAAAAATATTCTAAAGTCATTGACACTACTGTTGGACGACTTTTGTTCAATGAGCAAATTCCGCAAGACCTTGGCTTTGTAGATAGAACAAATCCTGACAACATTTGCGATCTTGAATTTAATAAGTTTGTAGTTAAAAAAGATTTAAGTGCTATCCTTTCAAGATGCTATGATGTACATGGTACTACAGAGTGTGCTAAACTTGTAGATAAGATCAAGGAACTTGGATATAAATATGCTACATTAAGTTCTCTTACTGTTAACGCATTTGATATTGCTGAACCTAAGGAAAAGCAGGCAATTATAAGCGAAACAGATCAAAAAGTTATCGAAAATGAAAAATTATTTAGACGCGGTCTAATCACACTTGATGAAAAAGTACGCAACAATATGCAACTTTGGGCAGATGCTAAAAATCAAGTTGAAAAAGCACTGATTGAAGATATGGATGACTATAATCCATTTAAGATCATGTATGTATCTGGCGCGCGTGGTAATAAAGAGCAAATCAACTCGCTTTGCGGTATGGTTGGACTAAAGACTACCGCAAGTGGTGAAAAGATTGACGTGCCTATTAAATCTTCATTCGTTACAGGTCTTTCTCCTATTGAGTATTTCCTAACTGCTCGTGGTGCAAGAAAAGGTCTTACCGATACTGCACTTAAGACTGCAGACTCGGGATACTTAACAAGAAGACTTGTAGATATATCTCAAGATGTGGTTGTTACAACTGAAGATTGCTTTGCTGATGCTGGCGAAAAAGTCAAAGGTGTATGGGTTGGTGATCTAGTTGTTGATGGCGTAGTTCACGAAACACTTGCAGAGAGAATTTATGGTAGAGTAAGTGTTGATCAAATTGTAGATCCTCAAACAAACGAAGTTATTGTCGAGGCAAATCAAATGATCACAAAGGATCAAGCTGACGCAATTGCTAAGGCAGGATTCAAACAAGTTCAAATTAGATCTCTCTTCACTTGCAAATGCAAACATGGTGTTTGTGCAAAATGTTATGGACGAGATTTGTCAAATAAGAAAATGGTAACAGTTGGTGAAGCTGTAGGTATCATCGCAGCACAGTCAATTGGTGAACCTGGTACACAGCTTACAATGAGAACATTCCACTCTGGTGGTGTTGCTTCAGCTCTTGATATTACTCAAGGTCTTCCTAGAGTCGAAGAAATCTTTGAAGCTAGAAAGCCAAAAGGTGAAGCTCTCCTAAGTGAAGTTGCTGGAAAACTTACAATAAGACAAGATCCTAAGTATTATTATTTCACTGTTGCATCACGCGAAGGCGACATTGAATATGAAGCAAAGAAGCCTGTTGTATTGATGGTGAAAAACGGTGAAAATGTTGAACCGGGAACTCAACTTACTGCTGGTGCAATAAATCCTTCTGATTACTTGCGTATGAAGGGTGTAAAAGGTCTACAAGAATATCTTCTCAACCAAGTTGTTTCAACATACAGAGGACAAGATGTTAAAGTTAATGATAAGCATGTTGAAATAATTATTAGACAGATGCTTAAGAAAGTTAAGGTAGAGTCTGCTGGTGATACAAATCTATTGCCAGGTGAAATAGTAGATATCTATAAATGCGATGAAGAAAACGAAAGAATTTTGCAAGAGGGCGGTGTTCCTGCAACTGTTAAGAGAATATTGCTTGGTATTACTAAGGCATCTCTTTCAACAGACAGCTTCCTATCTGCTGCTTCCTTCCAAGAAACTTCAAGAACATTGACAGATGCATCCGTTAAAGGTAAAGTGGATAACTTGCTTGGACTTAAGGAAAATGTCATCATTGGTAAACTTATTCCAGCTGGTACTGGACTTAAATCTTATCGTTCAGTTATGCCAGTAGTTGTAAAGGATGAAAGAGAAGAAGATGTCTATTCTGACGATACAGCTGTGACAACAATTGCATAGTAAAGATAAGTTTAATACTTTAAAAAAAAGACATATTTTGTTGAAGTGAATTCCAAAATATGTCTTTTTTAATGTTTAATTATATTAATTTTAACAA
>ERZ1643247.2404-NODE-2404-length-14887-cov-4.834951_pt1 | contig 14887 bp, 18 predicted proteins | sample MGYA00579264_ERZ1643247 | MGnify/ENA primary metagenome ERZ1643247 (study PRJEB29033, sample SAMEA4952262) | chicken gut metagenome | biome: Broiler Chicken; feature: Gastrointestinal Tract; material: Caecum | place: Ireland | collected 2018 | study: Broiler... | reverse complement strand
AAACCTGGCGGTGTAGGCGTCACCATTTCCAGTCAATCCGGTTATCGTATGCCTGCATTGACGGCAGAAGAAGATGAATTACTTGCCTGTACACCGACAGAACAATTATTGACATTGGATATTCTGCAGCCGCAAAATATCCGAGATACGCTGCACGCCTATCAAATGGCAAAACGCTGCAATGTCAAACGGGTTATGGCAGAAGCAGTAAAATGGGGGGAGAAGGGAGCTAGAATCAATTCCATCTCTCCTGGCATTGTGGTTACACCATTGGCGATGGATGAATTTCGGGGACCGCGTGGAGACTTTTATAAAAATATGTTCCAAAATTGTCCAGCAAGGCGTCCTGGTACCGCAGATGAAGTTGCCAATGTCGCAGAATTACTGCTAAGTGAAAAGGGTAGTTGGATTACCGGTTCTGATTTTCTAATCGACGGTGGAGCAACCGCATCTTATTTTTATGGTCCGTTAAAACCAGCAACATGATTTTCGGATGATGTTGCTGTATCCGTGTCATCATGTCATAATTACATTGTTGCGATAGTCAGCATACGCTGGGTCATTCCCTCGATTCTAAAACAACAGGTTATACCCATATTGTCAAAAAATACATTCGGTAAGGCAGAAGAAATTCTGATATGTAACAGAACATGAATGAACACAATCCAGCGACATTTTATTTCTATTTCACAATACACTGAAACGAATCTATGATATTTGAAATGTGGTATCTCGTCATTTGCTGAATGTAGTAATAAGGAAAAAAGCACAAACAACAATTTGAGAGGGAACTTTTGACCAGTCATTGATTCCAATCGTCTAAGAGTCATCATTGCCTTTTTGCAAGTATGGCTCTTTTTGATTGCTGTATTCCAAATCGGAAAAAGATTGGAAACCATGAAAAAATCTGCTATAATTTTGATGAAGTAGGCAAGAAAACGAGAGTACAAAAAGAAGATTCCGTGATAGAATTTGAGGAAGTGTATTCTTGTTCCTTTCGTTATATATTTATGAGAATAACGGAGGTGTTGGCTTGGCTGTAGCACTGCACTATAAAATGACTTTACGACTATGGAAAGAAGAAAAAGTTTTTGGACCTGGCATTCTGTCCTTGATGCAGTTGATTGACCGTCTTTGTTCATTACAGAATGCTGCCGCAGAAATGGGATTGGCATACAGCAAGGCATGGAAAATCATAAAAACAGCGGAACATACATTGGGATTTGCATTGATAGAGCGTAGCATCGGCGGAAAAAATGGCGGTGGCAGCACTCTAACCTGCCGCGGGCGTGCCTTGATGGAGCAATATCTGGCATTTGAGCAGGACGCACAAGAAGCAGTAACCATGTTATTTCAAAAATATTTTGGTGGTGAAGAAGAAAATGAAGGAAGAAATACAGTTTTGTAAAGGCGGTGGATGCACAGCAAAACTTGGCGCCGGCATCTTGGAACATATACTGTCTGCACTGCCTAAGCCCCAAATACGGGATGAACGTTTACTGATTGGATATGAAAGCGCAGACGATGCAGCAGTATACCGTGTGACGGACGATATTGCAATTGTACAAACGCTAGACTTTTTCCCGCCCATGGTGGAAGATCCATATGTATTCGGACAAATTGCTGCAGCAAATGCCTTAAGTGATATTTATGCCATGGGTGGGGACGTGCATACAGCATTAAATATTGTGTGTTTTCCAGAAAAAATGGATCTGAATATTTTAGGAAATATCATGCAAGGAGGAAGTGAAAAAGTTATCGAAGCCGGCGGCACTCTGGTAGGTGGTCACTCCATTGCCGACAGCGATGTCAAATACGGATTATCCGTCATGGGAACGGTACATCCTGCACATATTTTTCCCAACAATGGCGCACGGGAAGGCGATGTTTTGTTACTGACAAAACCGCTAGGCGTTGGAATTGTCTGCACAGCTGCACGCATGGGTGCGGCTTCGGATGCGGCGTTGGATGCGGCGGTACAATCCATGACCATGTTAAATAAATATGCCTCTCAAATCATCCGAAATTATTCTGTGCATGGATGTACAGATATCACAGGCTTTGGCTTTTTGGGGCATTTGAAAGAAATGCTGCAAAAGGGATTGAGCGCGGATATTGATAGTATTTGTATCCCGCATATTCCAGAAAGTTTGGCATATGCAGATGATTTTTTCTTGACGGCAGCTGCACAGCGCAATCGAAATCATGTCGGAGATTTGGTGGAATTTCATCATGTACCGTTTGCAATGGAGGAATTGCTGTTTGATCCCCAAACATCCGGTGGATTATTGGTCAGCATGCCACGTGAAGATGCAGAACAGGCACTGCTGGAGATCCGGGCATTGGGATTGCCTTGTGGGATTGTAGGCAGGATCTTAAAAACAGAAAAACCAAGAATTGCTGTAATGTAAATCCAAAGAGGGAGTGAAGATATGCAAATCAAGCAACTAGACGCAAGAGGAAAGACCTGCCCATTACCGGTCATTGAAACCAAAAAAGTGCTGGAAACCATAACAGACGGAAAGGTAGAAGTTCTAGTGGATAACGCCATTGCAGTACAAAATCTCTGCAAAATGGCGGAACAAAAAAATATGAAAGCGATTAGTGAAAAGAAATCCGAAGATTGTTATATCGTCACAATTGCGGTAACAAATCAAACAAGTGATTCCAAACAGGATTCCCCACAAATTGCCTGCCGACCAGATTCTAGGGCTGCCGGAACGGTCGTTGTACTCTCTTCCGATCAAATGGGGGAAGGTGACAGTACATTAGGTCGCATTTTAATGAAAGGATTTGTCTATGCGCTAACAGAACAGGATTGGTTACCAGAAACGATATTGTTGTATAACAGCGGCGCAAAATTAACGATAGATGATGCAGAAACCTTGGCAGATTTCAAACTTCTGGAGGCACAGGGGGTAGAAATCCTGACTTGTGGTACCTGTTTGAATCATTATGGTTTGACAGAACGTTTGGCTGTGGGTACAGTGACAAACATGTACCGAATTGTAGAAATACTGTCCGCAGCAGGAAAGGTGATTCGTCCATGAGAGAACGTTTTCCGGTCATTGTCCGCGGAGGAGGAGATCTGGCAACTGGCACCATATACCAATTACATCAAGCAGGATTCCCCGTATTAGTGCTGGAAACAGAAACTCCTTCTGCCATACGGCGTTACGTAGCATTTTCTGAAGCAATTTATGAAGGAACCTGGTGTGTAGAAGGCGTAACTGCACAAAAAATTACGCATTGGCAGGAAGCAAAAGAAGTCCTTGCAGCAGGTAATATTCCTGTATTGTCAGATCCTCGTTTGAACATTTTATCACAACTATCCCCTCATGTATTGATAGATGCCATATTGGCAAAGCGAAATCTGGGAACATCCATCCATATGGCGGATACCGTCATTGCGCTGGGTCCGGGATTTTCCGCGGGAAAAGACGCACATTTTGTGATAGAGACCCAGCGTGGGCATCATCTGGGCAGAGTCATCACAGAAGGCAGCGCTGCACCTGACACAGGCGTACCTGGCATCATTGCAGGTTTTGGCAAAGAGCGGGTCATCCATGCTCCGACAGAAGGTATTCTGCGGCACTACAGTCAGATTGGAGATTTGGTGCGAAAAGGACAGATCATTGCGTCGATTGGACAAACGCCTGTCACAGCAACCCTGGATGGCGTATTACGCGGTTTGCTGCGGGAAGGATATCTTGTGCCGAAAGGTTTTAAGATCGCGGATATCGATCCACGAGAAAACGAGCAAAAAAATTGCTATACAATTTCCGATAAAGCGCGCTGTATTGCAGGTGGTGTTTTACTTGGCATATTGATGAGAAATAAAGGAAGTTGGATATGAAAAAAATCAGAGTAGAGGATGCCGTTGGCATGATGCTGTGTCACGATATTACGGAAATCGTTCCTGGCACATTCAAAGGCAGAGCATTTGCCAAAGGTCACATCATAAAACAAGATGATATAGAAAAACTACTGGACTTGGGAAAACGCCATATTTACGTATGGGACTTGTCAGAGGGATATATACATGAAAACGATGCGGCAAAACGTCTGGCACAGGCAGCCATTGGAGAAAACGTCCTGTGCAGCGATGTGAAGGAAGGGAAAATAGAACTGCGGGCAGCTTGCGACGGCATATTGAAAGTGAATTTAGATGCATTGTATGCAGTAAATGATGCAGAAGAAATTTGTTTTGCGACAATACATGGCAATAAGGCAGTGACAAAAGGAAAATTATTGGCGGGAACGCGCGTGATTCCTCTCGCAGTAAAAGAGGAAGTCCTGGAGCGATTTGAATCCATTTGTACAACACAGCAGGAGCCGCTTTTGACCGTCCGTCCATTTATGCCGGCAAAAATCGGGATTGTAACCACTGGTTCCGAAATTGTATCCGGCAGAATCGTGGATCAGTTTGGTCCTGTTCTGAAAGAAAAAGCACAGGAATTGGGTGCAAGTATTCTGGGACAAGTATTTCCAGGCGATGATGCTCCACGTATTACCAAGGCAATTTTGGATTTCTTAAAACAAGGAGCCGATATGGTGCAAGTAACAGGTGGTATGTCCGTTGATCCGGATGACATGACTCCTGCTGCCATTCGTGCTTGCGGCGGAGAAGTGATAACCTATGGCACACCCGTTTTACCAGGTGCCATGTTTATGCTCTCTTATGTTCAAGGAAAACCTGTCGTCGGGCTTCCTGGCTGTGTCATGTATACAAAACGGACAGTATTTGATTTGATTGTTCCGCGCTTGTTGACAGGTGAGAAATTGAGCAAACAAGATTTTGTGCAACTGGCACATGGTGGACAATGTCAAAATTGTGCCGTTTGCGTCTTTCCAGACTGCGGATTTGGACAATAGAAGGAGTGAACGATATCAATGGAGGATTTAACACATTTTGACCGGCAGGGAAATGCAGTGATGGTGGATGTCGGCGCAAAGGTAGATACAGTTCGGACAGCAACTGCAAAAGGTTGCATTCGCGTCAGTCCGGATGTTTTTGCAAAAATTAAATCTGGGACCATGGCAAAAGGTGATGTTTTAGGTATTGCGAGAACTGCCGGCATCATGGCGGCAAAGCGAACATGGGAATTGATTCCACTGTGTCATATGCTAGCTTTGACACATTGCAGCGTAGACTTTTTATTGCGGGAAGAACAGCCCTATGAAATCGAAGCTGTTTGTACCGTTAAAACAATCGGAAGAACAGGTGTGGAAATGGAAGCATTGACAGGCGTACAAATTGCACTGTTAACCATTTATGATATGTGCAAAGCGTTGGATCGCGCAATGGTGATAACGCAAATCCGATTATGCGAGAAAACGGGTGGTAAAAGCGGTGATTATCAAAATGCATGATTCCTATGGTAGAAGCATTGATTATTTGCGCATTTCTGTTACAGATCGCTGCAACTTGCGCTGTATTTACTGTATGCCGGAGACAAAACAAACCTTCTTGCCGGAAAAGGAATTGCTGACGATAGAGGAATGGGTTCGCTTTTGCAAAGGAGCGGCAATGGCTGGAATCCGCAAAATCAGAATCACTGGCGGAGAACCGCTCATGCGAAAGGATATTTTATTGTTGGTCAATGAATTGACACAAATCCAAGGAATTCAGCAGGTTGTTATGACCAGTAACGGGATACATTTAGCATCTATGGCAAGAAAACTGCACAACGCTGGTTTATCCGGTGTCAATGTCAGTATCGACAGCTTAAATCGAGAGAGTTATTACCAGCTTACGGGGCAAGATCGATTGCAGGAAGTATTAGATGGGTTACATACTTGCGGTGAAATAGGGTTACCATTGAAAGTAAATTGCGTTCCTGTTTCTGGAAAGAACGAAGATACTCTTTGGGAATTGATCGATTTGGCACGAACCCATGCAATAGAAATCCGATTTATTGAAATGATGCCCATTGGTGCAGGCACAGGATTTGATCCGATTCCCAATACAGACATCTTACGACAACTGGAGCACTCCTTTGGGACATGGACACAAATCCAACGAAACGATTTAGATGGACCGGCAGTTACATACACAAATCCTGCTTTTTTCGGAAAAATTGGTTTTATCAGCCCAGTCAGTCAGCGCTTTTGCCCTGCTTGTAACCGCATTCGTATGACAGCAGACGGAAAACTCAAACTATGTCTGCATCATCCAGCGCAAGCAGATATGCGGGCAATATTGCGTCAACAAGGAACACCTGAAGAAATCAATGATTTTCTATATCAAATCATACAAAAGAAACCAAAAAATGGTCATCAAACGGAGGAAACGCGACCAATGTGGAGAATTGGAGGATAGCATGGGAAGGATTATCGCAATCTGTGTCAGCGAAAAAAGAGGGACACCGAAAAAAGCAGTACCGCAGGTGCAGCTGTTAGAACAATTTGGATTGAAGGATGACGCACACGCTGGAAATTGGCATCGGCAAGTGAGTTTGCTTTCTTACGAACGCATGATGGATTTTCGAAACCAAGGTGCTATGGTAGAACCAGGCGCCTTCGGAGAGAATCTGTTGGTATCCGGTATCGATTTTCGAACATTGCCCATTGGCACGCATCTGCGCTGCAAAGATGTCCTTCTGGAAATCACACAAATTGGAAAAGAATGTCACAGTCATTGTGAAATTTTCCGTACAATGGGAGATTGTATCATGCCTAGAGAAGGTGTGTTTGCACGCGTTTTACGCGGCGGTATTTTACAGATTGGAGATGAGATGAATCTTGTATCGGGTAGCAATTCTTACGGTCAGTGACCGATGTGCAGCAGGAGTACGGGAAGACACCAGCGGACCTTTACTGCAGAACATGATGGAACAGAATGGATATTTGGTGACACATATGGAAATTTTACCAGATGAAAGAGCGCTTTTGTCAGATGCCATGCGCAAGATTTGTGACATCGGCAGTGCAGATTTGATTCTGACAACAGGAGGAACCGGTCTATCGCCGAGAGATTGGACACCAGAAGCCACCTTGGATATTGCCGAACGCCAAGTACCAGGATTGAGCGAGGCAATGCGCGCCTTTGCGAACACCATTACGCCAAACGGGATGCTCAGTAGAGGGGTAAGCGTCATTCGAAAACAAACGCTGATTCTGAATCTTCCAGGCAGCGCAAACGGAGCAATCGAAAATTTATCCTGTATTTTGCCGGCATTGGAGCATGGATTGGCAACCTTAACAGGTACAGTGAAAGACTGCACTAGAAAGGATGGTATATGATATGAACAAAATCCGATTATTTACCCTGGTATTGATTTTGGGATTACTTGCCGGCTGCAGCAGCACACCAAGAAAAGATCAGACTGTCGAAGGGATTTCAGGCAGTATCACTATTTCGGCAGCTGCCAGTTTAACCGACGTACTAAATGCATTGGCAGACCAATTTCAAACAACCTATCCGGATGTAGACATTTCCTTTACCTTTGGTGGCAGCGGAGCTTTACAGACACAGATTGAAGAAGGCGCACCGGTAGACTTGTTTTTCTCAGCAGCAGAGAAAAATATGGATGCATTGGAAGAACAAGGACTGATTGATGCCGCAAGCAGAACAGATATTCTAGAAAATGAAATTGTATTGATTGCACCTCAAGGGGAAACAGAAATTACAGGTTTTGAAACGATTTTAGACAGTAATCCACAAATTGCTTTGGGAGAACCAAAAAGCGTACCTGCTGGGACATATGCACAAGAAATCTTCCGCAACCTTGGCATTTGGGAGGAAGTCTATAATCATGCTGTCTTTGCCGGTAATGTTCGTGAAGTACTGGCATGGGTGGAAGCAGGGGAAGTCGAATGCGGTGTTGTGTATGCAACAGACGCCAAAACCAGCGACGCTGTTCAAGTCATTTGCAGTGCTCCGGATGGTGGACCACGTGTACTGTATCCCGCTGCTATCGTAAAAGATTGCGCAAATCCTACAGCTGCACAAGCATTTTTGGATTTTCTGACAGGAGAAACCGCAGAAGAAGTTTTTGTTTCCTACGGTTTTACTTTCCTTGCATCGTAAGGAGGAAACAACATGACAGATATTTCGCCGATCTGGATTTCAGTACAGGTTGCATGCTGCGCTACCATCTGTTCAGTAACATCAGGAACCTTATTGGCATATGTCGTTATGAAGCTGCGCCGGCTGCGTCCACTCGTGGATACGTTGCTAACATTGCCGCTTGTTCTTCCGCCAACAGTGGTTGGTTTTTTTCTCTTGCTATTATTGGGAAAAAACAGTCCAATTGGTCAATTCTTTCATAACATTGGACTTCCGTTTATATTTTCCATACGTGGCGCGATTGCCGCAGCATTTGTCGTATCTTTCCCCTTGATGTATCGGGCTGCACTAGGTGCAATGGAACAAATGGATTGCCAGCTGCTGTATGCGGCGCGTACCTTAGGCGCTAGTGAAAGACGGATTTTTCTGCAGGTGATATTGCCAAATTGCAAGAGTGGGATTTTGGCAGGAACGATACTGGCATTTGCAAGGGCAATGGGCGAATTTGGTGCAACGATTATGATTGCTGGGAATATTCCCGGTAAAACGCAGACTATGGCACTGGCAGTGTATACAGCTGTACAAAGCGGTAACCGTACCGAGGCATTTCTGTGGTCAGTCATTATCCTCGTACTATCCGCCATTGCTATTGTTGGAATCCACTATTTTGAAAAAAACAGAAATGGCGGGGAGGTAGATGGTTTTTGAGATTACAGGCTGACTTTATCAAAAAAATAAAGACCGGAACCATCTCTATCTCTTTGGACCTGGAGGACACAGTATTGGGCATTCTGGGAAGAAGCGGATGCGGCAAAAGCGTAACACTCCGCTGTTTAGCAGGTATCTTACAGCCGGACGTTGGTACGATTCTATTGGATGGTGAACAATTATTTGATAGTGTCAAAAAAATCTCTCTGAAACCACAGCAGCGCAGAATCGGATATTTGTTTCAAAATTATGCATTATTTCCCAATATGACAGTTCGAGAGAATATCTCCTTTGCCTTAGAAGAACGGAAGGAATCGGCATGGGCAGAGGAGCTGTTGGAACGGTTCTATCTCTCGGAAGTTGCTGATCTGCGCCCCTCCTTGCTTTCGGGCGGTCAACAGCAGAGAACCGCTATGGCGCGTATGCTGGCGGCAAGACCTCGCGTATTGCTGTTGGACGAACCTTTTTCGGCATTAGACAGCTTTTTACGAAAAGAAATGATGCGGGAAGTCAAAGCGCTGCTTCAACAATTTGGTGGTGTTTCCATTATCGTTTCGCATAATAAAGAAGAAATTTATGATTTAACACAGATGTGTATGGTCATGCAGAAAGGAAACATTGCCGAAATCGGGCAGACGAAAAACATTTTTGCCAATCCACAGACAGCAGAGGGCAAATTATTGATTCACGGAGGTAAGCGATGATTTATTTAGACAATGCAGCAACCAGCTATCATAAACCGCCGGAAGTCGCACAAGCAGTGTATGATGCTATGTTACATCTTGGAAACAGCGGACGCAGCGGACATGCGCTGTCATTGACAGCTTCTCGCGTGATTTATCAGGCAAGGAAAAAAATTGCAACTTTATTCGGTGCAGCAGATGCTTCTCATGTGGTGTTTACGTCAAATTCCACACAAGCCTTAAATATGGCGATTGGAGGATTATTTCAAGCCGGCGATCACGTTATAACCACTGCGATGGAACATAACAGTGTATTGCGCCCATTATATCAAAAAGAACAAGAAGGCGTCACATTGACAATCTTACCCTGTGATGCAGGCGGTACTGTATGTTATGACGCATTGGAGCGGGCAGTACGTCCGGAAACAAAAGGGATTGTCTGCACACATGCTTCTAATCTCACCGGAAACCTAGTGGATATCAACCGCATCGGTGCTTTCTGCAAAAAACACCATCTCTTATTTCTATTAGATGCGTCACAAACTGCCGGGGTATTTCCCATTGACATGCAGAACATGGGCATTGATATTGTTTGCTTTACTGGGCATAAGTCCTTATTTGGTCCACAGGGAACGGGCGGTCTTTGTCTAAGAGAAGGCATGGTACTGCCTCATTTCTGTGTCGGAGGCAGTGGGGTACAAAGCTATAGCAAAACCCATCCCGAACAACTTCCAACACGTCTGGAAGCAGGGACCTTAAATGGTCATGGAATCGCAGGATTATCCGCAGCTTTGGATTGGATCGAAACAAAAGGATTATCACAAATCCGCCAAAGAGAAAATCATCTGATGCAGCTGTTTTATCAAGGAGTCAAAGAGATCCCACAGGTAAGGATATACGGTGACTTTTCGACAGCAGAACGAGCTCCCATTGTAGCCCTGAATCTCAATACCTATGCATCCGAGGAGGTCTGCGATGCACTTGCAGAACAGTACGAAATTGCAACGCGCGGTGGTGCGCATTGTGCGCCGTTGATGCATACACATTTTGGAACGGTAGAGCAGGGAGCGGTACGATTTAGCTTTAGCTATTTTAATACAGAAGAGGAAATAACAAAAGCAGTACAAGCAGTACGAAACATTGCGGAGGAATGGGCATGAGGCAAAAAGAGGACTGTTTTTTGGTAGCGTTTCATACGACGACAGAAGCACTGGCACTGGAAGAAGCCGCAAAAGCAGCCGGATTGCCCGGTCGACTGATTCCCATACCGACACAAATTACCGCTGGTTGCGGACTGGCTTGGAAGATGCCGGTCTCCGCTACAGAGGAAATGAAACGGCTACTGCAGGAGCATAGATTACAATATGAGGGTTATTATTGGCTGACATATTAGAAGGAGAGTCGGCAATGGATGTTTTCATCAATCAATTACGTATTCCAGAGCAAGTGCATGTCCTTTGTGTCGTAGGCGCCGGTGGAAAAACCAGTTTACTGTACCAACTGGCAAAAGAATACCATAAAAGAGGAAAGTCTGTTTTATTGACAACGACTACAAAAATGTTTCTTCCACAACAGCATGGCGTATGGAATGGATCTGTTTCCGTAATTGCCGAAAAATTGGCAAAAGATGGATTTGTAGTTGCCGGAATACCTGTATCGAACAATAAAATGGGACCGCTCCCATGGAAACAATACGAAATAGCTGCTGCAAAAGCTGATATAGTATTGCTGGAATGCGATGGTGCAAAACGTCTGCCGCTGAAGATGCCACAGACGGGAGAACCGGTTTTTCCACCACAATATGACTTTTTGATTACTGTGACAGGATTATCCTGTTTAGACCGACCACTGAAAGAAGTATGCCATCGATTCCTCTTGGCACAGCAGGTACTTCATTGCAAAGAAGATCATATCGTCCGGGAATTCGATGTTGTGCAGCTATTACAAGTCGGATACGGTTCTTTTTGGGAACATAGCGCTGGTTGTGTTTATTTGAACCAAGCAGACTGTATATCGGAGCACCGTGTGCAGCACATGGCAAAACTGTTTCCCATTCCATGTGTTTGGGGCAGTCTGCATGCAAAAAGCAGGGAGGAAAAAACATGAGAGAAGTATATCGACATCTGCGGGAATTCTTGCGGCAATATGACTGGGTAGGCAGTGTACTAGTTTATGATGGACCAATGCAGGGTTGTCAATTTTTGTGGCGGGAACATCAAGTGCTATATGTACAGGAAGAATACCGCCATTGGACAACGCAGATCATAGATTTGGTATCTAATAAGAAGAGTGGAAGCTGTTTGGAATGGAACGGTAACAAAATGTTTGTGGAACGATTTACCGGAAATCCGCATTTGGTAATACTTGGCGGCGGACATATTTCACTGCCTTTGGTACGTATTGGAAAATTATTGGGATTCCATGTCACTGTTGTAGATGATCGGACAGAATTTGCCAATCCACAGCGCTTTGCAGAAGCAGATACCATTATTTGTGCTGCATTTTCTGAAATTTTTACAAAGATTCCTCCTTTTCCCACATCGTATTACGTTGTAGTCACGCGCGGACACCAAGCAGATGAATTATGTGTGCGTCAAATTTTGCAGAAGGAATATGCATATCTAGGTATGATCGGCAGTCGCCAAAAAGTCGCACAGACAATAGAACATCTACGCGCAGATGGATACTCCGAAAATTGCATTGCTTCGATACATGCACCCATCGGTCTGAACATTGGTGCTGTAACACCAGCCGAAATTGCTGTCTGCATTGCTGCAGAAATCATACAGGAAAAAAACAAAACAGCAGCAATACAAATAGCATCCGATGTACTGGATACCTTATGCGATGCATCAGATGGAACTCTCGCACTGATTATCCAGAAAGCGGGTTCTGCTCCCAGAGCAGAAGGTGCGCGCATGATTGTTCAACAAGGCAAAATTGTTGCAGGAACCATTGGCGGCGGTACCATCGAAAACATGGCGCGATGCATTGCTGCACAAATGCATGGGAAACAACAACGAATCGAAACGTTTGTGTTGCGCCCGGAAGAAAGCGCAAACTTAGGGATGATTTGCGGCGGCAGCAATACAGTATATTTCTCTTCATGGGGATTGTAGAAGTATCGTTCTGTAAAAACAATCATCAGAACATGAAGTTTCCTGGCTATATCTGATGGATCCTTTCGTCCTATACAATATATTTGGATGAATTTCTTCCATAACCCAATATACTATGCAGGTTTTTCTTTTTTATGCAGGGAATTTGCAAAATGGGATTGACAAATTTATTAAACTTTTATATACTAAATGTAACAGTTTTGTAATAAATTTGAGAAAATTTGAACGGACGGAGGAAGCCTTTATGATAACATCCAAACTCATTCGCCAAATCTGTTTGACAACAGTTTGCGCAATGATTGGTACAACCACCGTATTTGCGGCTGATATGGGACAAGCAACCGGAAATAATGTCAATGTACGCACCGCTGCCGGCACAGATGCAGAAGTTCTTGGTAAAATCCAGACTGGATCGAATTATACTGTAACTGGAAAAAGCGGCAGCTGGTATCAAATTGATTATAACGGACAAATTGGATTTGTATCCGGAGATTACTTTCAACTGACAGAAACAGAGGGTACTGTAACCGGTACGGATGTCAATATTCGTTCAGATGCAACCACTTCATCAAATGTCATTGGCAGCGTCAATACAGGTGATACCCTCACAGCAGTGGGACGTAGTGATGGTTGGTATCAGGTACAATATCAAGGGCGAGAAGGGTATATCAGTGAAGACTATTTGTTCGGTGATTATTTATCCTCTTTGACAGTTGTCGGTACTGCAAATCCAGAGATTACGCAGGCATCTGCGGATGTACAGTATGCTATGGTTACCGCAAACAGTGGCTTGAAGCTGCGAAAAGAAGCTTCTCTGAATTCCATCGTTTTAACGGTATTACCTTATGGTACGGTATTGGATGTGGATCGTGTGGGTCCGGAATGGGTAAGAGTCATAACAGATGACGGACAAAAAGGGTATGTCAGTGCAGAATATGTATCCGTGCGCAGTGGAGAAAAGCCGTCTCGTTCTTCCTCTTCCGCTTCTGCTAAGGGTGCAGAAATTGTCGCATATGCAAAACAGTTTATTGGCACACCCTATGTATGGGGTGGCACAGACTTGAATAACGGTGTGGACTGTTCTGGTTTTGTTTATGCAGTATTGCGTGATTTTGGTATCAGTGTAAACCGGAGCTCCTCCAGTATGGCGAGCAATGGGATAGAAGTAGCAAAATCCGAACTGCAAGCCGGGGATTTGGTATTCTTTAACAGCGGCGGCAATAGTGCCATCAGCCATGTTGGCATTTATATGGGTGATGGAAATTATATTCACTCTACCGATGGTGCGGCATATGGCGTGACAGTAACCAGCTTGAACAGCGGTTATAGCGCCAATACATATGTAACTGCAAGACGTGTCATTCGTTAAACAAAATGGCAAAACGATTCAAAATAAACAGCCGAAAAATGGAGTTTTTTCGGCTGTTTTTATATTTTATCGATATGGATTTCAATTGTTTTTTCCTGGTAAGACGCATAAAAATAGAAGAATAAGATATCTGATCTTTCACATCCATCGCTTTTATGCCGAAAACAAATTATACAAACGATGCTGCTTTTTATTTTGAGGTTTATATCTTTACCATATATGCATTTAATGATATAATGTAACAATATGATCCGTAAGGGTCGCCTTCTGCACAGAGCACATAAAAAAGGGGGAGATGAAGTTCTTTTTCAAAAAGCGCCAGAGCCGTAGTGCAGAGATACGGTTGACGAGGTGGAAGTGATCGAATGTTTCGGCGGATGCTTCCCGCCCATTCGCACAGGGACGCAGGTCTTTTACAAAACATCTGAGCAATCAGCTGGACAAAAAAAAGATAACGTGCGAATAAAATATTTGGAGGAATAAAATATGTGTGGTATTGTTGGATACATTGGTCAGAATCAGGCGATGCCTGTTTTGATCAAAGGTTTGAAAAAGTTGGAATATAGAGGATATGATTCTTCTGGAATTGCTGTTTTTAGTGATCATCTTCAAGTTGTTAAGACCAAAGGCAGATTAGCAGATTTAGAAGAAAAAATCAAAACAGATGGTTCTATTAACGGATGTGTCGGCATCGGACATACTAGATGGGCAACCCATGGTGCACCAGATGATGTCAATGCGCATCCGCATACTAGTAGTAATGGCAGGATTTCTGTGGTACATAACGGTATCATCGAAAATTACTTGCCGTTGCGGACAGAATTGGAAAAAAAAGGATATACCTTTGTTTCGGAAACAGATACAGAGGTCGTAGCACAGTTATTTGATGCATATTATAACGGAGATATGGTAGACACCATGATTCGAGTGATCCAGAAAATTAGAGGCTCTTATGCGCTAGGTGTTCTGTGTCAGGAAAAACCGGATGAAATCATTG
>ERZ1643247.2403-NODE-2403-length-14896-cov-5.197022_pt1 | contig 14896 bp, 12 predicted proteins | sample MGYA00579264_ERZ1643247 | MGnify/ENA primary metagenome ERZ1643247 (study PRJEB29033, sample SAMEA4952262) | chicken gut metagenome | biome: Broiler Chicken; feature: Gastrointestinal Tract; material: Caecum | place: Ireland | collected 2018 | study: Broiler... | reverse complement strand
TTGTCGTTTTTGTGCTCCGGGAAGCCCTCCGGCAGCTTCACGTCCACGCAGTTAACCTCCAGGCGCAGCGTGCCGCCGCCCGGCAGGGAGACGCCTTCCAGCAGGTTTCCCGCCGTGCGCACCGATTCCAGATACCGGATGGCCTGCCGCGCATTAGCGCCCCTTTCCCCCTCTGCATTTTTCAATCCGTCCAGCTCTTCCAGGACAGCAAGAGGTAAGACAAGATGGTTGTCCTCAAAGGATTGGAGAGCATAGGGGGCCTGAATCAAAACGTTGGTATCCAGCACATATGTCTTTTGCATGGCGTTTTCTCCTTTTTTATGATAATTACAAGGGGTTTGATTCTTCGCATAACAAAACAGCCGGTTTTTCGGAAAAAGCGGCGCAAAGCAACACGCTTCCTCCGGAAAACCGGCTGATGCTATACAGGCAATATGCCACGAAATCATATAGGGCAAAAAGCATAGGCAACCCACTCCATATTCCTATTATACATTTAATGTATTTGGTTTTCCATATAACTGGAGTTAATTATCAGTAAAATACCAGTAAAATTAATCTATGATTATCTCCGGCTTTCTTGAAGAGCGCATGAGAACTTTTTAAATGATAGTTCCGTTTCTAAAGCATAACTTTGAGGGGTAAGGCGTTTTCTCGTTTTTTCGTTCAAAAGCGTTACACGCTTCATTGTGCAGTTTTCATGTTGGCTTTCATTTATGCAAAATCACTTCTGCGTTCACGATTTCTACCGCCGCTTCACGCAGCGCAGTCATCCTGTCCACCATTCTATCTGACTTTCTGCCTTTATCTGCTCGGTTACGCCCTTATACGCTGTCATCAGTTCTACCGACCGTGAAAAATTTTTTCTCCTGTTGGTCGATATCCGTAAGATAGCTGTTCAGGTTGTCGCTTGTGAGCAGATTCGTGCAAAATACTTTCCTATGCTGCCGGATATACCGTAAATGCCGTTACTCTAATATCCCATGGGCTTATTTTCTTCGGCAGGTAAAGTGAGATTCGGCAAATAGTAATCGCCTTGCAGCATATAAGTTCCGCCCATCTGTTCAAATAATGATTTCATTGCAATTTCCTCTAAATTTCAGTTTCAGATTTTTCTACAATATAACCGCACCGATTGGCTTTACCGCTTGTTTTCAAAACCTTCGTTACGGAACCTCATCATTGAGCAAGCGGCTTGTTTTTTACCTTCTGATCAATAGACAGGCGCACCGTAGTCGAGTATCTACCGGATAGCTGTTCTGACAAACAGAAGCCTCGGAGTTGCCCTCGACCGTGTAGACTTTGCCGTTTTCCACTTTTTGAACGATACCCGTATGGTCAGATGTTCTGCCCTGACCGCTTTCGTCCGCTCAATCGAAGCGCCGGGGATCGCCAACGGTTTTTCGCTGGAGGTATTTTTCGACATTGCGGACGCGCTGGATGTCGATCCTGCGGATTTGATTCGCGCGTCGGTGTTCCCGGATCAGGTCATCGGCAGAAAAGAAAAATAAACACAGGCTGCTGCTCGGCGCCATCCGGAAGGGAAAGCGTCTTTTTGTTATACCGGAAGATGGCGCATTTTTCTCTTTTTTCTTTTCTGCCGTCATCTCTCTTAAAGTGAGTTGTTAAGGGGAGGCCACGGTGAACCGGAGCTGGGTTCACTTCGTCCTCGCAAGCTGCATATCGCTCGTTTTGCCGTAAAGCGGCAAAAGCTCACTCACTTCGCTGCTCGTCCTCTCCCCACAAAGTCATAAAGACTTTGTGGGGGTCCGAACAGGCAGACTTCTCCCTTGGCGTTAAAAACTATAATTCAAAGCAGAAAGTATCGGTTAGAAGTCGCACTGCCGTTTTCACGGTAGTGCGGCTCTTTTCGTATGAGACGAGCTTTCTCCAAATCTTTGATTGCCCGTTTGACGGTACTTCTGGAAATTGACAGATCCTGCGCGATGGTTTTGATCCCCGGCCACGCCTTTCGTTCTTTGTCCATTCTGTCGTGAAGATAGAGGTACACCAGCTTTGCGCGGTGCGGCAGATTGCCGTTTTCATAGAGCTTTTTGAAATAAGACAAAGCCTTGTCGCTTTTTTAAACGCCGCGGGAGCACCGGGATCAACATCGTCTGTGCTGTCATTCCAAGCTTTGGGTTCCAGAGGGTTAATGGTGTACTCGCCGGACAGAAAGTCAATATAGCAGCCGCCCAGCGCCGAACAGAGTTCCTCGTACTCGCTTTCGGGATCAAGGCAGATAAGCTGCTTGCCGGATTCCCGAAGGTTGGTGAGGATCAGCTTTAACAGATAGCTCTTGCCCTGACCACTGTTGCCTAAAATGAGAATATTACTTGTGGTCTTGTCTTCAGCTCTGCGGTCGAAGTCCACAAGAATGTTCGTCCCGAACTTATCTCTACCGATATATATTCCTTTCGGATCGGTCTTGCCGGAGAAGTTGAAGGGATACAGATTTGCCGCCGAGCTTGCAGGCAGAACACGCTCATACTGCGCACCGAACTGATTTGTGCCCACCGGCAGAACAGAGAGGAAACCTTCTTTCTGCCGCAGGGTGAGCCTGTCCACCGAAATCTTGGAGCGCGTCAACTCCATTGCGATCTCGCTCTGCAGCTCCTTGAGCGCGTCCATGCTTCTGGCCTTCAGCTCGATAAACACGGACACATGGAGCAGCGGCTCGCGGTTCTTGCGGAGATTTGCCAGCAATTCGATCACATCCTGGAGATTGCCCTCGGCTTCGATGGTTTCGTTTACATCAGTGCCGCCGCTTTTGAGCTTGTTTCGGCGGGTGGCGTTCTGGATGATCTTCCTCTGTTCCATGCTTTCGACCAGCCTGTGATAGATGCGTAAGGTCACGCCGCTGCGGTCGGCAAGCTGGGAAAGGATCGCCTGCTCCTCGGTGGAGGGCGGGTACTCACGGATCGCCCATACACAGCGATAGCTGTCGCCTACGATATAGTGGTCGGAAAGAAATTTGATTGTGCCGGGCAGGATCATGTCGAAAAAATCCTTTGTACGGATTTCTTCCTGTTCCTCCGGTGTGAGTACCTTTGGCTTTCGTTTGAACATTTTGCCTCCTTCCGTCGTCTTGCAGACAGAGGGAGGGCATAAAAAATCAGCCGCTTTGCTGTCTGCAAAACGACTGATTGGTTTTCCTGGTTTGAACTTACAGTTCCATTTTCGGAGCGTAGCTCTCGGCAATGTTTTCTTTTACATCATCCTCTGTGGAAATCTCCTGTACCGGCGTATGACATATGGCAAGCTGCGAAAGCTGTTCGATCCGCCGCTGCGCTGCGCCGATGATTGCGCGGATACGAGTATCGTCTATATATTCCTCCGCGCCGTCCGCGGACAAAGCGTCGGCAATCAGTTCCCCGATATCCGACAGGCTGTCAAAATCGATCCAACTGAAGTCAGATACCAACTTTAACTGCTCCGCATGATGATTTTTAAACGGCTTGCCGACGACCTCTTTTTCCGAGCGCATCTGCGCGGGCATTTTGTCATAGCCGAGGGAGGAGCCGCTGTCATAGATAGGCGCAAAGCCGAGCCATTCCAATGTTTCGGCATTGCGGATCACGCCGAAATTGTTGAAATGCCGGTCTTCGTTGGCGATGATATAGTCCAGCACGATCATTCGGTCGAGATACGGCACGGTGTCTTTGATGCCGAGCGCCTCGCAGCAATTCACAAAGTGCTGATACACCGAGGTGCTGTTGTCCTTTTTCTGTGTTTTGAGAATGCGCCACGCCGGGATCAGCTCGGTGTTTTCGGTGATGAAATCCTCGCACACGCTGTACGGCGCTCCCTTGTTCCAGGTGACCGTGTACGGCACATGAGGGATACCGAGCCGTTCCATGATTCCGGATGCGATCACCTCGTTGAAAGGCTGCTGCCTAAACGGGTTGCTGCCGCCTTTGATCAGGCAGCGTTTACCGTCTATGATCTTCCACCGCTTTTTCAGATTACCGTCCGAGGTGTTGTCGGGGGAACTGAAATCCAGCGCGTCTTTCTTTTTATTTTCCCCGAACAAGACATCGCCGATATCGTCTGAAAAATCATTCTCAAAAAAGTTGATACTGTCCCAAGTAAGGTTAGAGCCTTCGGGACAGATCCAATACTGGTCGGACAGGCTCAGCCCCCAGCAGCGCACCAGCAGCATTTTGGTGCTGCTGATTTCCAGCGCCTCCAGCGCCTCGCGCACACCCGAACGGCTGGCGGGGATGGAACGGTCTGTCCACCACTCGTTGAGCGCCGCTCGGTCAGCAGCGCCTTTTCTTATCGGAATGCCGACCGGCAGATGCTCCGGCGCATAGACCGTCCCGATTTTTTGTATAAAGCCGGTGGCGTCATCCAGTTCCAGTTCCGCCACTGGGATTCGTTTATGCATCAGGGTGCATTTCAAGCTGTTCACCTCATTCCGTTTTTTGCTCACAGCAGAAGATGTTGCTTTCAAAGCGCGCAGCTTTGCCTGCAGCGCCTTGCGCTGTTCTATCTGTCTGGCAAGCGGTTCGATTTCCGAATCGTGCAGATACCGGCTCTGCTTCACGCCGCTTTGAGACCATTGATGATAGTAATAGACCTTTCCGTTGATTTGTTTCTTTGAGATATATCCTTTCGGCAGATCGTTGATTTTTGCTGTCAATTCCGCTATTTGATTCAAAAGCTCATTGTCCTGCATCCGTACCGCCTCCGTTCATCGATTGTTATTATACCCTATTTTAACCCCTTTTGTCAATGAGACAGTGGGAATCGCCCATGAAAGGTTACAGTTTTACGGCTGCCACAATCAGCCTGCCGTTTTTTCCCGAACCGTAACAGGTGGACAGGGTGATGATCTGCTGACCGTACACAGGCGTAACGCCGGTATCATAGAGCGATTTTTGCAGGAACGCTGCGGTTTGTTCGGTGAAATCCGTGCTGTCGGCCGCATGAATAAAGCTGTACCAAGCGTCAGTTTTTTGAACAGCGGCAACGGCAAAGACAGTATATTGTTCCACACCATCTGCTGTTTGAAATTCTATGACCGGATGTTCGGCACAGAACGCCGGGTCAGTATAATTCCGAAGGGATGAGAACATCGTGCCGTTTTTCATATTGTGACCGTAAACAATGAGATGATCGCTCTGCAGGTCGCACCGCCAGTCCAGAAACGGCACGCCGCTTTGACTGTATTCGCCGTAAAAACTTCGGCGCAGATATTTCTGCGGATTATCCGGAGTGTGCATGACGGGATAATTTACCGCTGTATCGGGAATACACAGCCAGCCGATGCAGTCGCCGTTTTGTGAAAACAGCCCTGACAAATCCCGCACAGGTTCGGAAGTTTCATCCGTTGGCACAGCCGTTTCATCGTTAGGTTTTTCCGGCGTTACTTCCACCATCTCGGCAAGGGTATCGAATTCTTCTTTTTCTTTCTGCCGGTCGGACAGTTGCGTATAAATCATAAAGCCGGACAAGGCGGCGATTGCCGACAGCAGAACGGAGAGAACAGCAAGGCTATTGCTCTCGACTCATCCGTGACAAGGACAGCCGAATGTTCGCCTCTGTGATTGCTGACTCCGCTGTCCTGCCTTGCCGTAATGCATCGGGCGGTATCGGTAATGATAGGATTTGAATTCATGTCGATGAAATACAATCCCGTTTTGCCGCCCCATCCTCCGGAGCCTGCGCATTGAGTGCAGGCTGTTCCGTTGGGATCATAGACTCGCTGTCCCTGCGGTCCTGAGATAAGTTCCTTAAGATTTTCCGCATTGCCGCAGGCGAGAGGAAATACCGTTCCGGTACCTCGTCCTCCAAGACTTGCGACAATATACAGCCGCCGTCTTTGCTGCGGGACTCCAAAATGGGCGCTGTTATGCACACACCATTCGAGATCATACCCCAGCTCAGTAAGCGTGGAGAAGATGGTAGTAAGCGTCCTGCCGCTGTCATGCGATAACAAACCGGGGACATTTTCCAGGAGAAGATATGCAGGCCGTTTCGCCTCAGCGATTCGGGCAACCTCAAAGAAGAGAGTTCCTCTTGTATCGTCTGCAAATCCGAGCCGTTTTCCGGCAACCGAGAAGCTTTGGCATGGAAAGCCCGCACAGATGAGATCGATGTCGGGCAGGTCATTTGGGTTGATGGTTTTTGCGTCTTCAAAATACAGTTCTCCTTTTGGATTGTAGATAGCGTTATATGCCTGATTTGCATATTTATCTATCTCGCAGTGACCGATACATTTGTAGCCGCCGACCGCTTCCAGTCCTGAGCGGAAACCGCCGATCCCTGCAAACATATCAAAAAATTGAATTGTCATAGGGCGTCGCGCCCTTTGTTTTCACATCATCCTTTCCTTACTGCATTTTCATGCTGAAGTCCTCCGGCTCTGCCATTGTCTGTTCTTCTGCCAATTCCTCAGAGGTTAATTTTCGGAAACTGTCCTCGCCGGGAACAATACCAAGCTGTCTGCCATTATCAAAAATACAGTGCGGCGTTCCCATATCATCGACAACTTCGACTGTACCTCTTGTGTTCGGCTCAACGGGGCGGGGATCATCGCCCATCTGCAAAAGCATGATCCTTGTGCCGGGCGGATAGTTGTCCTTCATACGCTGTGCAAAGCGCCGTTCTGCTTCAAATTTGTTCATGTTCCGTTCCTCTGTTTTATCAATTTTATTTGTACCATCAATCTCCTTCTGCATCGGAATCAAGACCTTCAGCAGTTCCTCGCGGTACTTCATATCCGTAATTTTGTTGATATATATGCCGAAGGTATCGAGAAAAGGCGTACCGTCTTTATGCGTAATGTGAAGATCGCCATACTGCCCATGCGTACAGATAAAATTTGCTACCTCATAGATGTTGCGCAGCCGTGTTCTGCCCGCAAGCGAATGACCGATCAGCAGCGGATCCTTTCCTTCCGCAGCGACTTTACTCATATCGGAGTTATAGTCAGTTCCAAGCAGTTTGCGCATATATTCTTCATCTTTAAATTCGCAATCTTCAAATTCTCCTATTGAGGCATACATTTCTCCGTTGTACTGCATATCTTCCATTTCAGCTTTCTGCACAAGTGCAGGATCGTATCCTCTAACGGCACACCAGTCCGCTTTGTAAAGCTCATATGCTCTTTTAAGCAGTTCTTCATAGGCTGTCATTTTTACATTCCTCCAATCTGCTGTTCTTCGAAGCTATGATTTTCAGACATTCGCTGGCGGAAATCCATCTCGTTTTCCATAAAGTAATCATTGCCGCTGTGCCAGAAAGACACATAAATATCTCCGTCATTGGTTTTGATTTCACGCTGTTCCAGACCTTCCCCAAAGCCATCCGCCGCCTGACCGATCAACTCATCGATCCATTCTTTTTCTTCTTCGGGGGAGAAGGGTTCCCGAAGTCCGGTGTGGATTACACCGTACAGCTCACCGCCGAATTTCTGCACATCCCAAACAGCAGAGACGAGCTTGGCTTTTGCACCTGCGCTGCCGTCAAAATAGTCAGCCATATTGTGAAGGTCACGATCCTGTTCGCACTTTACAAGTGCACGGATTGCATCCTCATTGGTAATGCCATAACCGTTGTCTACCTCAAAGCAATCTCCGTATTCTTCATCGGTCATGTGAATTTGGAGGGGACAGTAATAGTTAACAGTTACACCAATCAACCCCTCGGTCATGGCTTTGATGTCTGCCATTAATGCCTGCGGGGAGTAATACTGACCATGAACTATATGCTGTTCGAGTTCTTCCGAAATTTCCGGTCTGGCATTTTCCACCATATACGCGCACAGGTTAGCGTCCTCCAATGAATGAGACGGTTTGAACAGCAACGCCAAGTTATTGCCGATATCCGAATCGGCAAAGAGCTTTACTTGAAGGGCGCTGTTCTCATCGTCTTTAATGGGAATGTCACGCAAGCGGATGCGGATGCCGATCTGCGACAGGTCATACTGTAGGGTGAAGGGATCATCGGGAAGTTTCAAGACGGCTGTTTGTTCTCCGTTTTGAATCAGGGCATTAATCATAGCGCACCTCCGTATTATTTAAGATTGCAGTACCAAAGCGGGCGATAGCTGCTGCCTGTACGATCAGACGGAAGGCGTTGTCGGAGACGATCCCGTTGTCCGCCAGTTCGCACAGCGATATTTGTTTCTCGCCGGTTTGCAGTTCCTTCACTGCTTTCCATAGGGCATAGCTGTCTGTGGAAACATTTCCGAGACGGACGCTTTTTAAATCCACTTTTCCGTTTGGAGTGAATAGGTGTTTTGTTTTTATCCACAGAGTATGGTCGGCAGTCAGCAGATACAAAACAGCGAGAGTCTTTTTACCGGGCTTTCGCATAGATAATCGCTCGGCTTCAAAAATCTGCTTGTGCCTGTTGTTTTGAAATGTCATTTTCACATCATCCTTTCGGCGGTATATTTCGGACAGGCGTTTTTGGAATGCTGTATTTTGGATGTCTTTGAATACGGCTTTCACGGCATCACCGACAGAAGCTGCGCCGCATCCAAGCCGGATATCCAACACAGGACAGAGTGTCAAGATGCATCCATTCTTTTTTCTGTAATAGAGACAAAGTCTGCAATCGCAGTCTTTCTTGGTGTATTGATACAATCTGCAAAACCGACCTCCGCCTTTCTGTGTGCCGTAGGGCAGTTTTTTCATGATCGCCTCCATACTGTTGAGGGCGGGGGTATTGGTAAAGTACATTTTATCAGCTCCTTTTCGTGAAATGAAAAAAGCCCGAAGTCTTTTGCAAAACTTCGGGCAGTTAAACGCAAAAACGGCAGACAAGTTTTTAGTGACTTGTTTGCCGTTTGAAGCAGTTATTCTGTTGTACGGGAGTTCAATTCTATCCGCAAAGCAAAAACAACCGTTTTATATCTGCGAATATGCATCTTGAAATCCCGGCGTTTGGGCAGCAAAAAACCCCGATAAAATCGGGGTTTATGCGGAACATATCTTTTTTATGTTCCTATTATGGCGGAGAGGGAGGGATTCGAACCCTCGATGAGCTTTCAACCCATACACGAGTTCCAGTCGTGCGCCATAAACCGGGCTAGGCGACCTCTCCATAATCTAAAATGCTTTATTATTATACCGGCTCGCTCGGCCGTTGTCAAGCTTTTTTTCAGTATAGGTAAAAACTTATCCTCTTTTCTTGCTTTTTGACTGCTGCACGCAGTATAATGACAATAACAAGTTTTGGGAAAAGTCTTTGACCCAAGAGAAAGGAGACTATTTATCCTATGATGAAAACTGCAATCATTCCGCAGGTCAAACAAATTACGGTTCTGGAAGCGCCGCTTGTTTTGTCTTCCTTTTGTTTGAGCCAAAGTGTATTGGATAATTTTGCACGGGCGGAAGAGATTTTCACAGACAACCACCTGTGCGGGAAAAACCCAATCCGTTACGTCGTTGAAGCGATGCCGGAGGAGGCGTATAAAATCCGTGCCCGCAGCGGCTGCATCGACGTACTGGCTTCTTCCTCAAAAGGCCTGATGTACGGGCTTTTTACGCTGTCGGAGCTTGATTTTATAAACGACGGCAATTTGTATGAGTTTGACGCCTATGACGAACCCTCCCTTCCCTTCCGCGCACTCTCGGACGACATTTCGCGCGGGCAAATTTCCACTTTGTCAAACTTTTATGCGATTATCCGCAGGCTGGCCCGATATAAATACAACACGTATATGCCATACATAGAAGACGTATTCCGCTTCACATCCGTCCCGGCATGGGGCCGCTACAGCGATCCGCTTGAAAAAGAGGAGTGGCGTGCAATTATCGCCTATGCAAAAGAATGGAACTTATCGGTTCGCCCGATCGTCAACCTGCTCGGGCATTTCGATAAGCTGTGTCATATCCGCGATTTGCAGCATTTGTGCCTGCGCCGTAAGGACGGCAGCCTTACCGACTGCATGGATCCCACCAAACCTGAAGTCCGTAGCACAATCCAAAAAATGCTGAAGGAAATCGTAGATTGCTTTGGAAAAGGCGTTATTCACTGTGGAGGCGACGAACCACTGGGCCTTACGGAAGTTTTCGGCGTGGAAGAAGGCGGAAAGCTTTTCATTGAACACTATACTTTTATCCACGACGAACTTGCCAAACTTGGCTGTACCCTGATGATGTATGCCGATTTCTTTGCCCCGCCGTGGGGCGACTATGCCGTACCAGTGGACAGGGCCAAGGAGCTTCCTTGCGATACGCAGTTTGTTTTTTGGGATTATGCTGCGCGGGAATCATATCCCTTTGTCGATGCGCTGCACCGCCAGAATATTAAAATGTATATGTCGCCCGGCTCTTGGACATGGAAGCGTTTTTCATGCGACATCCATCAGTGTTATGACAACACTATGGGTCTTTTAAAAGCGGATGCCGGACGTTCGCTCGGCATGGTGATGTCTGCTTGGGCAGATGGCGGAGATACGTTGCGGGAACTCGCAGCGCCCGGCATCCTGATCGGCGCTAATTTCTGTTGGAACCCAAATTCTTCATACAGCTACGAACAGCTTTACTTATTGATACATAAAAGCTTATACGGATTCGATGAAGAGCAGGCCATGCTGCTCGACCCGGTATACCATCACGACCGCATTGTAAAGCGGGTGGACGAGCACGAATTCAAGTTGGAAATGTGGAGAAATCCCTTTGATATGGTCCAGTTTAAAGACCGCGAAAATATCGCCATTTTGCAGGCCGCCATGCGGAAAGCAGAGGCGGACTATGCCTCTTTGATGCCGCTGCGGAATCAAGAAACATTCAAAGCCCTCTCCTTATCGCTCGTACGCGCCCGTTTTACAGCGGATAAAATCGCCCTTCTTCCTGATAAAGAACCTGAAAATTTGGAAGATGCACTACCCTATGCCGAGCATGCGCTTACTTTGGCGGGCCAGCTTCCAATGATCAAAGAACTGCATCGCAGACTATGGTTTGAAACAAACCGGAATGCCGATTGGGAAATCTGTGCAGCACGTTACGACGATTTATATGATCAGCTGCAAATGTTCGCCCGTAATATCCGGCTGCGGAAATATTGGTTCCGGCATTGACCGGCGGCCATCTCTCGTATATGAAAAGGAGACGTCAAGAAAAATCTTGACGTCTCCTTTTTATAAGCAGTGCCTGCATCCTGTTTTAAAGGACCTTTGAGAGAAAGTCACGCAAGCGCTCATTTTCCGGATTTTCAAAAAAGATTTGCGGTGCGCCCTGCTCAAGGATCTGCCCGCCATCCATAAACAGAACACGGGTTGCAACTTCACGTGCAAAACCCATTTCGTGGGTAACTACCACCATTGTCATGCCGTCGTCTGCCAGTTCCTTCATCAGTTCCAAAACTTCGCCGACCATTTCCGGATCCAGCGCAGACGTCGGTTCATCAAACAGCATGACATCCGGATTCATGGCAAGGGATCGCACAATAGCGATTCGCTGCTTTTGGCCGCCAGACAGCATATTGGGATATGTATCCGCCTTATCCAACAAACCAATACGTGCAAGCAGGCGTTTGGCATTCTGTTCCGCCTCCGCTTTTCTTAGCATTACTGTATCACAATTTCTTTACAAAAGCAAGATAAAATGCACAGAATTCTGCATGTTTATTCACTATGCACGAGTAAAGCGAGATCTTTATGCATGTTTATGCACAATTCAACCGGATTTCCTGTCATTGGATGCATGAACCGAACTTCCGTACAAGAAAGTGCCTGCCGCTTTAAGAATGTATGCGCCGCCCCATACATTGTGTCGCCGACAAGCGGATGTCCAATATGCGCAAAGTGTGTACGGATCTGATGCGTACGCCCCGTCGGAAGCACCAATGAAAGAAGCGTAAAGCCCGGTACGCGTTTTAGCACCTGATATAAGGTAACAGCCCGCTGACCGCCCTCACGGACGCCGCGCCGCATTTGGTGTGCGGCCAGCTGTGCAATCGGCGCATCAATCGTTCCGCTGTCCTCAGGCAATACGCCGCACACAATCCCCGTATATTTTTTTTCTATTTTTCCCGCAAGCTTCGCTGCGGAAAGCGTGTTTTTAGCGCATACGCAAATACCGTCAGTATCACGGTCCAAGCGGTATACAGGCCGAAAGGTCCCCTCCGGATGCGTAGCAGCATAGACATTGGCGAGGGTATCCGTCTGATGGCGCTTTGCCGGATGAACCGCAAGGAACGGCGGTTTATTATATATAACAAGGTCGTCGTCCTCATAAAGTACGGGAACAAAAATCGAAGAGGAACTTGTGGTTGTTTTGGTGTCGCGCAGTACGGCAACAATCCTGTCTCCCTCAAAAACCGGATCCACCATACGGATATGCGCGCCGTTTCTTTGAATATCCTCCCGCCTTTGTTTCAGTTCCCGAATAATCCGGCGGGAAAAGCCGCACATCCCCATCAAAAAAGATTCAAGACGGATGCCGTCTGATTGAGAGGGCACCGTATAAATAAGCGTCCGTTTCATGATCTCCTCAGTTAAACACAACCTGTCCATTTTGTAAAAACAGCCGGCGCACCTTTTTTTCAAGTGCGTGATGCTCCGGAAAGGCGAGCTGCGGATCCTCGCTCAACAGCCGGTTCGCCGCTGTCCTTGCCGTTTCCAACGTTTTCATATCAGATAAGAGGTCTGCAATCCGAAGTTCCGGAAGGCCGTGCTGCCTTTTTCCAAAAAAGTCTCCCGGCCCCCTCAGCTTTAAGTCCTCCTGTGCAACGTCAAAGCCATTTTGCATAGTCACCATCGTATGAAGCCGACGGCGGTTTTCTTCTCCCTTATGGTCTGAGACCAGAATGCAGTAGCTGTCATATACGCCTCGGCCGACACGGCCACGCAGCTGGTGCAGCTGCGATAGGCCAAACCGTTCGGCATTTTCAATCATCATAACGGTAGCATTGGGTACGTCTACACCAACCTCCACAACAGTCGTTGCAATCAATAGAGAAATTTCCCCATCTCGGAATGCTCGCATCAGTGCCTCCTTCTCTTTGGCTTTCATCCGGCCATGCAAAATAGCAGAAGAACATTGAGAAAGCGGCGTTTTTTCCAGTTTTTTTACATATGCCTGTGCCGACACTAGTTCGCTCTCGTTCTCCTCAATAAGCGGGCAGACAATATACGCCTGACGACCAGCATCAATTTGCTTCTTAATAAAGCCCAGTGCCCGCAGACGCTTATCGCTGCCGATCGCCATCGTTCGAACGGGTTTTCTGCCGGCGGGCAGTTCCCGTATGACAGACACGTCTAAATCCCCATAAATGAGCAGCGCAAGCGTACGCGGGATTGGTGTTGCAGACATAACAAGGATATGCGGATGATCGCCCTTCGCAGCAAGGGCTGCACGCTGGCCGACACCGAAACGATGCTGTTCATCTGTAACGACAAGGCCGAGCTTTTTAAAGCGTATATCTTCCTGTAGCAGCGCATGCGTACCAATAACGACAGTACATTCCCCAGACTGAATAGACGCAGCTGCGGCGGCACGCTGTTTCGCGTTCTTCGCACCGTTTAATAGGCAGCATTGGATGTCAAACGGCGACAACTGACGCGAAAACGTTTCATAATGCTGCTCCGCTAAAATTTGTGTAGGCGCCATGACTGCCGCCTGCAAACCGTTTTCCTTGCATAAATAGCAAAGCGCCGCAGCAACCATCGTTTTTCCGGATCCCACATCGCCTTGAACCAGACGGTTCATTGGAACAGCTTTCTGCATATCCTGAATACAATCATAAATCGCCTGCATCTGTCCGTTCGTCAGCTTAAACGGCAGCTTGCTCAAAAAAGCGGCCAGCTCCGTCCTTTTTAATTGTACTGAGGTTTCTGCACGGTTTCGGTTTTTGAGCATAGCCATGCCGAGCTGCAAAACCAACAGTTCTTCAAAGATAAGCCGCCGGCGCGCAACAGATAACGCATGGCTGTCGGCTGGGAAATGAACGTTTTCTAAAGCAAAACGGAGCTGGCAAAGGCCGTAATCCTGTCTCAATCGGTGCGGAAGCGCGTCTGATAGGCAGTCTCCCCAAACACGCAGCGCCTCTTTTACATTTTCAGTGACCTGCCGGTTTGAAAGCCCTTCCGTCAGGCTGTATACAGGAATCATTGCCCCTGCCGCCTGCTCCGGAAATACCTGCGGGGCCGACATCTCACTATGCAGCAAAGATCCGGTCACTTTCCCGTAAAACAGATACCATGTCCCTTCTTTCAGCGATTCAAACAGATATTTTGTATTATATATGGTAATTTTTAGATCCGTGCTTTCGTCGGTCGCATAGACACGGAAAATGGAAAGCCCCTTCCTAATGCGCTGTTCTCCCTGCTTTTTATACACTTTGGCACGTATTACTACATTTTCTCCGGTATGCGATTGTGCAATCGGAAGAGGGGACGAAAAATCAAGGTATCCGCGCGGCACATAAAGCAGAAGATCGCCGATGGTATGTACGCCGAGCTTGTCATAAAGAGCAGCGCGTTTTGGCCCAACGCCTGTTAACAGACGGACAGGGTCGTCTTGATGAAGCGGCACAGTCCTCCCCCTTTCGTATTTGTAGTTCCTGCTAAAAACCGCGCACATCTTCCGTGTGCGCGGTTTTTGCTTCTGCGTTTTATTCCACAGAGATCATGTAATAATAAACCGGCTGGCCGCCGTTTACCATGGTGACCTCATAATTATCGCCATACTTTTCCGTTATCAGCTGCTGCGCCTGCTGGGCTTGATCGTCCGTTACGTCACTGCCATAAATCAATGTAATAAAGCTGGCGTCCTTTTTCTTTACAAGATGCCTGACAAGGCGGCTTAACGCCCGGTTGATGTCGCGGTCAATAAAATCAAGCTTGCCATTGTCCAACGCAAGGATTTCCCCTTTTTTAATGGAGTGGCCGTCGAATTCACTGTCCCGTGCAGCAAAAGTGATAAGCCCTGTTTGC
>ERZ1643247.2402-NODE-2402-length-14898-cov-43.339891_pt1 | contig 14898 bp, 9 predicted proteins | sample MGYA00579264_ERZ1643247 | MGnify/ENA primary metagenome ERZ1643247 (study PRJEB29033, sample SAMEA4952262) | chicken gut metagenome | biome: Broiler Chicken; feature: Gastrointestinal Tract; material: Caecum | place: Ireland | collected 2018 | study: Broiler... | reverse complement strand
CGGCTGCGCCGTAAAGTTGGAGCTGTCCGTCAGGGACACGGTGACGCGGTAATTGCCCGCATCCGCCATATTACTGAACTCGACCGACTCCCACTTGCCGCCGACGCTGCGCTCGTACACGACGGTGCAGTCGTCTTTGCCGAAGGTGAGGCCCGCATCGCCGCTGACCGTACCGGAAACAGACAGGCCATGTTCGGACAAATCGTCACGATAAAACCACGTCTCCGTATCGCCCAGCTCCGCCGAAATGGTGCCGCTGCCGACGGCAACGGTGAACGTCCGCTCGATCGTCGCGCCCAGCACATTTTCGCTCTCCGCAACGGAGAGCACGAGCACATAGTCGCCCGCAGGCGTCGTCGCCGAAATGGTGACGGGCGTTTCGCGGCCGCTGTCGCTCGCCGCATAGTAAGTATATGCGATCGTTTGTCCGTCCTGCGTAAAGGCAAGGGAGGCATCCAGCGTATCCGTGCCAGTCGGCCTATTGCCGTACGTCCAGCCGGCATAGGTCTCCTCTGCATTGATCACATTCTGTGCTTTGCCGATCGTCCATGTGAGTTCGACATCGGGCGGCGCGGCACTCGGAGCGGTGTTCTCTCCCCTCCAGGTATAGTTGCCGCTCGTCATCGCGACGGTGAGCGTGTAGGTTCCCGCGTCGGCCGCGGTCAGCGCGTCGCGATCGTTAAAGGAAACAGTATCGCCTGCATCCGCGGCCGCGGCGGAACCGCTCATGATGGCGGCATCGAACCCGTTGACGGATACCTCCTGCTCGCTGCCGGTATAGGTGTAGCCGTCCGCGTCCAGTTGGAGCGTCGGCCGACTGACCTCGCGGCGGGAGACGGTAAACGAGGCTTCCTCGCTGTTCGCCGCGGCATAGTTGTTTCCGTCGGCGGGCACGGCAAAGCGCACGGAGTAGTTCCCCGCGTTCAAAACGGAAGAGTCTGTACCGTAGGCGCTGTCATTCGCAGCCAAAAAGCCCGCGAGCGCCGCATAGCTGCCGCCGCTTCTCGCATACTGATAGCTGCCGACGCCATCCAAGAGCGAATAATCGCTGCCGCCGTCCACAACGCCGTCCCAATCCGCACCCGCGACGTATACGGCAAAGCCGCTATCCGTCGGAGCGTAGTATGTATTATCCTGATTTGCGTCGTCACCGAACGTCCAGCCCGTCAAAGAGAACGTATCGACAAAATGAATGGTACCTCGCGAGACGGTGATGTTGTTCGTCCCTTCCAGAGCGGCGGGAGAACTTGCCGAGCCGAACGCCTCGATATTTTCATTGCCGGGATAGTAGACGTGCAGATAATAGGTACCCACATTCCACTTGAGAGAATTTCCGGTGATGGTAAAAGCCGTATCCCAATTATTATACGTCAAGCTGACAGCGATCTCGCTTGTGTCAATCTTGCCGAGATCGGCATCGAACGCGCTCGAGAGGCCCGCTACGATTTCGTCGAGGGTGACCGGCTGTTCGCCGTACGCCCACTGCGCGCCCGTATAGGAAACGGTATTTTTTGCCTTGGCAATGGTGAAGCTGATGGGGTCGCTCTCCGCCGCCCCAAAGTTATCCGTCGCCGCGACGACGATCTTTACACGGTAATTGCCCGCGGCGTTGGGAACCTTATTCTCCGTATAAGGCGTTTCCAAAACCTTTTCCCATCCGCCGGAAGCATTCTGCTTTTCATAAACGACGGTGATCGACGAGGCGAGCGTTTCCCCGATCGTAACGGTCTGTTCCGTACCGTCCTCCATCTTATAAGTCGCAGCGATATTGCTCGGGGCTTTCTCCGCATTGGATTTATCCGTCTCGTGGCTGCCGATATACGTCCATCCTGCCGCGGTAAAATCAAACTCGATGCCCGTAAACTCGGCCTGATCGATCGTCCATGTATAGGTGACGGCAACGATCTGATTCTTTTCCGGATCCTCCGCCTGAACACCATACCGCGGGATCGTGCTCCCGCGCCACTGGAATCCCTCTTTAGTGCGGAACGTGACGGAATAAGTTCCCGCATCCGTCGCGGAAAAGGAGACCGACGTGCCGTTCACCTGCAACTGCAATCCATCAGTGGCCTCAAACTCCATCATCTGAGCATTGTAGACGGAAAAGGTCTTCGTTTTTGATTCGCCGTCATAAATAAAGGGCAGCATCGTGGCCGAAGCTGTGCTATCCCCCGCGGAAACCGGAACGTCGATGGGCAGCTCGCGGACGGTCAAACCGGTCAGCGTATAGTTCTTCTTTTGGTTCCCTTCCGTATAAAGGATCCGAACGGAGGTGTCGCCAAAGGCGAGATTTTCGCCGGTATTATAGACGATCTCGTACTCATCGGCCTCCAAATAGCGCGGCGTAAAACCGCTATGTTCGTAAAAGACGACGACTTGCACATTGTCCGCACTGAGAGTGGTCCCCGCGTCGAATGTCGTACTGCCGACCAATTCAGCGCCAAACTCCGTGATCGTATCTGCCGTGATCGTCAACTGTACCGGCTCGCATTTCGCCTGTACGCCGTTCATCGTGAAATTGATCCAGACATCGCGCGAATAGGTCGTTCCCGGAGCGACACCTTCATCGGGGCGCAGGTCGTCCGCCCCCACGCTCCAGACATTGCTGTAATCGCTGAGCGGGGCACTCGATCCATCGTTAAAATAAATCGTGCCATCCAGATACGATACCAGCGTCTGCACGTTTGAAAGGCTTGACCAAATGACGGCGCTTCCTTGATCTGCCGTCAACGCAATCCTATCCGGCGTCAGCGGTTCATCCGCCCGCGCTGTCCCGTCATCGGCGGCAGGCGCTGCCGCCGTGTAGCCGGGGCCGCTCTCTGCCATGGCAGACGTCCAGGCACATCCGGCCGCAAACACAGCCGCCGAGCAAAGGAATACCGCGCTCAGCAGAGCGACGAGAATCTTCTTCGCTTTTCCCATACCTTGTTACCTCCGTAATTTTATAATGATGCATGCGGGAAATTCCCCGCCGATGTATATGCAACTTTATCATTCTAAAATACTGCCGAAAGGCCCGTTTAGAACGCCAAATAGCTCGCCGCCCCCCCCCCGTCTATACGGAACGCGCCGAGATCTTTTGTTCGCCGAATATTACAAACGTAATACAACTGTTTTCTATATTATATGATAAATTGTCTGTCATAACACGCCAACTTTTGGCGGATTACAGAAAATTTGATCAAAAAGCAAACAAAAACACTTCGACATACATGCATACGACAAAAAAAGTGTAAGATCCCCGCGCTTCGACGCGCAAAATCCCTCCGCGCATGCTATAATCGCTCTCACCCGAATGTTCGGGCAAGGAGGGTCCATCATGAAAAAATTTCGGTTTTTGGCCGCCGCATTTGCGGCCGCGGCGCTGCTCGTGCTGTTTCTGCCGGCCTTTGCCTCCGCAGCCGAGAGCGAAGAGGAGAACGCGCAGGCGCCCGCCTATGCGCGCATCGAGCAGGACGGGGTTTACCTCTACCGCAGCCCGAGCGCAGATTCCGGCCTGTTTGTCCTGCCAAGTTCCTACTTTGTCAAGCTGTCCGGAGAAGCCGGGGAATATTACATAGTCGAATATCTCTCGGGCACGCAGGGCCGCACGGCCGTGCGCGGATACTGCCTGCGCGAAGAGGTAACGCCCGTCGATTACACCCCCGCCACGCCCTATCTCTATTATGCGGTGGACGTGACCTTCCGCACCGAAGCGGACACGGGGCTGCCGGCAGGATTTATCACCGAATACACGGTCAGCGCTCCCTATTACGGGACGTTCCGCTTCGGTTCGTCCACCTACTATTATGTAGAACTGAACGGCGCATTCGGGTATGTCCCCGCAACGGCCTGCTCGCTGCTGGATTATCCGCTCAACACGGAACACACCGAAACGCCCGCCCCCGAAGAGACGGAACCGGAACCCGAACCGCAGCAAAGCGGGGGGCTGAGCGTCGCCGGGATCGTACTGCTGTGCGTACTGGGCGCGGCCGGACTGGGGCTGCTGTACTTTTTGTTCCGCCCCGCACACGCAAAAAAATCCGCCCCTCGCGAAGAGGAAGCGGAAGAGTTTTACCGATAACATGATTCACGAAAATCTCGGCGAGCTGACGCCTGCAATTTCCCGTGCATCGAGGGGAAACCTGAACGGCTTTCCCCTCGGCGGCGCGTTTTACGGGCACGCCTTTGCAGATACGCGCCGCCTTCACCCCTTTCTGTAAGCCTTCCGGCAATTTGGGGGAAAAAGGCAAAAGTGTGATTTGCCTTTTTCAGAATGGTTTCTTGCTCACGCTTTTTTTTGAGCCGCCAAAAGAAAAAGTGTGAACATCAAGCGCGGGCACCGCGCACGCGCAGCGTCGCACGGGCACGCTTGTCCGTCATGGCTTCGCCGCTGCGCACGCCGTCGACCAATGCGCGCATATAGGCGATGTCCGCGAACAGAGAATCAAACCACGCGCGGTCTGCGCCGCTCAGCAAAAAGAGATTGTTCAGCTTGGCCGCGAGCCGGCGCTGGCGGCGGTAATAGGTGCGCGCGCTGAATGCGCACTGCATATCCGCAAACTCCCCTTCCAGCACCTTCCTGCGGCGAAAATATTTGTACTCGAGCAGGTAGCGCTCCTCGCGCGAGAGCCGGGCGAGCACTCCGTCGACGAGATCCTTGAGTACGGCAAAGCAATCTCTCGCATGCAGATAGGATAAAATGCGGGCGACGCACGTTTCCGTCGCTTCCCGCCCGCTGTATGAGGCATAGGCCTTTGCCTCCGCCAGCTGGCCGAGGTCCGCGATCAATCTTCCGATCTTCGGATAGACGAGCAACATCGCCTTTTGGTAATCTTTCATCCTGGTATCACCCCCACAAAATTTTTTCACGCATCCCTATTATCGCATACATCGGATGTATTTTCCAGCATACCTGCCAAAATACGAACATATGTTTGTATTTTTACACAGTATACCACAAAAAAGAGGCACCCGCACGCCTGTTTTTTGATTTTTCTTCCCCGCGAAAGAAAAATAAGCCGCAGCGGGGAAAGTTCGAAAATTTTGTCGACAAACGCATCCGTTTATGCTATAATGGAATGAGAATCAAAGGGCGGGATGTGCCGGCTGCGGCACACGGCCGGCCCCTTCCAATACGAAAAAGCCCCGCGGCAGCGGGGCCCGCGGGGATACGCATGAAGAAAAAACTTTTGATCGTAACGATGATCGCCTGCCTGGCGCTTGCGGCGTTCGGCGGGGCTGCGGCATTTGCGGCGACGGGTGAGCGCGCGTCCGCCGGGATCAGTCTGCTGCTCCCCACCTCCTACGAACAGTACATGGAACTGAATGACCCGTCCGACTTCACCACGAACGGCGACTACATCGCCATTGCGGACGGCTCCGACATCTATCTGTATGCCAAGGATGGCGGCACCGCTTACGCGCGCCACAGCGCCGGTGCAAACGTGTCTTCCCTGCAGTTTTACGAAGTTAACGGGACGACGTATCTGTACTTTGTCGCTTCACAGCTGACGGGCACGACCATCCGCTACATCGCCTGCGGGCCGGACGGATTCGGAGAAGCAGCGGACGTGGGCGTTGCGGGGAGCTCTTCCTTCGCCATCTACCCGTCCGATGCGGGCACGTACTTTTATTATGTCGTTGCACCGAGCAGCATCGTCCGCGCGCCCATGAGCGGTACGTCCGTCCTCTTGGACAGTGCAGAGAGCGTGCGCACGGGCAGCAATAACGTCGCCATGCCCGGTTTCGACATCTACGGGTCGGCGCTGTATTATTCCTGGAACGCCGATATCTGCACGGCGGACGGGACCGTCGCGTGGACGGCGGCATCGACCGTCGCTTCCTTTGCGGTGACGGAAACGGGCTGCTTCTATATTTCCAACAACGATCACGCCCTCTACCGCGCGGCGGAAGCCGGACAATCTGCGCCGGCCGAGCCGCTGACCGAGGGCTCCATCGATTCCGTCAGCGCATTCGACGGGACGCTGTATCTGACGACCGAAAATAAAGTGCGCGGATTCGACCCCGCGGCCGAAGAATACAGCGGCTACGAGATCAGCCGCTATTCCGACAGCGAAAATCGCCTCGGCGCCGGCGCGAGCGACATTTCCGTGTATGACAGCAAAGTGGTCATTGCGGATACGGGCAACGGGCGCGCCGTTGTCTACGACGCGGGCACCCGCCGTTACAGTGCCGTGCCAACGGCCGCTGCCCCCCTGCTCGTCTGCGCGGGGGAAGATGTGTTTGCCGCCGCCGACGAATACAACGTGTACCTCTATTCTTACGACGGCGAACTGCTGGATACTGAGGCGATCGGCGCTCGCATCTATGACATCGCCTATTCCTTCGGTTCCTTCTACGTCATTTCCGAAACGAGCCAGCGGCGCGGCGCGATCATCCCCGACGGCAGCGCCTACACTTACCAGGCTGCTGACGGCACGACGACGGATACTTATCTCTCCGTCGCGACCGATATCAGCGGCTACATCTACCTGCTGGATACCTCCGGCAGCGTCTATTCCTATGCAGATGAACATGCCTTTTTGACCGGCAGCGGCGAGCGGCTGCCCGCCGATTTTGCGGGTGCAACACAGATCGTGTCTGATTTTGCCGGCAACATCACCTGCCTGACGGAGAGCGGCGAGATGCTGCGCTACAACAAGCCCACCTCCACCAGCGAGGGCTCGACCGACCACATGGACGCGATCGACCTGAACGGGTTGGTCGGCGGAGCCAATGCGGAGGCAGTCGCATTCTCCTTCGGCTTCCAGTCGGGCACTGTCTATTTCCTGTCGGACGGCTTTGTCGCCGCGACGGATGCGCTCGCCGTGGAAGCGCTGGATTCCCTGTCGGCCGCCGGGCTGTACGACGCCGTATACACCCGCCTGCCCGATTCCGGATTTGCGAGCGGCCGCTTGGCGCGCGTGAGCGAAGGGGCCGTGACGGTGCAGCTCGACCTCGCATCCCTCGCCGATATGGCGACGCTGAACTGCTCTGATTACACGCGCGAAACGGAGGAGCGCATCGGCGTCGTCCTGACGCAAACCAATTACGGCGCGATCGTCGTCTTTTACAGCGAAGAGAGCGACGGCATTCACGTTGCGCGCGAATACGACGTACGCCTGGTCCTCGACAGCGACCCCAATGACGGTGCGGGCAACTTAGAATTGCTCTCCGACGCGGAGACGCTGCACGAGCCCCGTACAGAGGAGGGATCCCCTTTCTCCCTCGGCTATACGACCAACGACGTCGGCCTGTATAAGTACCCGATCATGGGCATGACGACGGACGACGTCACGATGTTCGGCAAGCTGACCACCCTTGAAAAATCGACCGCCGTCACGGTACTGGACGAGCTGTACTTGGATAGCGCAGAGACCGCCCTCGATGCAGAGAGCTACTACTTTGTGCTGGTCGAGAGCGAGAGCGGCGCGCTCTCGTACGGTTTTGTTCCCAGCGACTACATCCTCTCCTACCGCACAGACGGCGCGCTGGAAAGCACGTACACGATGCGCAGCCTGCGGCGCGGCGCGAGCATCACCCTCTACCGCGCGACGGGTGACGGTTCCCTCACCCTGGAAAATGAAGAACAGGTGCGCGCCTATGGCGAAACGGACGAAAACGGAATGATCTTCGTCTCCTATACGGACGAGAGCGGCATCGTATACGAAGGGCTGATCGAGGAAGCGCTCCTGTACCGCGCAAACGAATATGTCGTGTATGTACTCATCTTCGTTCCCGTGGTCACGATCGCGCTGCTCGCGAGCGTCGGCTACCTCATCTTCCGGAAACAGCCGACCATTGCATGATCTCCATAAAATAAATGACCGCGCGGCGGGGAGTGTTTCTCCCCGCCGCTTTTTTATCTTTCCTTTGCCGCGCAAAAACGTGCCGCCAAGGATGACAGCGCCTTCATCCTGCGGGAAACGGCGGCCGCCTGCCTGCAGTTTTCGCGAACATCAGCGCGCCAAAAAGCCCCGCGGAGGGTCCCCCACGAGGCTTTCATCGGAGAATAGCGGCGGAGGGTCTCCCCTCTTCCGCGGATGAGCTGTCCAGATCGCCCTTCATCGGGCCGGTTTCCGCCTCGCGATCCCGTACCGGATGCAGAGGCCGCTACATTTCCTGTTCGCGCGGCGCATTCCCGAAGCCGACGGCCTTGTCCGTATTCGTATACAGAGAAAATTCCCGCTCCAGATCAAATTCTTCGGCGCTGTCAAAGGCAGCGAGCTTGGAGACGGACACCTCATACGCCGTCATCGTCTTGACCTCATACTCGCTCAGCTTCTTTTGATAATCGCGGCTCTGGATCCGCCCGGAAAGGGCGATGCGGTCGCCGACCTGTAAGTTTTTGACAAAGCGCGCATTCCTGCCCCAGGCGATGCACGGAATATAATCGGATTTGTTGTACGCACGGTTGACTGCAACGAGCAGGTCTGCGATCTCGCGGTTAAACGGGGTCGTGCGATAGACGGGCGGTTTGCAGATATAGCCGCTCAGCACGATGCTGTTTGGATTGCGCGCGGGCGGCGCATCGACGATCTCGCGCACGAACACGGTGAGCATCAGGCGGGACCGCCCGTTTTCCAGTTTGTTATAGGAGCGGAACTGTCCCAACGCGCACAGCGTTGCGCCGGGTTTGAGCTCGTGTTCGGAGATCAGCCGCTCGGAAACGGTGACGGGCAGCGTATCTGCCTGGCCGGACAGGCGCATGACCCGAACTTTCAGCTCGTAAAAGCCCTCGCCGTATACCTCGTGCGAAAAGCTCGCCTCGCCGACGATCTCGCCCATGATAAAGACCTTGTTGTTTTTCTCTGTACTGTTCATTTTTTGATCCTCCCTTGATCGATCGTGCCAAAAGTTTTTCAGGATGCGGGGCGCTGCCGCCCCTGTGCGTCGACCACGCTTTCCCCCTGTAACAGCAACTCGCCGACGGGAACGAAGGTATATCCGCCGTTTTGCAGTGCATCGAGGATGGCCGGAAGCGCCTCCGCCGTATGCAGGCCGTTGTTGTGACAGAGAATGATGCTCCCTTCCTTGGCCCTGCCGGTCACCCGCAGGGCAATTTCACTCGCAGAGAGATCCTTCCAATCGAGGCTGTCGACGTCCCACTGGATGACCGCATACCCCTCCTCTTCCGCCGTGCGCACCAAACGATCGTCGTATTCGCCGAAGGGGGCCCGGAACAGCGTCACCGCTTTGCCTGTAACGGCGGTGATGGCCGCGGAAGAAGTGCGCAGCTCCTCTCGGATGCGTGCCTCCTCCATGCCCGCCATATGTGAATGCGTCGCGCTGTGCGTGCCGATCTCGTGCCCCGCCTCGTCGATCTTTTGCACGTACTCCGGATATTTTTCCGCCCAGAATTCGACCATAAAAAAGGTAGCGCGCACCTCTTCCCGCGCGAGCACCTCCAAAATGGCGTCCGTATGTTCGGTCCCCCAAGCACAGTCAAAGGTAATGGAGATCTTTCGATCTTCCCGCTCGACGCTGTACACGGGCAGGCGGCGCACCGTTCCGCCGGCGAACAGCACATAGGCGCCCGTACAGCGGAGCAGGATGACGAGTGCCAGAGCGAGCGCCCCTAAGGACAGCGCTCCCGCCGCGCGGCGTAGGCGAAGTGTGCATACGTTCATCTCAGTTCCCTCTTATTATACCTGCCGACGGCAGAAATTTTCTGACAGATTTCGGCGAAGAAAAGCAGGCTGTGTCGAATCCGGCCCGCGCCGTGTTCTGTCACTCTTTTCTCTCGCTCTACTATATGGCGCACCGTCCGCAAATATGCCGATCAAACGTCGGGAACAGCCATCCATCGAACGATGGATATAAAAAAACCCCGCTTGCGGCGGGGCTTTAAACATCTATTGATTTTTTGCAAATTGTCTGCGCAATATGTCGGCAAATTCCTCGATATAATAACTCGTCCGTTTTTTCTGCCAAAACGCACAGTATGTACGCACGATGGGGCTGCCGTCCGCACGGCGCACCTCTCGGCGGAGCAGGGGCGGCTCGGTCTCTCCGCGCACACTCTCCACAAGCATGCATCCTCGGCCGCTCATCGCCAGCAAGCGGGCCTCGTCGCGGCTCGCCGCAAACAGGTATTCCCGCCCGATCCCCAAAGTTTCCGCATAAAAGCGCCTTTCCGTTTCCTCTTCGCTCTTCTCCGCCACGAGGATGCACGGCACATCTGCCAGACGATCGACTGTCAGATATTCTTTGCCGGCGAGCGGACCGTCCGCCGAAACATCGGCATAAGCGGGGCCCTGCGCCAACACATAATTTTCATATTCATCCGAAAAGGCGCGGCGCTGGTCGCTCATCACGAGGCTCGCCCGCCCATCCTTCAGCGCACGGTACAGCTCTTCGTGCGAACCTTTGAAAATATCCACGGCGACCTCCGGATAGACGCGCGAAAACCCGACGACGGCCTCCTGCAATTCGTAGCCGTAATAGCCCGCAAGATAGCCGATGCTGAGCTTGAGCTCACTGTCCGAGCCGATACGTTTGGTCTCAGCGCATACCTCTTCCGCGCTTGCGAGCAGTGACCTGCTCTTGCCGTAAAAATAGTCGCCCGCAGGCGTCAGCCGGAACTTCCTCCCGTCGCGCTCGAACAACTTTACCCCGAGCTCGGCTTCCAACGCCGACATTTGCTGCGAGATCGCGGACTGTGAAACATAGCAGCGTTCGGCAGCCTCCGTAAAGCTGCCGCAATCGACGATCGCCACAAAATATTTCATTTGGCGGAACAGCATCGCAAGCGCCCTCCCCGATCGTATTCTCCTATTATTATAACCCATCCGCCGAGATAAGTAAATCTTTTTCCGCAAGATCGCAAGCTGATTATGGCACCTCCGCCCTAACCGCATCCCTCCCGCATCTCTGCATCTGATCGGGCTACACCACAAAAAAAGCCATCAGCTGACAGAGCTGATGGCCTTCTGCGATCATCATGCCTTACCCTACCCGCAACGCGCCCGAAATGGGCGCGTTGCGGAGCTCAAAAATCGTAGGCGATGTCATTGCGGATGGTATTGATCGCGCTCTTTTCCAGACGCGATACCTGCGCCTGCGAGATTCCGACTTCATCCGAGATCTCCGTCTGTGTCTTGCCTTCAAAATAGCGCAGGAACAGGATCTTGCGCTCGCGCTCCCCCAAATGGGACATCGCTTCGGCAAGGGCGGCATGCTCTGTCCAAACTTCATCGTTGTTCTTTTCGTCGCTGATCTGGTCCATGAGCATGAGGGCATCCCCCGACTTGTTATAGACGGGTTCAAAGAGAGAGACGGGATCGGAGATCGCATCCAGCGCATAGACGACTTCCTTTTCCCGCACCTGCATCGCCTCGGCGATCTTTTCGATGGTCGCCTCCTTGTCCTCCGCCTCTAACTGCTCGCGCGTCTTGAGCACGCGGTAGGCCGTATCGCGAATGGAGCGGGAAACGCGCAGCGAATTGCCGTCGCGCAGATACCGCTTGATCTCGCCCAAAATCATCGGGACCGCATACGTCGAAAAGCGCACGCCGACGGACAGATCGAAATTATCGATCGCCTTCAAAAGGCCGATACAGCCGGCCTGAAACACGTCATCCGCATTCGCATTCTTTGACCAAAACCGCTTGACGAGAGACAGTACCAGCCGCATATTGCCGACCACAAACCGCTCGCGCGCGGCGGCGTCGCCCGCCTTAAGTTTGCGCATCAGTTCATTGCTCTCCTCCGCCGTCAATACGGGCAGGCCCGCCGTATCCACTCCACAGATCTCTACTTTCTGCAACATCGTTTCTCCCTCCCGAGCAAGTATGTACGAAGGGAAGAAAATTATGTACGCCGAACAACGGAGAGTGTATTCCCCCGGCTTTCCCGTTTTGCCGCTCGCAATCCGGGGCACGATGCGGCATCGGCGCCGCGCAAAGCGGACGCTTATACCAGCTTGCCGATCTCACTCTTTAAGCGGGCGATGATCTTTTTTTCCAATCGGGATATATACGACTGCGAGATGCCGAGGACGTCCGCCACATCCTTCTGCGTCATCTCCTCTTTGCCGTCCAATCCGAATCGCATCGTCATGATGCGGCGGTCGCGCTCGGGCAGCTTGCGCAGCGCGCCGCGCAGCAGTTCCTTCTCTACGCCCGTCTCGATGTCCTTATAGACGACGTCGCTGTCCGTGCCGAGGATATCGGAGAGGAGCAGTTCGTTCCCCTCCCAGTCGGTATTGAGAGGCTCGTCGAAGGAGACCTCGTTGCGCACCCGTACGAGGCGGCGCAGGTACATGAGGATCTCGTTTTCGATGCAGCGCGAGGCGTATGTGGCCAACTTGATATTTTTGGAGGGATCGAAGGAATTGACCGCCTTGATCAGCCCGATCGTACCGACGGAAACGAGGTCGTCCGCGTCTGCCCCCGTATTATCAAACTTGCGCGCAATGTACACCACCAAGCGCAGATTGTGTTCGACAAGGGAGGAGCGCACAGCTGCATCCCCCTCCGACAGCTTGCCCAACAAGGCCGATTCTTCCTCCGCCGAATACGGGAGCGGCAGCGCCTCGCTCCCGCAGATATAATCGAACACGTTTTCGCGCAGGTTCAGCCTTTGTGCCAGCCGCCGCAGCGACTCTTTGAGAGCTTTCAGCATCCTTCCCCTCCCGAAACCTGAAAATCCTTTTCCTTGGCAAACGATGACGGCAGGATCAGCCCGTATTCTCCGGCAAGCGGGTCGGGGCTGAGTGCGACTGTCACATCCTCTATTGTATTCATGCGATCGCCGCAATATATCTCCAACCGATCGATTCGCACCGCCGAAAGGCGTGATCTTCCGTTGACCGTGCGCACGACGATATTCTCAGAAGGGACTCTTCCCTTCAGCAGCTGCTCCGCGAGCAGCGCTGCCAGAGCCCCTCTCTCCGCGACGGCTACGGGCCGCCCGCGCCGATCGCGCAGACGGTTGCCCGTATCCACAAAACCGCGCACCGTCACCGACTGCTCTCCCAAACGGAGCGTACAGCGGCAGGTACAGGAGATGATCTCCGCCCGCGCCGTCAGGCGACGAACGAAATGTTCGGCAGCAAAGGCGAAGGCGACGCACCCGGCGACGAGCACGCCCGACGGAATGCCGCCCACCGTATATGTGAGCTCGCCGCCTGCCGTTCCCGGCTCACCGCGCGCAAACAGCGCCGTGAGGATCCCCGCAAATGCAGCCATATAACCGACGAAGGCGAGACTGCACAGGAGATATGTACGCTTATATTTGAAGGATGCCGCCGGCAGCGGCAGCACGAACAGTACGCCCCACCGCACGATGAAGCCGACAGCGGCGGGCAGCGTATAATACAGGGTAAACACTGCATAACCTGTCCCCAGCGCCGCCCCGAGCGCTGCCGTCAGGGCGATGCGCAGCCACCGGACTTCGCCCTTGACCGTGCGCACCGCACAGTAAAGCAGAGCCGCGTCCGCACAAAAGTTATCGAGAATGAGAAGATCGAGATAGACGATCATACCCCCTCCGCTGCAGCGGAAGGGCAGCGCACCGGCGTTGTCCGCGCCGATGCATATCCCTCCGCCGATCTGGCCCTCATTATAGCGCGCCGTTCCCCCTGTTTTTTGAGAAGGCTTGCCGCTTCCCGTCGGATTTGCGCGACGATTGCCCTTCTGTCCGGTCCAAAGCTCTTTCTCGATCCCTCTGTCCCGCTTTGAAACCGCCCGAAAATATCAAATCCCCTGTACTCTGTCTGGCGTAATGATCGGCTTCTCGCAAAGAAGAACGGCCGCCCTTTTGCACATCGGAGACGATGACGTACTATGCCCGGCATGAATCGGCGCATCGACAGATTTTTTTGCGGCAAAAGCGCCGCATCACCTCGATGGCATGCGCGAAAGCCCGTCTTCAAAATAATTTTCCTCCTCCACCCCTTTCAGGGCACGATTTTCCTTCCGGTCGGGGCCGCATCGAGCGGATTCCGAAGATCTTGGATGCAATTCTGCACAAATAAGATGTCCCGGGACAAAAATGGGACAAAAACGGGACAGCTGACGGTTGATTTTTGTGGAATGCGGCTGCTATAATGAAAGCACGAAGCCGCCGAAGGGCGGCGATCCATAAGGAGGAAATTATGCTGGAGATCCGAAACATACGCAAGACCTATCGCAGCAAAAAGGGAGTCGAGACGCGGGCGCTGGACGGAGTGAGCCTGTCCTTTCCCGAGCGGGGGCTCGTCTTCCTGCTGGGCAAGAGCGGCAGCGGAAAATCGACGCTGCTCAACATCTGCGGCGGCCTCGACCGCCCGGACGAAGGCGAGATCGTCATCCGAGGGCGCAGCAGCAAGGACTTTTCTGCAGAGGACTTTGACAGCTACCGCAACACCTGCGTCGGCTTCGTCTTTCAGGAATACAACGTGCTCAACGAATTTTCGGTGGAGGACAACGTCGCGCTCGCGCTCGAGCTTCAAAACAAAAAGCGCGATCCGCAGGAGATCCGCCGCATCCTGCGCATTGTTGAAATGGAAGATTTTGCCAAGCGCAAACCCAATACCCTGTCGGGCGGGCAGAAACAGCGCGTCGCCATCGCGCGGGCGCTGGTCAAGGACCCGCAGATCATCCTCGCCGACGAACCGACAGGCGCCTTGGACAGCGAGACAGGGCGGCAAGTGCTCGACACTCTCAAAAAACTTTCGGGCGATAAACTGGTCATCGTCGTCTCGCACGACCGCGAATTTGCCGAACAGTACGCCGACCGCATCGTCGAGCTCAAGGACGGAAAGGTCATCTCCGACGTGACGCGCACGGGAGAGGCGACGGCCTTAAACGTGCGGTTCTGCGAAGATACCGTCTCCGTGCGCGACTGCGCGCGGCTGACGGAGGAAGACTTTGCTGCCATACGCCGTTTTCTCTCCTCCTCCAAGGGCGGCGCTGCCATCTCCTGCAACCGGCA
>ERZ1643247.2400-NODE-2400-length-14908-cov-8.042079_pt1 | contig 14908 bp, 14 predicted proteins | sample MGYA00579264_ERZ1643247 | MGnify/ENA primary metagenome ERZ1643247 (study PRJEB29033, sample SAMEA4952262) | chicken gut metagenome | biome: Broiler Chicken; feature: Gastrointestinal Tract; material: Caecum | place: Ireland | collected 2018 | study: Broiler... | reverse complement strand
CTGTCATCATGACGATCCCGGGTATCGGTTATATCAACGGCGGGATCATCCTTGGTGAGATCGGTGATATTCACCGGGTTTCCAACCCCAGTAAGCTGCTGGCATTTGCCGGTCTGGATTCATCTGTATACTAGTCCGGAAATTTTCAGGACAGTTGGACACGGATGTCCAAACGTGGCTCCCGTGTTCGCACATATGCTCTGATCAACGCAGCTCACAATGTAGTAAAAAGCAATGCCACCTTTAAAGTTTACTATGATAAGAAGATGGCAGAGGGCCGGACTCACTACAATGCCTTTGGGTATTGTGCCGGCTAACTTGTCAAAGCCATCTGACGAAGTAGAATTTAACCTCCATTAAGAGGTCTGTCTGTATACCAATATCGATAGATTTTTTAAAGCACCCTAAGGAAGCTCTATTAAAGTTACCCTTTTTTTACCATCGATACCGAAAAGAAATATTTTGCTAATTTATACTTGACTTTTCATAGCTGGTCTTCTCTTAAAATAGCATACTTATTTTATATAATTCAATTCTATATATCTATCTTAAGACTTAGCTAGCCGCAGTCATCATCCAATTAAATGGTGACTTAATTTTGACCATCTATTAATCATCTCCAAATATTTATCACATAACATTAATACACTTTTCCTTTTTATATCTGCTACCATACTATAAGCTTTTTACTTTATACTTTAAAATACATAGAATAATATTCAAAATATATAGTACAATAATTTCCCAGTTATTATTTTACTCCTTATCCACCATATTAGCTATCTCAATTAAATTCTTTGGAAAATAGATATAATCTGAATATCTTTTTTTGAATTTTTGTGCCGTCTTCAAATAATCTTTGTCAATTTTATTTCCAAGAATATCTATTATTGATGCCGATGGAACCTTATTAAGCACAGATACTGTGATTAAAGCTGTACTAACTGCTCCAATCACCATACAAGGCTTAATTTTTAACTTTTCTAAATAAACTTCCAATGCATCTGACATATCTATTAATTTATATCCCATTTTAATATATTCTTTTAATACATCATCTCTTTCCCTGGGGTGTGGCTTAATATAAACAGAAATCCCCTTCTGTTCAAAAACTTTCATAATATTCAGATAAGTATCATTTATTTTATCGCGACAACGAATATCTTGTTCTATCTCAAATGGTTGGGTTGCAATAATTACATATTTACCATTAGGCTTAATATATTCTTTTTCAGTTACTCTTTTCTTGAGTTCTGTTTGATAAAGTTTAGCAATGGAAGTATTTAATCTTAATCTCCCCTTATTATAATTAAATAACGTAAAATAGCTAACGCTTAATCTATATTTTCTTTTTAGATATAAATCAAATATGGATAAAAGTATATACAAAATCCCTTCCTTTTTGTTCCCTTTTTGCTTTTCATGAAAAATTTCCCAATTAGATTTATAAGTGCCTACGCCTTCATCAATAACATATAATTTACATTTTTTTCCTGTCAACAACTCATATTGTGCTCCAAATTTTATATCTGCTCGGAATGGCCGAAGGATAAGAAAATTTTCATTTACATAACCGTCTCTTATTTTCGTCCTTCCGCAAACTAATTTTTTTAATAACTCTTTCTTATTTTCTCGTAAAGCATCTATATTTTTATAAAATTTCACTTTAACATTTTTATCAAATTGAAAATCATTTTCACTAACAATGTGTCCTTTTCCAGGTTGATTTGCAATAAAAATAATTCCTCTCACTTCACTATTACTTTTAGCCATCAAATTTACAAATGCTTGTATTCCAATGGAATGCCATGGAGTATTACAGTACGCATAAAAATCAATTTTTCCCTCTATACCTGAAATGATATTGTCTTCTAAGTTATGCCTCGTAATCATTTCATCATAAATATTTTCACTCATCATTTTTTATTATTAATTTCTCCTCCCTATAGCATATTTTAGCTTTTGAATATTGTAAAAATATCATTCAATTATATATTAGAAGTAGACTATGCTTTATATACTTTACATCCGTATAATATTTAAATGATTTATAGTGTCATATTTTCTTTTATCTAAATTTAATCGCAAAAATTCATTTAAATATGAACTGAAACATTATTTCACACATTTATTGTAGATAATTAGTAATGCAAAATAATACTTCGCCATAGGCAACCGATATTATTAGAGCAATATTAGTAACTTATCACAATTATGCTCAATATTACCTTATTTACAAGTATAAATTATTTGTATAGCAGATTTATCGTATCAAAATTTATACATTAATTTCTTTTTGAATGAGCTAATACACTTTCAAAATATTTTTCATAATCCTCAATAAGTTGATCCCAACTCAAGTTATTAACTGACAGCTTAACATTTTTAGAAACATTATATAGCAATTGGGGTGTTTTACATAATTTTTCAATAGTCTTTTCCATTTCCTGTAATGATTGAACTTCAAATCCTGTTTTTTCATGACAAACATAATCTATTTTATAATTATTTCGTATATAGCAAGTAGGCACGCCTAAAGAAGCGGCTTCCAAAGAGACTTTAGGTTGTCCTTCATTATCTGACGTTATTATAAGTAAATCACAATAGATTAATTGTTTGTATACTTCATCATTAGGTAAACTGCCTAAAATTTTCACATTTCTTAAATTATTATCCCGTATATCTTTTTCTAAATTCTTTCTTAATGGTCCATCTCCTATTAAAATAAATTGAATTTTAGGAAACTGTTTTGCCAAGCAGATAACATATTGGGGCTTTTTTCTATCAATAAGACTACCTACAAATCCTATTTTTTTTAGTTCTGTTCTAGGCTCGGTTTTTATATCACATCGGTTATACCCTAGATATAAAACAGGTACGTCAATCCCCCAAGAATCCTTTACACATTTTTTCAGTTCATAATTAATTGCAAAAAAACTGGAAATATTTTTGCAAAAAAAACGTTTTAGACTTGGATTATGTAATGCATTTTCAATTTCAATGGATGAAACGATATTTTTCTTATTTCTGTAAAATTTAGCAAGTATTTTATCAATTTTTTCTACTCGGGGTAAGTATATTACATCATAATTGTAAATGGATGTAATCAAAAATTTCATCAAATTTTTTACCAAACGATTGCTTGAAGCTTTATGGTAAATTATATCTACTGTGTTTGGCCTTTTATCACAGTAGAACATATGCACTTCAAATTTTGATTTATTTAATCTTTTCGCAATTTCAAAGCAATTTATGTTTTGAGCATTTACTTTGTCAGCATATACACCAAATAATATTCTAATCATTTTTTACATATTCCCCCAAAACATTGTTCAAACAATTCCACGTACGGATAATATATATGGATTGGTCATCAAATATTCTTTCATTTAGTTTTATGTTTAATATTGGATACAAGACACATAATGTTTTATTTTTATTATTTGTATAGTTTAAAATTGCAGATGAAGAAATTGTCATGAGAACATTTTTTTCATTTTTAGATATCAGAAGTTCAATCGGAATTTCACTATTTTCAGAGTTAACCTTTATTTTATTATACTTCTTGCAATCTTCTCTAGGGTGTGTTTTCACACAGAATGAAAGTCCATTCTCTTTTGCAATTTCGTCGCATTTTTTTATAATATCTAGATATTGCTTCATAGTGCATTGCCCATCTTCAACTAACGGTTGCCCTACAAATAACACCTCATAACTTCTTTTTAAATTATAGCTATTTATAAATGTGTCTACATCCGAATAACTATTGCATATAACATTTTTTGATAATTGTAAATCATTTAATTTTTTAGGCGTTTTAGCAAGGATACATTTTGTCTTTTTATACTCTCCTATTCTATTTATACACTCATACCAATCTCCTAATACAATTTTTCCTAATATTTTTTTAATAATCTTATAGCGATGATTCATATCATTATACAGACCAATCCCTTCCTCGAGTAGTACTGGTTCTGTTTGAATCGTTGCACAATTTAATATAAATTGTACAACCGGATCCGCATCATTGAAATAAAAAATTTTAGATGGTACCGTATTAGTCATTGACTGAAGTTTTTCTTTTATATCTTTAAACTTTTTTCTGGCAGAAAATGGACTCGCAAATATATCCCTATATGACCAAATACTAATATATTTATTTCTGAAATATTTTTTTATTAGTTCTTCTGCAAAATGTTTTTTAGTCCAATCGGTTTCTTCTATAATTAAGTAGTCATTTTCCATTTTTAATGCACACGCAACAATCAAATGATACGGCGTTGTAACAATAAACACTCTCATTTTTTACCCAAAAAGCTCCTGATTATTTTCTTGTTTTTAAATAATAGCCCTCCAAAAACACTTATATAAATAATAACTAATAGTAATCTAATAATTACTATTTTATATATGAAATACATTGAAAGAGAAATCATTAAAATACTTAATAATATACCGATGATAAAAAATGTATTATAAGCAGAGTCTAATTTTATTCTTTTCACTAGAAAATAGTGTAACATACAAAGTACACCATAGCAAAAAAGTGTTGTAAAAGCGGCTGCGATATAACCGTATTTAGGTATAAATATACTATTCAATATGATATTTAATACTGCTGCTATACCAGTTGCAAATGCAACTCCCCATACTTTTTTTTCATACATTTCAATATTTACATATAAAGTATATATAAATTGAAAGAAAACTCCTGCAATCACGGGAGGCATAACCATAAGTGCTTCCGAGTATTTAGACCCTCCAAAGAATAATAGTAATTCTGGAGCAATTAATAATGCTCCAATCGTTAAAAACAAAAACATAAGTATATATTTTTTTGAGGCCTTTCTAATAGCCACAATATTGTTTTCATGTATCATATCCCCCATCCAAGGACTCCATGCATTATTAAGAGAATTAAGAAAAATATTCATTACCAATGCGCAAGAATATGCGAGACTATATAATGCAACATCTTCAGAGCCACAATAATTTTTTATTTGTATACGATCATACTGTGATAAAATGTTCATTGACAACAAATGTGGAACATATGGTAAACAAATCCATATTGCATATTTTACATATTTCCACTTCAACTTCTTGCCACATGTTATTAAATAGATAGCAATAGCAGCATTAAATAACGTTGCCGGTATTGTTTGGCCAATTACCCGACCATAATATTTATTATTCATACAATAAACTAGCGCCAAAGAAAAACCGACTGTAATAAATGTACTTATAAATGTTATCAGTACACTTTCTCTATACTTATAGTTTACTCTCTGTTTTGCCTGAAAAATATTTATTGCAGAAGAAAATATTATGCTTAGAAACATACAATGGATACTAATAATATCCATATCTAAGACTTTTTGGAATATATCGTGAAAGCAAATAGCAATCAAATATATACCTGATGGTATAACAAGACTTGTCACAGTAATAGTCGATAAATAATCATTAATCTCCTTTTCAAAGTCAAAGCGTGCCCTATTTATCGTTGCATGTAAGTCCATAGTTGTTACTACCATAATAATATTTAGCCAAGAGGTGAAATTATTATAATTCCCATACTCCTCAAGACTCATTAAACGAGTAAAAATTGGCATTGAAATAAAGCTAATAGCTCTTACCAAGAAATTACATATTGTATACCAAATACCTGCTTTAATTGCTAAAGTATTCTTTTCTGATCCCATTTTTTGTGCTCCTATAATTAGTTTTTCCATTTATATACCTTCTCTTAGTCACTACTGCTTTATGAATTTTTCGCATTTTATTATCTAGCGCCTATACAGTTATTAACCATAAAATTTTTAGACTTAATAATTGTCATATTAGTCTCTTACTCTCTCAATATTTTCTTGTAGAAAAGCTTACGTATCTTATTCGGTGCTATTGACGATCCACATCGAATTAGGCTATTTTTTATATATTGGCTATTAGTAATAAATTTTTTTTCTTTCATAAACCTGAATAGCGCAATCTGGGACTTTATATACTTCCATCCACTCCTTCTTTTATACATATTATTTCCAGCTCTCATCCACAATAGCGGTTCCTGTATATTCATTCCGATACATCCATTCAATAGCATTCTAATCCATAAATAGTAGTCTTCTACATGATAAAAAGGTAGATATCCACCGGCCGCTTCTACAGAACTTTTTCGGAACATGACACATGGGTGATTAAATGGACACCTAAATTTTGCAAACTCCACAATTTCCTTATGTTTCTCTGGTAATACACGACGTGCATATGTTTTTTTAGGGTCATGAACAAATTCTTCAATAGTTCCGCTTACAATGGATAGATTTTCGTTTTCACTAAAAGCCTCTAACTCTCGACTACATCTGTCTATTCTCGCAATATCATCGCTATCCATTCTCGCAACTAAATCATTTTTACAAATTTTTAAACCTGCTTGCAGGGCCCCACCTAAGCCAATGTTTTTGTCTAGTTGCAAAACATTCAAAACGTATCCAAATTTCATTTTCATTTCTTCTATTATTTCATTTAAATCATTTCCTAAAGGCCCATCACAAACAAGTACAAAATCATTTGTGGGAACCGTTTGATTGTAAATGCTTTCCATACTTTGTTTTAAATATTCTGGATGTTCTTTACAATATACAGACATTAATACTGAGTAATTTTCCATACCTTTACCTTTTATAGTTAAAATTATATATCATTTTTCTATTATGGTATCTTTCTTGCCTTAATTCTTGGACACAATTTAGCCTATAAGTTACTTTATGTCTTCCAGAGTAGTCTCACCTTCTTCAAATCCTTCCGTACTCTCCGGTATGAACATAATCTTTACTGTATAAAAGATCAGCTTCATATCCAAGAACAGGGATCTCTGATTTATGTAAATAAGGTCTAATTTCAACTTATCCAATGGTGTGGTATTATACTTTCCAAACACCTGAGCGTATCCTGTTAATCCAGCTCTCACTGCTAAGCGCAGGGAAAACTCCGGAATCATTTTCGTATATGCCTCATCTAACTCAATTCTCTCAGGCCTGGGTCCAACAATAGACATATCCCCTTTGATAATATTCAAAAGCTGAGGAAGTTCATCAATTCTAGTCGCCCGTATAATCTTTCCCACAGGAGTAATCCGATCATCATGAGAAGTTGCTCGCTTCATTCCATTAGCCTCTGCATCTGTGATCATACTTCGGAATTTATAAATCATAAAAATCTTATGTCCCTTTGTTACCCTCTTCTGTGTGTAAAATACTGGACCGCCGTCATAGCTTTTAATTGCGATTGCTACAACAAGGAATAGCGGTGACAAAACTATTAGTGCCAAACTCGAACAAAAAACATCAAAAATTCTCTTTACAATTGGATAATACCATTTCACAGGTCCTCTTTTTGTTCGGATAAACGGTGTATCAAAGGTATGGGAAATATCGTACCCCATAGTCAGCAAATCTTCTATATCCTGTGTAAGATATAAATCTTTATGTATTGCATTACAGTATAAGATTAATTCTTTTTTTATCTCTCTGTTTACTTCATAGAGATATACACTATCACATTCCTTAATTGTTTCCTTTAAAATATCAAGAGGAGCTCCGTCATCGAAACATCCTACCACCTCATACCGCAGAGTTTTCGCTTTTATCTTTCTTAAAAACTTTATATAGTCGTCTTTCCCATAAATAATCACTACTTTTCTCGGCGAATCATACCTGGCAAAAAACCGGTTCAGCACAAAGATAGTCCCTACAATGACAAGCATTTGTAATCCAAATGCCGCCATATAAGAAAGCAGTTCCAGCCCGTTAAAACCATGGAACCAGAAAAGCGAGGCAATAAACAAAATCACATCCGCAATTCCGAAAGACAGGACCTGGAAATAGGTCAGCTCTGTCAGCCTATAAATACCTATTTTTAACGCCTGGTACATATTTGCGAAAAACCAGTATACAATACAAAAAGCAATCCCCACCAGTAAAAGAGGGATATAGCCAAAATATCCCTCATCCCATTTTGAACTTACGTTCCAATACCATAGCCCTGCAGATGTAACAAAAGCCAGTATTACAGAAACAAATTTATATAATCCTTTTATTATCTTTTTTTTCTTTTCGTTGTCCATTTTTCTTTCCTATTTCATCTTACTTAAACATCATCAATTTCTTACATCCTGGTTATTTCTTTATATACCCCAGCTCCTCCAGCTTCTGGAACACCGCCTGGGCAATCTCACTCTGCCCCTGCTGGGATGCCACCGGCACAGTTGTCACTTCAGCGGCGCTGATGTAATGTTCCCCCCATTTTTCTTTCATTGTACTGTCATAGGTAGCCTGGTCTACACTTCCATCTGCAGGCGCCAGCCCTACGATCACATAGTTATTTTTGTTTGCTCCGAAAGTATCCAGGATCTTCTGCTCCTGTTCTGCCAGTTCGTTAGGATCATAGTTCCAGCCCCCATAATATCCCATAAAAATCACCGGTATGTAGTCTGCATCGCTTCTGTCTGTCTGTTCTGCAGTCAGATCCCGGATTCCTGTTTCTGTTATAGGGATATTTGCTCCTGCTGCCGCCTCAGTATGTTCTGCGATATACTGATCCAGATCTGCCTGGGACACCCCCGCCATCTTCATCAGAGACAAGGTGCTGGCTCCCGCCAGAGTCTTATCTGCCACCTGCAGCTCATATCCGTTGTCTGTAAGAAGCTGCTGGAGAACATTCTTATAAGAGTACTGGGCGTCCTCCTGGGAGAAGAACTCATCTCCCCAGCAGGAAATACCTGCTGCCTCTGTCTGGACCTTACCCGCCGGATCCTCACTGTTTTCTTTCACGCCTGTCCCCTCACCGGCTTTTTGTTCGGCTTCTGTGTTTTCCGTCTCTTCCTGATCCTGGGAAGTTTCTGCCGGGCTCTGTCCTGCATCTGTCTGTTCTTCCTGTGTAGCTGACGCGGCCAGTGCTTTCAGCCTGTCTGTTTCACTGGCCTGGTTTCTGTGATTAAGTACCAGGAAAAAGCCCAGCAGCAGAAACAGCCCGATACATATCACTGCCAATAAAAAATTTATGATCCTTGGATGTCTGTTCATCTTTTTCTCCTGCTTTCTCTCTTTTCTTTTTCCTGATTATTTCCCGTATCCGTAGTAGGAAGAATAATATTTGTCTTTCCTAACCTGTACTTTGTTCAGTACCGCCCCTAAAATACTGCAGCCGCTTTTTTTCAGCTGTTCCTGGGCTTTCTGGGCGTCTCTGTATTTCACTCTGCCGCTCTCTATGACCAGTACTGCTCCGTCGCATTTTCTCGCCACAATCGCAGCGTCTGTAAGACTCAGGATCGGCGGCGTATCGATAAGGATATAATCATAGATCTGTCTGGCAGTTGCCAGCAGTTCATCGAAAGCCTTTTCCTCCAGCAGTTCGGAAGGATTTGGAGCCATAGGCCCGGCAAAGATCATATCCATATTTTCGAAGTTTGTGCTGTAATAGATTGCCGGCTGTTCCACCTGTCCGCTTAAGTACTGGGAAAGTCCCTTTACTGTCAGTCTTACACGATACCGGCGGACGAAAGTGGATTTCCGGATATCCGCGTCAACAAGAAGGACTCTTTTTCCTGCTTTTCCGATCTCCTTGGCAAGCTGGATCAGGGTATCGCTTTTTCCCTCATTTGGGAAACAGCTGGTAAACATAATGGTCTTTATATCTCTCCCGCTAAACTGGATGTTTGTACGCAGAGTCTTGATGGCCTCTTCGTAGAAATAATCCAGTTTTCTGGGATCTGTCAGGATTACTCTTTGTTCCATTTATTTTTTCTTTCCTTTCCTGGACTTTTTGGTTCTTTTCTTTCCGGCTTTTTTACCGCTGACGTAATCTTTTCTGTCCGGCACACTGCTCAGTGTATAAAGTCCCAGATATTTTGTAACATCATCCTCTGTTTTGATGGTATCGTCCATCACTGTACGCAGGACGATAAGTCCTGCACTTACTACTAAACCGGCCATAAAGCCCAGAAGTACATTTTTACTCATGCTCGGGCTGGTCCGCTGTGTGGGGATCTCTCCTTCTTCTATGATCTTTGGAGGATCCACCTCCATCTGTTCTCCTATGTACTGGGAGGAAACATCTGACAGAGTATCTACGATCTTTTTAGCCATTTCCGGATCTGGATTTTCTACCGAAAGCTCCAGGATCCGTGTTTCCTCCGGATTGGTCACCGTAATATTTTTTTCTAAGTCCTCATAGTCCATATCCAGGGACAGAGTATCGATCACTTCCTGGAGCACCGGACGGCTGGTGATCAGCACTGAGTAGTCATTAGTCAGCTGAGCTCCCACCTGCAGATCCGCAGTGGAAACTGTAGCCTCTTCTTTACTCAGCACCAGCATAGCTGATGAGGATGTGTACATGGGAGTAACCAGCAGCAGCGTATAGCCGCAGGCCAGACAGGCGCACAGCAGTGCTGCCGCCAGGATCATAAGCGCTCTTTTCTTCAGAGCTCTGAAGATTTCCCACAGATCAATTTCCATTTCTTCGTTTTGCATGTTTTCCATTGGTCTTTTCCTTTTCTATAGTTTTTCGTTTTTCAGGATCTTCCCTACGTTTTTGTATGTGATGTTCTGGATGTATCCTTTGTCCAGATGTTTTTCCATCCATACCATAGCTTTGGCTGTCTCCGGCTGCCGTGTTCCGGTGTTGTGCATATCCGTCCCCAGAAAGTCGATGAACCCTTCTTTGAGTACCGCCCGGCACCATCTGGTGGTCTCGGAATACCATTTTCCCCCTATAGGACGATAATTCATCTGCATACAGGCGCCGAATTCTGCCAGTTCCTCTACCCGGTCCCCTTCCCGCAGGGCCTGATATCTCTCAACATGGGCCAATATGGGAGTGTACTGGGCGTGGGTCAGTTCCCGCACCGCCCTCTCTATGGCGGAATAGGGGGTTCCCGGAAGAAACTCTGTCAGTACATACTGGCTTCCTGCCATAGTCAGGATCTCTTTTTTCTCCAGCTTTTCCGGCACATCCTCTGAATAGAAGATCTCCTGCCCCGGATAGATCCGGAATCCGGGATCTACCAGTTCCTGGGCTCTTTCTTCCAGTTCTTTGCATAATTCCCTTATCTGCACGGGAGTACTCTTTCTGTAAGAGGGGGAATAATGAGGGGTAGCGATCAGTCCCCGTATCCCCTGCTTTTTGGCCAGCTTCAGCATCTGGACACTTTCCTGCTCAGATTTAGAGCCATCATCCAGACCGGGAAGTATGTGACAGTGCATATCAATTACTCTCATTTTTTATGCCTCTTCCCAGAAAAAGCCGACTTCTGTCGGCTTTTTCTGTCCTATCTTCTGGTCTTTTATCGCCTTATCATAATTTCTGGTATTTTAATACCCATCCTGTCATAAATTATTTAAATACTATACTCCAAAATATAGCACATATCCCCTTTTTATTCAATCCATTCTTTATGTTTTGTATTGATTTTTGTAATAAACTCTTAAGAATCTCCTTATAAATATGAAATTTTCTTCTGAATATTGGTATATTTATCCATTTATGGGGTTTTTTGGCGGATTTTTCCGTTAGAACTTTGCAATATCTTCTTTCTTACCCGGAGGGTATTGATTTGCAATCGGTTATCTAAATGATAAAGATACCGCAGTCTGCAAAAATATCTGTCTTCTGCAGACTGCGGCGTTCGAAATGTTCTGTAAAATTTTATATGGATTTGAAAATTTTAAATACTGCTTCTCATCATTTCCCTGCCTTCACCATGCATTCCTTCCGATAAAATGCCACTCCGTACTTCAAAATATCCTGATACCCCTCCCGGCGGAGTCCTTCCTCATACTTCTGCTCTTCGATCTGCCGGAGGGCCTGGTCGCATTTTTTCTCCAATTCCTGGTAGGTCTTCGCCACCTTGATCTCCAGGATCACTGCTTTTCCCCGGACACTGGGGTATCTCACCAGGATGTCCGGTCTGCCCTTTCCCGATTCACGGTTGGACTGTACGATATAATTCCCCAAAGGCCGCAGCAGCCTTGCCAGGAATCCATGGTAATAGCTCTCCTGGTAGTCATAAAAGCTGATGGTTTCCATGAGATTTTCTGAGAGGATCTCCGCCATCTTCTCGGTATCTCCTTTTAACAGACTCTCATACAGGGGAGTCAGCTCTTTCTTTTCTGTCTTCTTCTCTACTTTTTCTTCAAACCACCGGAGCACAGCGTTCTTATAGATATACCGCACCTCGCTGTTGGGGATCGCCATTTCCATGTAGATGGTCTCTCCCTCCTGTCTCTGGGAGATCTTCTTTAAATATCCGGTAAAGAACAGGAAATTCCACAGATTATCCTGGGTAGAGTGCATGTCATCATAGGTAATATCCTCATGGATGGGCTTCTCAATAGTTCCGCCTTCAATCAGGCCCTCAATCTCCTGCTTCACAGAGATGTCTGCATGCTCCACCAGATCTCGCACAATGCTGTTTGAACTAGTGTTAGACCAGTAGGGTTTGGCAAAGGCCTGCTTATTCTTATAGCAGGAATATACATAATTGATCACACTCCAGGGATTGTAAACCTCCGTCTCCCCAAAGCGGTAGCCATCGTACCATTTCTGCACTGTCTCCAGATTTTCCTCCAACCCGTAGTCCCCCAGCATCTTCTCCACCTCTTTCTGGGTGAAACCGAAATGTTCCGCAAAGGTGTCGGTTGTAATAGAGACTACATTCAGGTTATTCAGCCCGGTAAAGATAGATTCCTTGCTGATCCGCAGGCAGCCGGTGACCACGGCAAACTCCAGATAATCGTTGGTCTTCAGGGCAGACTCGAACAGAGACCGGATCAGGCCCGCCATCCGGTCATAAAAACCGCTGAAGTAAGCGTTTTCCAGGGGAACGTCGTATTCATCAATAAGAATAACTGATTTTCGGCCGGTACAGATATACAGACATTCGGACAGGAATTTCAGAGAATCTGCGTAATCTGCTTCTGTGCCTTGCAGATCCCGGATTCGGATATAGCGCTCCTGATCTGAAAGCGCAAGTTTTCCAGTAGTCTTCACCTGTTCCCAATGCCTCCCGTATTCTTCTCTTACCGCTTTTTTCAGCATTTCAAAAGCAAGTTCATAGGAATACTGTTTCATAGATTTCAAGGAAACACTGATCACCGGGTACCTTCCCATCTGCGCCAGGTATTTTTCCCCAGTCTCCATGATCTTCAGTCCCCGGAACAATTCTTCCGGATCCTTCTCTCCCTTCTCGAAAAAATACCGGAGCATACTCATATTCAGGGTCTTACCGAAACGTCTGGGACGGGTGAAAAGATTCACTTTTCCCTTCATATCCAGCAGTTCTTTAATAAAAAGGGTTTTATCCACGTAATAATAACCATGGGTTATTAAGTCTTCAAAATTTTCTACGCCGATAGGCAGCGGTGTCCATGCCATATAAAAACCTCCCTTCCGGATGTAGTTACATTTTACTACATCCGGAAGGGCGGCACAAGGATCTCTATGGTCATGGCTGCAAAAGGAATCTGACAGAAATACAAAAAATACCAACACTGATAATTTGAATATAGATAATAATTATAAAACAATGGGAAGAAACAGAATTTTACATAAGAAGGGGGCAAACTATGTATGGGGTGGAGAGGCAAATTTAAAAGTCTGAAAATAGGGAAAAAAATCTTGATTTTTAATCTGGTACTATTTGTGATCCCCTGCATAGTTCTGTCTTTACTTCTCTTTTATCTCGTACAGAAAGAGGCTTATCAGGAACTGGATAATTCCAGGATGGTCATATTAAATCAGATTGACGAAAACTTTGAGGATATATTTAGTGAAGTAGTTTCTTATTCAAATTATTTTTTCTGTAACAGCCGGACAATTTACAGCAATCTGGAATACGAATCAGAGTTACTGGGGAACAACGGCTATAACTATTCTTCTCTTGACACTGGTGAGCAGATCATCGACTATCCTGTCCTGGAAAAGCTGGAGCAAGAAGAATGGTACAGTAATTTCGAAAAGAGCAGCAGTTATATACAGTATATTCCTGTATTCGATAGTGCAGAATTGAAGAAAGGAGAAAAAGGTGTTTTCCGGGGAAATTTAAATGGAAAAAGCATCAAATATATTTTACTGCGAATCTTACCACTGGCTGGAAGATATTAATGTATGATGAATCCCGGCAGTCTGCCTGGAAAGGAAACAGAACCCCTCTTATTGTAGTAGGCATCTATGTCATATATTTACTGCTGGCAATGATCATGTCCTTCTATAATGCCAGATATATGAGTAAACCGTCGAAAAAATTGCGGCAGGATATCCACACGATCATAGAAGGAGACTTAAGCGTCCGTACAGAAATAGAGGCCATGGATAAATTCGGAGAATTGAATCAGCAGTTTCTCATACAAAGAACGCTCTTCTGCCTTTATCTTCAGTGCATCCATGGCTTCCTTAGCTGTCCAGTTCATGGTATCCATCAGATTGCCGATCGATTCAAGAATTCCTTTCTGAATTCCCTTTTGCTCTACTCCTTCGCTTAAATTGCACATCTGTGACACCTCCTCTCCAATTTTCCGATATTCCGGCGGATTCGTACAGATCCAGATGGAATACACCTTCTTGATCTTCTCGTAATGACTACTTGTAAATACTGTCCCATACTGGCTGGATACCATCCGGCAGCAATAATAGATTCCTCTTTTTATCAGCGGTAAAAATGTTTTTTGCTATGGTTGTTTCCGTGATGAAGAGCCTCCTTTCTTTGAGATTATTCTAGAATAATTGGGGAAAGGAAGTCTATTTGTAATTCGTAACAACGTTGCCCGTCCTTTTTTACCCGGTATTTGTATAATAAAAACGCCAGAGACCTGTAAGCATTCTCCGCTTACAGGCCCCTGGCATTTTACAT
>ERZ1643247.2397-NODE-2397-length-14915-cov-11.095828_pt1 | contig 14915 bp, 17 predicted proteins | sample MGYA00579264_ERZ1643247 | MGnify/ENA primary metagenome ERZ1643247 (study PRJEB29033, sample SAMEA4952262) | chicken gut metagenome | biome: Broiler Chicken; feature: Gastrointestinal Tract; material: Caecum | place: Ireland | collected 2018 | study: Broiler... | reverse complement strand
GCGCTTGCCTTGCAAGCAAGAGGTCATCGGTTCGATTCCGATATTCTCCACCAGTATGACTATCCTTAGGATAGTCATTTTTGTTTTATAAGCATGTTTTTGTTGTTTGACTATTTAGTCAACAACCATTTTATATATGCTAGTCATAGAAATTTAAAAATTAAGACTTAAATATTACATTTACTACAAAAAATTATATTATAATTTTAAAATTACTATTGAAAATATAATTATAATGTGATATAATAAGACTAAACGGAGGGATTATGTCTAAACATTTGATGAAAATCTTATCTATATGTGCAATGGTTATACTTTTACCTTTAATTATCGTAGGTGCAGCTCTTTGCATTACTGAAGCAATTCCTGTTACACTTACAATCTATCAAGGTGGCAACGAGGGAGATACTAGTATCTATGGCGACGCTTCGCTTGCACCAAGCGCCAAAATTTCTATATTCCTTAGAGATGACACAAACAGCAGTTGGATAGAACAAATTGACGAAGAAGGTTATCCAGCCACTCAAGTTTCTGTGCAGAAGAATGATGAAATCAAGGTAGTATTCAGTGATTCTATTGGCTATGATTTCCAAGGTTGGTATAAGGGAAGTCCTACTGAATACAACGAAAATTCAACTGCAAGAGAGACTAAGACAGAATACACTTTCTTTATCAGAGGTAATACATCTCTTACTGCCATTAGAAATGTTATGACCTTTGATGTTCAATATACAGGTATTTATAATGACGGAACTGATATTGCGGATGACGAGAATTTAGTGCTTTCAGAAACTGTGCAATATAATGAGCCACTCTTGACTCTTTCTCCAAAACTTATAGATGGTCAAACACCTGACAATTCAGATAAATTTAGGGGTTGGCTTGTCGAGGGTTCTACAGGCGATGTAATCACAAGGGCGAATTTTGCAAATTCTACTATGGAAGGCGAGGTTTACACTCTTTCTGCACGTTGGTCAAATCAAGCAACGGTTATTTACTGGAACAGCCAAAATCAAAGAATAGCAACACATTACTTTACTGCAGAAAATTATTCATCAGACCTTCTTGCTTGGAGCGAAGAATACAACACATTCTTAACTCGTGGTTATCAATTTGACAGTTGGGTAGATGGAGATGGAAAAGAATTTAGACTTCCAGAATCATTTACAGAAGGTGATTACAACATATATATTAAAGAAACACCAATTGTATATTCAAACACAATTGAAAAGAGTGTAATTGACAATACTCAAACAACTTTAACTTATGATGTTGTAAACAAGTTTGCAGATGGTGTACCTTTTGAAAGAGAATATTATACATTCTCAGGAATTTCTTATAATGGCAATCTCTATGCTTGTATTGTAGATGACACAGACCCTAACAATATAATCACTGACTATGTTTACAATGGTTCGTCACTTGGCGATGTCATCGTTGATAATGGCAGTATTGAAGGTGCTTACGCTGTATGGCAAAGCAACTATGATGTTACTCAAGAGTGGCATATAAGATTTAGAAATGATGATACAAATGTTGGCGGAACTGTTTACTATAAGATAGGTGAAGAATACTTTACACTTTCAGATTATCCACTTGCAAATTCAGGTGAATATCAATTCAATGTAGCAGATGATGATGGGTTTAATAGTGTTCAACTAGAAGACTGCTTTATTGACATTTACGCTCAAATGAAAGAGATCAATAATGTTGATAACTGGGATGAAGTAACATTCTATATTGATGTTAATGACGATGGACTTCTTACTGAAGACGAAAGAGCAGAGTTCGTTAAAACTCAAGTTCAAGCTACAGCATATGTAAACCCTGCAGATCAAAATAACTATACTGATTCTTCTCTTTATGCATTTACATTTGGCGATATCTTGGATTCGCTTTACACAGATCATCAAGATATTTATAGTGCAAGTCAAATTTGGGTAAACTTAATGTTTAAAGTTGTAGGTTAATAAAAATAAAAAACTGTCTAGAGAAAATAGGCAGTTTTTTTTGTGTATAAAATGATTTTTGATTTTTCGTTTCCTAAAAAGATATTACAGCAAATACTTAATTTTATCTATCTCTTTACTTCTAAAGCGATAGATTGAAAAGCAAAGGACGCTTATTTCTATAAAGTCAAGTATGGCATTTGTGTAGGTCATGCAGAGAATATTATAAATGGCAATCATTAAGTTTGGCGCTACCATAAGAATACGAACAAGTCGCATATTTTTTGTAAACATTGCTAAGTTAAATATTTCATAGCTGACAATTGCAAGTAGGTCGAGTGGCGTTTCAAAGAAGACTATGCCAAGTGTGAGATAGGCGAGTGCAAAGAATATGTAAAGTAGTTTTGATGGAGATTTATTCTTCTTTTCAAGATAAAAAAGTACGCTGACTCGCAATATTGACACTATGGTGTTTGCTCCGCCTATAATTACACCGAGCGCTAGGAAAGATGAAGCATAGAATATGTTAGCAAGAATTTGATAAAAGAAAAAAAGTCTTTTGGTGTTGAAATTATATGATAGGCAAACCAAAACAAGAGCTATTAATCCTAAAACCTGTGCAATCCAAAAACTAGCGTCCATTTTATCCTAATACATGATATTATCTAAAAAGTTGAATTGTGCTTATCTAATTTTCAAAATAAATAGATTGAGTTTGTGTGCTGACTTGCTTAGCAGGCAAAAAATGACAAAAACTTTGTATAGATTAGTAAAGCGTTTGTCTTTTTTCATAAAAAATGTTAGACTACTATTATGGAAATTAAAGAAGTTAAATATTTGACTAGTGTAGTGGACGCATCAAAAATATTGCAAGATGGGTTTTACGAGTTTGCCTTTGTTGGCAGGAGTAATGTTGGTAAATCTTCGCTTATCAACATGCTTTGTAATAGGAAAAATTTGGCGCTTACATCTTCTACGCCCGGCAAGACTAAAATGATAAACTATTTTTTGGTAAACAGCTCTTTCAAGTTTGTTGATCTTCCGGGGTATGGCTATTCTAAGACTGGTAAAAGTCATGTAGTGCGCTGGGCGAGCATAATTGAAAAATATCTGCTTTCATCAGAGCAATTAAAACTTGTATTTTGCCTTATGGACTGTCGAATTGAGCCTACTGATAATGACAAAATGATGATAGAGTTTTTGATGTATAACAACATTCCTTTTAAAATTATTTTGACTAAAATAGACAAATTGGCTAAAAGTAAAGCGGCTTTGCAACTTGGCAAGCTTGCAAACGGTCTAGGGCTTAGACGAGAAAGCTTTTTCTTGTCTAGTAGTAATAGCAGGCTTGGTCGTGAAGAAATCTTGAATTATATTGAAGGAGTGCTTGCAAACTAATGATTACAAAGATAGAAGATTATGGCTATGACGGAGAGGGGGTCGGCAAAGTAAATGGCAAAGTATGTTTTGTGCCTTTCACGATTATAGGTGAAAAAATAGAGTTTGATGTTGTCAAAGAAAATTCCACTTTTATAAAGGGCAAACTTAGCAAGGTGATTGAAAAAGCAAGTGAGCGCTCTTTGCCACGATGCGAATATTTCGGCAGGTGTGGCGGTTGTGCCTATCAGCATTTGAGTTATGAAAACGAACTTGATATAAAAAGGATGCTTCTTTTAAGGCAACTGAAAAAAGCGGGTTTTGCAGGTCAAATCGAAGTGATCGCAAGTCCGCAAGAATATAATTATAGAAACAAGGTCAGAGTTTTTGTAGGTCATGATGGTGTAGGATATAAAGAGCGAGAAAGTAGCAATATTTGTTCAATTTCGCATTGTGAGATTGCTGAAAGTATGATAAGTAGTGCTCTATCATATATAAATGAGTATATCAAGAATAACAAATTGCAAAATATAATTGACAGTATCGTGATAAGATGTGAAGGGGAAAATGGGCTTATAAACTTTTTTGTTAAGAAGGAAAATGTTTGCAATTATCAGGGAATATATCTTGTTTTAGGAGAAAACTGGGGCATTTTCGAAACTTGCAAAGACAAAACCTATCATAAATTAGGAATTAAAGAACTGCAAACGAGTGAGTCTGGGCTAAAATTAGAATATAATGTTTGTTCTTTTCATCAAGTCAATCGATATATAGAAAAAATGTTGTACCAAAAAGTGATAGAGAGTGTAAGCGAAAAAAGCGTTGTTAACTGCTATAGTGGGGCAGGACTTTTGAGCGTACTCCTTGCAAAAGCCGGGAAAAATGTTGAAGCTATCGAACTTGGAGAAACTGAACATAGTGAAGCGGAAAGGCTGAAAGATAAAAACAACATCAAAAATCTAAAAAACCATCAAGGCGACTGTCAAATAGTCTTGCCAAAACTTGACTGCAAGGATAAAACAATAATAGTTGACCCGCCACGGAATGGTATGTCTAAAGGCGTTTCGACAACTTTAAATGAGTGTGAGGCAAGGCAGATAATCTATATCTCTTGCAATAGTGCTTCTCTTGTGCGCGATATAAATTTGCTAAAAAATTACAAATTAAAAAAAGTTTATCTTTTTGATATGTTTGCAAGAACGGGCGAATATGAGTGTCTTTGTCTTCTTTCGCCTATTATTGATTAAAATTTGCAATAAAATTTCAAAATGTTTTTTATTATTTCAAAAGTTTGCTATAATAATTATTAAGGAAAGGAGTAAGTATGGATAGATTGTATAAAAGACCTGAATTTGTTGATTATGATGAGGCGTTTAAAACTTTCACCGATGAGCGTAAAAAGATGAACGAGATTATCTCGTCAGAAGACTATGATGAATTTGAAAAGCAATTAAAGTTTTTTAAATTGCGAGCAGGACAAGGAAATCCTATCTATATGGATCTTCTTGCTTATTACTATAAAACAGGGGTAAACGACCTATTAGGTGAAAACTATGACAGATATATGTCATGGGAAATTTTGGCTGCGTCGCGTGGAAATGAGTTTGCGATAGAAAAATTGCAGTTTTTGTTTAATACCGCTTTTGATACAATTTTGAGTGATGAAAAGTATGATGAAATCTGCTATAAAAACGATATCGATGATACAAACGAACTATATAAACTCGGCAAAAATATTTGTAAAATGCTTGTGAGAGAATTGTCACTTTTTCCTGTTGATCTAGCTGGTGCAAAAGATGAAACAGTGAAATATACTCAAGAGAAATTTATCTATTATCGCAAGAAGATCGATGAAATTGTTGAGCCTACAATCAAATTCCTGCTTTCTTAAATTTACAAAATCATCTTAAATAATGATTTATATAAAAAAAATATTGATTATATAAAAAGGATAGCGTTTTTAAAATGTATTACTTTTGTCTATCCTTTTTTTGCAATTAAATTTTCTATATTTTTAAGTCTTTTGGGTATTGACATTAGGCAGATTGTAAGGTATAATATATTCAAGGAGACTGAAAGAATGAAAAGAAAGAATAAGGAAGAAGGCGTAAGTAAATCAGATAAGATGTATACATTAGCAACTTGGTTTGCGGTTGCTTCTATTGCTACTACAATTCTTGGGGCTTCATTGAGTTTTGGTGGCATAGGCGCTATGGCAAAGATTGCAAATGACAATGGTTATCAGGAAGCAAAAGAACATATAAGTCAAAAATTTGATTATGCACGCATGCCATCATCTATAACTATGGATGATTATATGGCTTCAGAAGATGTTTCGGAAGATGCTAGAAACTCTTATCATACAGCGAACGCAGTAGTAGTGTCTGGTTTAGGAGTTTTGACAGGAGGATGGATTAGCATGCAGCTCGCTTCTCGTGCAACTGACAAATTAGCCAAAAAACAAGAAAAACGCGAAAAACAAGAAGAAGGTGAAATTGATTTAGTATAATTTAAAATAAAAAAGAAAGGATAGCATTTTTGTCTATCCTTTTTGATTTATAAAAGTGTTGCTTTGTTACTTAAATATTTCGCTTGTTAGTGATAATCTATCATTTATTATATTTAACAGTTGTTGCTCAAAAGACGATAGCGAGCTTATTTCAATTAAGTTTTTGATAAGTGAGGCTTCTTTACCTACAAAACAAAGGAAATTTAAAGTCTTATCTCTTCTCATATTAAAAGTTTTTAAAGGCTTTTCATAGTCAAAGATTACTCGTAATTTCTTGATTTGTCTTTCATTAAGTGAATATAGTCTACTTGTATTAAGAAAGCCCGCCATATTAAAAAGGCAGGTTTTAATCATTGCGATATCATCAAAGATAGCTTCAATAAGCGCCTCATTTTTGACTTCTTCTACCTTTAAATATATTCCGCCACGTTCTTTATTTGCTTTAGCATAGGCAAGTGCCATTTTTTCATATTCTTCGATTGATAAAAGCTTATCATCTTCATAACTCATATTGACAGCCCCTTTGTCTTATTTATTCCTTTCAAGATTAAGATGTGACGAAAAATAAGCCAAAAGTTTTTTGCAGTATTTTCTTGATGTACGCAATTATAAGCATTGCATTATAATAGTAAAAGATATTATTAATATGGATATAAAAAATCAATAAAGTAAATTTAATTTATTATATTAAATTTTAATCTTTAATAAATGGCAATATATCTTTTAAACTATCAGTGAAAAGATAATTATTCCAAATTTTAGAGTCATTATGATCGGTATCATCAGGGTTTAGACAAAGCATATTTACACCGGTTTTGCTGACACATTCATCGTTTGAGCCATTGCCTACAAAGAGTATAGCTTGCGGTTTTACATTTTTTGCTTTCATAAGTTTTTCAATATAGTCATCTTTCTGTTCATCCAAAAAGTCTACATCTTTTCCAGCAGAAACAACTCTCTCGTCATCAAACAAGATCTCATATCCTTGAATTTCTGTAATATACTTTTTAAAGTCACGGAGTGACAGATCAATTAAATTTTTTATTCCAGATGAAAGGATATAAATTTCCTTGCCTTGCTCACAGAGCGATTTAAAAACACTTTCAAGGTCATTTAATAAAATGGTTTTCTTTGCAAGTTCTTCAAAAAAACTTGCTTTAACCTTCTTTTTTTTCAAGTGATTGACGATAAGATTAAACCATTCTTTGTGCGTTATCTCTCCTCTTTTAAACATAGAATAAAATTTTTCGTCAGTTTCAAGGTCATCTAATGCTTTCCACATATTAAACCATGTGTTTGTACCCTTTTCGCTTTTGGTAAGTGTACCATCGTAGTCAAAAATAACAATTTCCGTTTTCATAAAAATAGTCCTTTTGTAATTTGTTTTTTACTAAGTAATAATGATTCTATTGTAATTTTTTGTTTTATAAAATTAATTTTGTCGTAGACTTCAGGCCAGCAACAAGCGACATGGTTCAGCGGATGTTTGTAAAAATCGTTGTAACAAGCCCAAAAACTTATCGTATGGATATTTTTATCATTTGCCTGTTTGAGATATTTTTCATTATCGTCTATAAGGATGTCGCATTTATGTTCTTTGCAAAAGCTTCCCTTATCACTATAATTGGTAAACAGGGCAGTGTAATTTATACCATAACGCTCAAGCCACTTTTTGCTTTCATTATAAGAATTTCCCCAGTACAAGTCGCCACGGCCTGTAACTATGTAGATTTCATGTCCCTCGTCCAGAAGTTTTTGCAAAATTTCTCTTGCATAGATTTTAGGCTTTATAAGATCCTGTTCGATGACTAGTTTGCGTTGATAGATGTAAAAGGCATCATCTTCTTCTTTAGAGTATTCAAAAATTGTTGGTGCGTTGTGATTGATAGGCAAGCGCTGTTTTTTATCTTCTGGATGATGTTGTCTATTCCATATATAACAAGTGGCAAAGTCTACTTCGCAGGTGTTTGTTAAACAGTCATCAATGTCTATAGCAATTCTCATGTTTTTTTCTCCTTGTTGAATGTAAGATTAAGTACTAGTACAATAGATATTATTTTTCTTATCTTATCGTAAGTTTAAACATTAATATTACAAAAATGTCTTTATCATTTTTACATTATTATTTAAAATTGTCAATCTTTTATCATTAAAAATGCTTATTTATATATTATTTTCAACAAATCCCTATATTTTCTAAAAACTGGCTCATTTCCGCTATAACCTTTAGGATTTAATGGAGAAGGATGATATATCGGCAAGAGCGAAAAGTTTTTATCGCCTATTTGAATTTGATAGACATTGCCAACTACGTCACAAAATCTTTTAATTTTTTCGCCAAGCAAAATTTCAGTTGGCACTTTACCCATTGTAAGAATGTAATCGCAAGGTAATTGCAAAAGTTGCCTTTCAAGGATATGTTTGCAATTTTGAGCAGATTTTGTAAGACATTTTCGGTCTTTTAGCACACATTTGCAACACTCAGTAAAATATATATCATCAATGGTTATATCTAAAATGGACAATAGTCTTGCAAGCACTCGTCCACTTGCCTGCAAGTTGCCTTCACTATTATAAAAGGCGCGTCCTGAATTAATCCAGCCATCAAGGGCAGGACTTTCGCCGACAATTATAAAGTTTGTCTTACCTTCTTGCAATATTATACTAGGCTTAAGTCTTACATTATCACCACATTTAAAGCATTCAAAGTTTTTGGCTATCTTCATCAATACTCCTTTTAAATAATTTTTAGAATTTGCTTTTAAGAAAAATAGATTATAGATTTTTATGAATTATGACTATACTTTCTTATAATAAAAGGCTACAAAATTGCAGCCTTTAAGTTGCGACTTTTAATCTTTATCTTCAGTAGAAGATGTTTTTTCAATTACACTATTGTTAAAATTTTCATCTTTGCGTTCTTCGGCTTGTTTTGTTTCTACACTCTCATTTTGTTTTTTGAGTTCTAGAAGTATTTGGCTTAAAAGTTCTTCAGTGGTAGGCTTTACTTCTTCTACAACCTTGTTTTTCTCGCGAAGTTCTTTTGTTGCTGTAATTACAGCCTTATGATCTTTCATGTTAACGCCTTGCTCTTGCAAGAGTTTCTTTTCTGCTTTTGTAGGCTTTTCGCTAATTGAACGTCTAACTGCATTGCTTGCATTCATAACTATTCTTAAAATAATGAATAGCACTATAGCAACAAGTAGGAAATCAATTACTGCTTGCAAAAATCTTCCATAGAAAACTTGAGCGCCATTTAAAGTAAAGTAAAGTTGGTCGACGGTTGCCGTTCCAAATATAGCGCAGATAAGTGGCATGATTAAATCGTTGACTAGCGAAGATACAATCTTAGTAAAGGCTGTTCCTACAACGAGAGCAACCGCAAGGTCAAGGACGTTGCCACGAGATATAAACTTTTTAAAGTCAATAAAAAATTGTTTTATTTTTTTCATCTTTTTTCCTTTGTTTACAATATTTATTTGGTTTTTATAATTTTTATCCTTGAAATCAAAAATCATTTGCAAATAAATTTCTTGTACTAAAAAGATTATAGCATAGACTTTGCATTTTGACAAGTTTATGATATAATAAAAAATAATTTATTAGAAGGGGAATTATGCATATTTTAAAGCTTATGCCGATTTATTTTGAAAATATAAGAGCAGGCGAAAAGATATATGAAATCAGGCTTAATGACGAAAAAAGGCAAGCTATGAAAATAGGCGATAAAATCGAGTTTAGAAAAGAGCCAGACCATACTGAGATTTGTTATGCGACAATAGAAGATTTAATCTATTTTGAGTCATTTCATGATATGCTGGACAGGCTTTCTCTTGACGAAATAGGTTTCAAAGGTCAAAGCAAGCAAGAGGCGTTTAATCTTTATCGTAAAATATATTCAAAAGAAAAGGAAGAAAAATATAAAGTTGTCGCTATTAAAGTGAAGGTTATAAATTAGCTATTGATAATTATAAAATTTAATAATTACATGCAAACAAAAATAGGATAGGCATAATCTTTTGCCTATCTTATTTTAACTGGTCAACATAAATATAGTCAACTCCATGTGTTGCTAAAAAATTGACTGCCGACTGAGAATGCACGGTATGCACAGCGATATCCTTGCCTAAATCAATGCCTGTTTGATTGACAACCCACCAATCAGAAGTCCAAAGCACAATGGTATCAATATCATCATAGTCAGCAAAATTTTTCTTAATTTCCATAGGAGAGTATTCTGTCTTATAGTTTGTATACCAATATCTATCAAAGTCAAAGTGCTCTTTCATGTCATGGTAATTTTCTAGACTGTAAACTTGAATAATAAATCTTGAGTATATATCAAAATTTCTTGCGCTCGCAATCTGTACCATATCTTGTAAAAGCGAGAGCGAATCACTTTCTTTAGTATCAAATATTATGTTGATATCGTCAAAAATTTCCAATTGATCTAATAACCACTCAAAAGTCATGCCAGTATATTTTCCTTCAAGTTTATAGGAAGTAAACTCATCATAAGTTGGTCGATTTTTCAAATTAAATCCATCATTATGTTCAAATAGGTGCGAGGCGACTATCTTATCATCGCTTGTATAGAGAAAGTCCACTTCAATATATTTTTGACCGTTTTGAACATTCTGCAAAAATCCTTCTTGACTATTAAGATATGGTGTGCCGTCCATGCCACCACCTGCATGAATGACATAGTTAAATGTTACGGGCAATGGCTCAATGCGTGCAAGTCCTATTAAAATGGGCGTAATTAAAAATATCAAAGAAAAAACAAAACTTGTTGACAAGATGATTTTATGTTTAGGTTTAAGACAAAGCAAAACAATGCAAGCAATAGCAATTGCCATCTGAAAAGCAAACAAGAAATAGAAGGCGACAAAATTTACAAAGTATTTAATTATCTCCATTACAACAAATAAAATGATAAGAGCAAGTGTAATATAAAATTTTTTCATAGATATATTTTGAGCTTTGCCATGTGAAATAATTCCGCATATTTTTAGACAAAATAAAACGCTCTATCCCCCTCAGTGCAATTATAACTTGGCGGGGGGGGGAATTGTCAAGCAAAAAAATGAAAATCATGTTTATTTTTGTTAATAAATGCAACCTAATATTAAATCAGCACGCAACTGATACAAATAATCTAAATCTGTTGCAAAAAATACATTTTTATTGAATATTGCTATTGACATGGATAATAAAATATTTTATTATTTATATAAGGAGTTTGCCATGAGCCAAATGATTGTGTTTTCATCAAAAAGAGAATTTCCACTTGATAAACTATTGAAATATTTAAAAAATGACCGAAAATTACCAGTCGAAAAGGGATTTATAGTTGGCAGATGTACCATTATGTGCGACAGCAAGGCTTACTCGAAAGTGCTTACTCATGGTACAATTTTTTGCAAAAAAAATTACGCGAGAATCAACGGCTTAAATGAAATTAACTGGGTTTCTCCACAAGGTTGGGTATACCACAATGTAAATAAACTAGCAAATTATGCTGAAAAGAAAGTAGCAAAAAATGAAATATTGAATATGAAAGATATATATTTAGCGTCATTAGATAATGAAGATTTAGTTATGAATGAAACAAAAGAAAAAACCGCGAAAACTGATAAAGAGCCAATTCAAACAGAACGCAATATATAAATGAAAAAGATTTTTTAGTAAAAAACAAAAACTTGACTAAAGCAAAAGTCAAGTTTTTTTAGAGCAGTTGCATTTTTAGCAAATTCATTGTATAATATATATGGAAGATGCAGTATTCTAGTCATAGCCAGCTTTAAGGACGGCGAAGTAATAGCGTCAAAGGGCATATCGATGAAGTTTCTGGTGCAGGCTTTGGTTGCCCAAACTGGGGCGTGTGCTGGAAGTTAAGATTTTTGGGCGAGCTGTAACGGCATACAGAAGTCGTCCCAATTTTCGCGGAGACTCAGTCGGGTGTGAAAGCACTCCCTGAGAGAAGAACCTGCATTGCGGTAAAAGTCGTGTGCAGTGTAGCCTACTTTGAGTGAGTGTACGGGAATCGGGTATCCAACATATTCAACTAATGTCGACGGGCACGTTGAATATCTGCTCGTGAAACTGCACTTGCAAAACAAGTGAATTACTGATGGCTGTGTCAGAGAAAATCTCTAGACTGTTGCCTTAGCAGGCAAAGACAGGATTATAGTGTGTTCTGAGTGGCGATTCGGTGTTATGTCATGCTTAAAAGGAAACTGCTTAAATGGTGACATTGAGCGCGTGGCTGGGAAATCCGACCGAACCTATGACACAAGGTTTACTGACTTTGTTATCTTCCTAGAGCCTAGCCTATAGGCTCTATTTTTTTTATAATATTTATTATGCGTAAAATATATTAAACTTATTTAAATATTTTAATATGACTTTAAACTTTTTAGATTTTTAAAATTTTATTTTTTTATTATCATTTTTTGCCATCATTTTATTTTTAATTTGATTTCTATAAAGAAACATGTTATTATATAATAGAATTAAAATGGAAAATAAAAAGAAACAATCAAAATTTAAAAAATATTTTAGGTGGCCACTCATTGTACTGGTGCTATCCTTTACTCTTTCTATGGCATTTGGCGTATTAAGTGAAATCGCGCTCTCGGGGGCTGGAATTGCTATCTCTATTGTTGTCATTGTAGTATTTTTATTTATCGCAATCATCACAGACATGATAGGAGTTGCCATCACTGCCTGTGACGAGAAAAATTTTCGTGCTATGGCTTCTAGAAAGGGCCGCGGAGCAAAGGAAGCGATAATATTGCAAAAGAATGCCGATAGGGTGTCGAGCATATTCGCAGATATCCTCGGTGATATTTGCAGTATTCTATCTGGTGCGGCAGGTGCTGCAGTTACAACTGCACTCATCACTCAAAGCATGTCAAATTTTTTAGGAATTGTGATTGCTTCACTTGTTTCTGCTGTCATTGCAGCCCTTCTCATATTTGGCAAGGCTTTAATGAAACGATATTCAATGAATCATGCCGATAAGATTGTTTTAATCATGGGCAAGGTTTTGAGCATTTTTCATTTTAGCAAAAAAGATAAATCACAAAAAAAGAAAAGCGGCAAACCTAAGTCAAGTTTGCCTTTTGAAGAAAAAGACGGGCAAGAATTCGCTGTTTTGCCTGCCTCAAATCTTGAGCAAGAAAACATTGAAGCGTCAGCCACAACCGAAACAAACGACAACGATTATTTAAACGAAATAAACAATAATACACATTCAACCGAACCCAAAAATGATACCAGCCAAACAAAAAATTGACTTGTGGGAAAAAGATAATTATCAAATTTACACCATAGAAATTTAATATAAAAACACAATAAATTTTTAGGAGAAAGCTTATGGCAATTTTTACATGGAATAACGGTAATGTACCTGAAGGGATGAAGGTTACACAAGTCTATGGACTTGTATTTACAAAAGATGGAAGGCTACTTTTAAGAGTGGAAAAGAAAGGGGATCGAATAAAATATTCGCTTGCTGGCGGAAAGCCTGAACTGGATGAAGGCAGGGAAGAAACATTAAAAAGAGAATTTTTAGAAGAGGTAAACACAACTTTACAAGATGGGGCTCTTGTCGTAGGTTATCAACAAGTTGATGAAGAAGATGGCTCGCCTCCTTACGCTCAAATGCGTATGAGCGCAATTATTGACTCTATAGGAATAAGACAGCCAGATCCAGATACTGGCAAAACATACGATCGGCTTCTTACAACTCCTAAGCGAGCAATCGAGCTTCTTAATTGGGGTGAGGTTGGCGAAAGTCAAGTAAATGAGGCATTGCGCATTGCTAAAGAACATCTTGGTCTACAAGAATTTTCCACCAAAGAAGAGTATGTATAAAATAAAACGCTTAGCAAGCAAATTTTTATTAATCTCTTTCATTTAATAATACAATATGATATCATAAGATTATGAAAGAGATATTTTTTACAAGCGACACTCATTTTGGTACAAATAAAGCCTTGGCACGAGAAAACCGACCTTTTAGAAATTGGAAGGTTTTTTACAGAAAAACGATTAAACAATGGAATAAACAGGCAAAAAAAAGACGATCTAATATATCACTTAGGTGATTTTATTGATTATGTTCCAGGACGAGAAAGCAACTGGAAGTTTTGTTTAAATCTTGTCAAAAATATAAAAGCAAAGGTTGTTTTGATTATAGGAAACAATGAAGAGCGTCTTATCAAAGATTGCTTTAATGACGATTTTGATAAATTTAGAAATTATTGTTTAAACGTTGGCTTTTCTGATGTTAAAAAAGAAGACTATATAGAAATTGAAGATTTTCATTTTTACTTAAATCATAAGCCACACAACTTTAAAAAAGACTATATAACCTTATTTGGCCATACACATAGAGCAACAGGACTTTGGAAACCTTTTGGAATTAATGTAGGGTGCGACTTAAATCACTTTATACTTTTTGATATGCAAGAATTAAAAAGGCTTTTAATTGATAAAGAAAAATATTGGGATAAAGATCTTGATAATTTATGCATGGGCGACCAATCTGAAAAAACTGATTTTCAAGTTTAAGTCTTTATATAATAAAATTAGATTTTACAAGTATTATTTGATTTTGTCATCATGATAAGATGACAAAGGATAGTGCACATTTTAAATTTTATGTATAATATAATCTTAACCTATTACTTAAGTTGAGCCATTTTGGGAATATTATTACAAATGTACGGGGGATTATAATGCAATTTAAGGACTATTGGGATGAAACTCATAAAAAATTTTCATCTGGCAAAATTGTTTATGATAAGTGGCTTGATGATTATCAAGATGTTTTAGATAAGTGCAAAACAAAAGTTTTGGATTTAGGTTGTGGCGCAGGAAATGACACCCTTTATTTAACAGAAAAAGGTTTTAGAGTTGTTGCTTGTGATTATTTTGATGTCGCTATTGAAAAGACAAATAAAGAATTTGTCAATGTCGAAACAAAAATTGTCGATATTTCAAAGCCTTTGCCATTTGAAAACAATTCTTTTGATTTAATTATTGCTGATTTAAGCTTGCATTACTTTGAC
>ERZ1643247.2396-NODE-2396-length-14932-cov-4.327284_pt1 | contig 14932 bp, 15 predicted proteins | sample MGYA00579264_ERZ1643247 | MGnify/ENA primary metagenome ERZ1643247 (study PRJEB29033, sample SAMEA4952262) | chicken gut metagenome | biome: Broiler Chicken; feature: Gastrointestinal Tract; material: Caecum | place: Ireland | collected 2018 | study: Broiler... | reverse complement strand
TCACCGAGATCAGCGTTTCCATTCAGGCTTCCGACGTCCTTCTGCTGTTCATCGCAGCATTGCTCCTTGCTTGGCTCGCCGTCTTTATCGCTTCTATCCCTCTATTCCGATTAAAACCACGGGAAATCCTTTCAAAAATGAGTTGATCTAAGGAAGTCTTTTCTATATAAATCCAATAAGATTACTTGCAGCAGCATGCAATTTAAAAAGTTCTGCATCTAAAATTGAAAAAGCGTCCTTTCAGACTTTGAAAGGACGCTTTTCCTCTTTAGTGATACGGACTAACCCATAATATCGACTTTTTCCTTTAAGTCGCCGTTCGGAACCACAACCGCAGCCCACGGTGCTTTTGGATTTTCAACTGTACAAACAAAGGACGTCTCTCCAGCCGCCGGATCGAAAATTCCTTCAGCGCATTCCGGTTTTAAATTCCAAGTACGCAGAGCCAAAGAAACAGGGGAAGAAGCACAGCCAGAAACAATTAATTCGACTTTACCCGCTCCAATTTCATTCTTCCGTACAGAAATACTCATAAGCGGTGCAGCAATCGTATATTTGCCTCCGGCAACAACAGTCAGTTTCCTTCTCTGGGAACCGCAAGATACGGTATATTCCCCTGCAGAAAGCTCACAGCTAATCAAGCCGTTTACCGGTTCTACTGAAGTGATGGTACCGTTCTCATCATTTTGGAAGGTGACGGTCTCATCAAATCTGCCGGTAACCTTACCAGGAAGGTATTCGTCAGCCATCATCCACAACCATTTAGCCGGGGCGGCAACCCAAACTTCCTTATAAGTGCAGTTGTTGACCTGTGGCCAGAACGGCATGTCATGCTGTTCATTCGATTCCATGCCAACCGGAAGTTCTCCCGTCGTTTCACCAGGAAGAACAGCATACTGCTGACAATAGTCATATCCTTCCCCATACATAATCGACTCTGCAAAAGGATTCTTTCCTATAATCCATTCAAATTGCCGCTGGGCTATATCATAAAGCTTTTTGTCATTTAAATAAATAGAAGAAGCCGATACAGCTTTCCCCAGCGAAAGCTGTACAGAGAAATTCCCACGGAAAGAATACCAAACTGGGAACCGCCGCATGTAATGCTGTGGTCCAACCTTAACGCCGTTATCAAGCTGTTCCTGATAATTCTTAAATGTCTCTGCAACCTGCTCTTCATAACTTTTTGCTGAAAATGGAGTGGAAATCGGATGCATCAGGCCAAATGTTCCGATATCGTCAATTTCATCCGATTTATATATACCGCTTGGCAGCATCCCATATGGCTCAACATAACGCATTGCCCTTTTAACGTAGTCCGCGTGGAACATCAATGCAGAATACCACTTCATCCAATCCGGATGATCCGGCAACTGTTTGCAAAGCTCAATCAATGCAACCGTATACTTTTCCTCGTGGCTTCTGTGATTATAATGGATGATATTCTTATGGTCGCTTTCCCGATAATAAAATCCGATAAAAGGCTCTTCCAATGTATCATCATATTCGCGCTGCTGGCAAGAAACAATATATTCTCCCATCTTTACAGCATAATCCGCATATTCCTGCTTACCGGTATTGCGATAAAGCTCAAGTGCAGTCTGGGCAACACAGCTGTATAACAAGCACTTTGATGTCATACGGGTATGGCCCTTTTCTTTTGTAATATCGTAGCTTCCGTCTTCAATTACTTCCATTGCAAAATGGAAATCCTCTTCCGCACAAGCAAGTGAATATTTTGCATAAATTTCATCTTCAGAAAGAAGCGCACGATAACCAATCGACTCTGCTGAGGCAGATAGCAGATTCTCAAACGCACCGTTTGTTGCCGGAAAATCCAGATCATCTTTTGTGCCACGAATTCCATCGGTCCAAACAGCGGAGCTTGCCGGGCCTATACGATATCCATCGCCAAAACGGCCCTTTAACAGGTAATTCAGGCCCCATACCGCCTCTTCAAGGACGCGCTTGTACAGCATGATGTCATCTGCTTTCACAGACATGGCCAAATCAAACATTGCATAAGTGACTTCACAAGTCAGCGGCTGCTGCTGGTTGGTATCAGCGGCATCGTGCCAGCCACCGTTGCAGACGATAGATTTCCCATCATGAAACGTCATCTGATCGGTATGGCAAGCTTCATGCTTACCCGGCACACGGTAACCGCAGCGCTGGCAAAAGAAGAAGTTGATCGTTTTCCAAATGCTCCCCATCCAAACGCGCTCATTGATTTCAAATGTACGTGTTTCAACCTCACCAGCTTTGATGTAATAAGTCCCTGGTTTTGTCAACTCTGTAAAGTTCATGACCTGAAACTCACCGGTCATTGTTTTAACCGTTTCAATTGGCTTGGTAAGAACCGCTGTTTTGGTTTGATCGTCTATAATCGAAAAAGTATCCGCAGTCAGCGTAGAAGCAATAGCTGTCTTTTCTGTACCCGGCTGATAACCGCTGTGGGAAAAAGCAATCCGTCCTTTTCCTACATCCCATCCTTCATAGACATCCGCTTCAACCTTCTGCAATTCAAGCTTGTCAATATACCAACAAGCTGTTCCATTGGCGCAAGGCTCATTGCCGACCATATCATAATCAAAGCTGATGCCAATAACCTCATCGCGATAAACATATGGAATTTCTACTGTTACATGATTCCATTCATGATTTTTTAAATTGACATTATGCCCGCCATCGCGGTCAAATGCATCCGGTACCTTATGTTCCCCGTCATTGTGAAGCTGTACGCGGAAGCATACATTGCGGTAACCCGGCATATCCGGATAAATCCAAACAGAAAGCTGGTTATAGTCCTCCCAATTCTCGCGGTTAAAAACACGCATTGCCTTCGGGACGGTGTAAATGCGGCCTTTATTTGTCGGCCATGCATCCAATTTGCAAGGCGCAGTCATTTTCAGCGAAGACTCACCATCAATACAGCGCTCCTTGCTGATTTCAATATGTGCATACTCTGTCACTGTCGTCCAATTATCAAGCGATTCCATACTGTCGAGCAAACGGCTCTCCAATATCGGCTTCTGCGCGCAGCGCACCTCTCGGGAGCGCTCTTCATGCAAAGGCATTGGCTTTTTAATGAAATCGCTTTCAAACAGATCCTCCATCAATTGTTTATTCATGGCAGGATGCGGTTGATAAACCATGTGTAGATTCCTCCTTTTTTGTTGTTCTGAACTTAAAGCAAATCCTCTTCAACCATACTTCAAGTGTTCGTTTCATATAAATTTATAATATCATTGCGGGTTCCTTTTGTCAATAATAAAAATAAATTAATTTAACTAACTCAATCAACAAACAAATGTTCTTGTTTTCTTTCCCTCGTTCTGCTATAATAAATAGAAAGAATATTTTTAATCAATATCCGTTTTAAAATGAATTTAAAATGCCAATTGCAAAACAACGTATTCTTAAGGAGAAATGAATATGGATCGTGTCATTTTACACTGTGATTGCAATAATTTTTACGCTTCAGTTGAATGCATCCATCATCCGGAATATCGTTCAGTACCAATGGCAGTATGCGGAGATCCCAAAAGCCGTCACGGCATCATCCTTGCAAAAAATGAACTTGCCAAATCTTACGGCGTTAAAACAGCGGAAACCATCTGGCAAGCTCAGCAAAAGTGTCCCAATCTTACACTTGTCCCTCCCCACCATGATGACTATCATCGATATTCGATTAAAATTAACGCGCTGTACCAAAAGTATACCGACCGCGTAGAGCCTTTTGGCATTGATGAAAGCTGGCTTGATGTGACAGGAAGCCGTTTGCTTTTTGGAAGCGGCCGTGAAATAGCTGATCGCATTCGCCGGGAGATCCGAGAAAACTTTGGGTTAAGCGTTTCAGTAGGTGTTTCTTTTAATAAAATTTTTGCTAAATTAGGAAGTGATTACAAAAAACCGGATGCAACAACCGTCATCGATCAAACAAACTGGAAAAAGATGCTTTATCCGCTTCCGGTCACCGATCTTTTATTTGTCGGAAAATCCACCGCTTCTGTTTTGGAAACTCTCGCCGTACGTACAATCGGTGATTTAGCGGGCCTTAACCGCAATTTTCTTATCAAAAAACTTGGAAAGAGCGGAGAACAGCTTTGGCTCTATGCAAACGGCCTGGATCAAAGCCCAGTAGCGCGCTATGAGGATGTGTTGGCGTCTATCCCCAAATCTATCGGGAATGGCACAACGTATGCACATAATTTAAAAGGTATGGCAGAATTAAAACCTGCCGTCCTTTCATTATGTGATGAGGTCTCTGCCAGAATGCGCCGTCATGGCGTAAAATGTCATACCCTTCAGCTGCAAATTAAATCACCGGATTTCAAAGTGATCCAAAGGCAAAAGCCCTTGCTTCGTCCAACCAGCGCTCCAAAGGAGCTGTGCGAAACCGCATGCGCAATTTTAAAAGAATGCTGGGATGAAACTGCCCCTGTCAGAATGCTGACGGTAACGGGTACCAATCTAACAACACAAGATGTAGGAGAACAATTGAGCTTTTTATCCGAATATGATGAAGAACGGCATGAGAAACTGGAACGGCTTGGTTCAGCACTTGATTCCGTCCGCAGCAAATATGGACAGAACGCCGTTTCTTTTGGGTCGCTGCTCTCCCCAAAAGACAGTGCTCTAAATCAAACAGAACAATAGACTACCGTGCACATTGTTTTTTATACTGATCTGCTTGACCTTTTTTCAAAATACGCCTATAATAAAGGGTATAGCTGTTTTGTTGACGATTTTCGGCTATTCTTTTTGTTTTGAAAAGAGCTGTTTTCTTCTAAAAGAGCATAGTACAGCGCCGGAGTCCATATACGGACGCAAAAAACGTGCCGCTTTAACGGCGACAGATTGGAGTGTTTTATGGAAACTGCTGTTACACTTTATCAGAAATATGTGACGGAAGGCTATGATGAAAACGGTGTATTAAACCGTTTTGATATCCACTGCCCTGATAACTTTAACTTTGCATATGATATAATTGACCGAATTGCTGAGCTTGAGCCAAATCGCCGCGCTATGGTATGGACGGATGAGCATGGTGCAGAACGTACTTTTACTTTTGCCGATATTGCCGAAGGGTCGAACCGAGTGGCTAATATGCTGTATGCAAAAGGGATCCGTAAAGGCGACAAGGTAATGCTTATATTAAAAAGGCATTTTGAGTTCTGGTTTACAATTCTGGCTCTCCATAAAATAGGTGCTGTTACAATCCCAGCTACCAACTTATTAACTACCAAAGATGTTGCTTATCGCATCGAAGCCGCCGATGTGAAAGGAATCGTATGTACAGCTACTTGTGAAATCAGCAGTTTTGTTGAAGAAGCGGAAAAGAAAACGGGTCGTACCCTACCGGTAAAAATCCTCGCACGCGGCGAGCGGGATGGTTGGGATTCTTTCGACGCGTTATTCGACAGCTATTCCGCTGTTTGGGACCGGATGGACACAAACGTCAACGACGATATGCTTCTCTATTTTACATCTGGTACAACCGGCAACCCCAAAATGGTTGTGCATTCGCACTATTATGCCATTTATCATCTAATGACAGCCCATTCTTGGCATAACGTTGATCCAGACGGATTGCATCTTTCCCTTGCAGAAACGGGATGGGGAAAGGCTGCTTGGGGAAAATTGTATGGACAATGGTTTTTAGGAGCCGGTATCTTTGTCTATGATTTTGATAAGTTTGTACCGCATGATCTGCTACAAATGATCCACAAGTATAAGCTTACTACTTTCTGTGCTCCCCCTACGGTTTTCCGTTTTTTGATTAAAGAAGGTATGGATTCAGAAAGCTTATCTTCCCTGCAATATGTCACAACTGCCGGAGAGGCACTTAATGAGGAAGTATACAAGCGATTTAAAGAAGTAACCGGCCTTGATATTATGGAAGGGTTTGGCCAAACTGAAACTGCCCTTTTAATTGCCAATCTTCGCGGTATGACGCCGAAATCCGGTGCAATGGGTAAACCAACGCCATTATATGACGTTGATATCGTGGATGCGGAAGCGCATTCCGTGCCGGATGGAGAAGTTGGGGAAATCGTGGTCCGCCCGCCAAAAGACGGAAAACCGAACGGACTTTTTAAAGGGTATTATCTTGATGAAGCGCGCACTGCAGCTGCATGGGAACATGGCGTCTATCATACAGGCGACACTGCTTACCGCGATGAGGACGGCTATTTCTGGTATGTCGGACGTACGGACGATGTAATCAAAGCCTCTGGTTATCGGATCGGTCCTTTTGAAGTGGAAAGTGTATTGATGGAACATCCTGCTGTCTTAGAGGTTGCTGTAACCGGTGCTCCGGATCCAATCCGCGGACAAGTAGTAAAAGCAACTATAGTATTAACCAGCCAATACCAGCCTTCTGAAGAGTTAAAAAAAGAACTTCAAAATTATGTAAAAAAGGCGACTGCTCCATATAAATATCCTCGCATTATAGAATTCGTACCTGAATTGCCGAAAACGATTAGCGGGAAAATTCGACGCGCTGTAATTCGCCAGCATGATAATGCAAAATAATAATGAATATAGGACAACAGCCGGATCGGAAATATTTTCCGATCCGGCTGTTGTCCTATATTAGTCCCCTTCTATGTATGACTTCCGATATACCAATATAGTTCCCGGTTCGCCTGTATTTTTGGTAACAGCGTCCTCAAAACGGCCGCAAAATGAAAAACCGCATTTTTCAAGAACACGTATCGATTGTACGTTCTCTTCGAAAAGCTGTGCATAAAAAGAGGAAAAACCAATCTCATTTTTACCAAACGCAAGGACGGCAGACAACGCCTCTGGAACCAATCCCTTTCCCCAATACTTTCGGGATAGCGTATAACCAACTTCTGCCTCTAATTTCTTTTCATCAAATGTTACAAAACTAATGGAGCCAATCGGCTGCTTCCGGCCGGATAAGACCAACGCCCAATGATAAGAACGTTTTCTCCCATGACAACACCAGCTTTCCAAAACCTGTCGTGTAAGTGCTACGCTCTTATGCGCCTTTCCGCGCATATAACGCGCCACTTCCGGATCACTGGCCCAGTTTTCAAACATCGCCCAGTCATCCTGTAGCGTGAATGCCCGCAGCGTCATTCTTGCAGTATATAGCGTCATACTGCCTTTATGACGTAATCCCTTCATAGCCAAGCCTTCTTTCGATCTGGATATATCTCTTTTCACCCAATAAAAAATGGGAACTCAAAAGTAAGTCCTTCCGCAAGTGACATTGCAAGATACAACAGGCCTTTGTCTGATGAATATTTCACATGCAAACGTCAAATCACTGCTTTTCATCAATATATTTGATATATTTTCCTGCAATACGATTTCTACATTGGATGTAAACGAAGAAAAAAGCGGCAGACAGCCGCTTTTTTAAATAATTATTCTTCTTCGTCAGGATTTTCCCAGTTATGCCAAACCTCTTGCACATCATCATTATCATCTAAAGCCTCAAGAAGGCGGCTCATTTTGGTGCGGGTTTCTGGGTCATCGATCGATGTATATGTCGAAGGGACCTGCTCTATCTGAGCGGAAGCAAAGGTATACCCCATACTTTCCAATGCATCTCTTACTTCAGAAAAAGCAGTGGGATCCGTTACCACCTCAATGGCATCTTCTGAATAGGTAAAATCATCTGCCCCAGCTGTCATAACATCATCCATTACTTTTTCTTCATCCAGTCCATCGTTTTCTATGACGATGACACCTTTTTGATTGAACATAAAAGAAACACATCCGGGCTGTCCCATATTCCCGCCGAATTTATCAAAATAATGGCGGATGTCACCAGCTGTGCGGTTCCGATTATCTGTCAATGTCTCAACAATGACTGCTATTCCACTTGGGCCATACCCCTCATATACTGCTGACTCATAATTATTCTTTTCTCCATCGCCGGCAGCCTTTTTAATAATACGATCGATATTGTCGTTCGGCACGTTATTTTGTTTTGCCTTTTGGATTAAATCCCGTAGCTTGGCATTAGCGGCAGGATCCGGACCGCCTTCTTTTACACAAACTGCGATCTCTCTTCCGATTTTTGTAAAAATTTTGGCGCGCGCTGCATCATTCGCACCCTTTTTCCGCTTAATTGTACTCCATTTCGAATGTCCGGACATTTGTACCATACCTTTCTTATTAAATGTTATAATTAACCAGTTATACTATATCATTAAAGGGAAACACTATTCTCGAAAACGAGGTGATAAAATTATGCGTAATAAGAACAATGATCCGATTCAATACAACGATTCTTTCACCGACGGATACGATCTCACGCCGGAAGATCCTATTTCAGGGCATCCGACTGCAAAAAAACGCAATCAAACAACCAATCGCAAAAACGGGTCAGCTCAACAGAAAAAGAACAACCCCGAAACCTATTAATCCATTGTATTTCTACAAGCAGATGGCCGCCGGAAAATTTCCGGCGGTTTTTTTGCAGGCGCTGCATCTTTTAAGCTATACCAATTCCTCAAATCCCTCGCCTACAATTTCTGATGCACTTGTCATAATGACAAATGCATCCGGATCGACCTCACGGATAATACGGCGCAGCCGATAATACTCTGTTTGGCGTACTGCCACCATAATAGTTGGCCGTTCCTCGCCAGTATAAGAGCCATAAGATTTCAATACTGTTGCGCCACGGTCTAATTCCGAGTGGATCCGGCTGCAAATCGCATCCCCTTGCTTGGACACAATATAGATCATCTTACAGACATTCATTCCATATAAAACAGCGTCAAGTGCAACAGAAGTGATATACAGGCAGATAAGGGCATAAAAAGCCGGCTCGACGCTGCCATATGCTGCTATGGAAAGTGTTACGATAATTAAATCTGTTGTAAACTGAACTTGCCCAAGACGCAAATGAGGGAAACGCCGCTGAATCAACTTATTGATGATATCCATTCCTCCGGTTGAGCCGCCGCGTGACATGACAAGCCCAATGCCCGCTCCCATTGCTACACCGCCAAAAATACAAGCAACCATACGATCATTTGTATAAACGGGCATTCGCACCAAAACAAGATCCAAAAAGAAGGAATAAGCTATTAATGAGACAATCGTTTTGATCATATAGCGGCGCCCAATTTTCCAAAAACCCAAAACCAAAATCGGGATATTGATTAAAATGGTAAGCACACCGATTGGGATACCAGTAAGAAAATTAATAATCGTTGCAAGGCCGGTAGCCCCGCCTGGCGCCATATGGTTTGGGGCGGTAAAACAATGTGTCCCAAGCGCAAAAAAACAAGAACCTATCACCGTAAGCAAAAGGTCGACAGCCCAGCGCGCAGCTAAATTCTTTTGAATGGCTTTCCATGTTTGTTTTATCAACAGCCTTCCTTCCCTTCTGCACTGTTTTTCGTGACATCATATATCTGCTCATAAAGAGATTGAATTCTGTCATAGCGCCTGTTCAGATAAAGATATCCAAAAAGCGCTTCCAAACCGGTCGCCCTTCTGTATTGGGCCGGATCCGCATTTTTCGGGACATGGCTTCCATTGGCGTTCCTGCCTCTTTTATATATAGCGAGCTCTTCTTCAGAAAGACTATTTAATATAATATCTACCGCCGCAGACTGCGCAGCTGCACAAACGATCGAAACAGTCTCCTGATGCAACTTTGCGACCGGCATATTCCCATTGGAAACAATATGCTCGCGTGTGATCAATTCATAAATGCAGTCCCCAATATAAGCAAGCCCCAGTGGACTCATCAAATTTACTTCTTGCGGCGTCAATTTTTTCATGTAATCGTCCTTTGCTTTATTCATTGTAGCATGCCAGCTGAAATCAACCCTTCTTAAATAAAAAGGGAATCGCTTATTTTACAAAGTCAAATTGAAAACCAAAAATAGAAACTGTATCGCCTTCCTCTATCCCTTTTTCCTCCAAGGCATCGATGATGCCGCTTTGCCGAAGCATTCTCTGGAAGTACTGAAGCGACTCGTAATCTTCCATATTTACCGTCATAAGCAGTGATTCCAAAAAATCAGCTTCTACATAGTAAACCCCATTTTCCACCGTAATGGTAAACTTCCTGTCAGCCGCTTCCCGTAACCGCCGTTCTTCATCAGAAATGGGCTGCGCCTCAAATTGTTTAACTGGCGGCAGCTGTGATAACGCAGAAGCCACCGCTCCAATTAATTCCCGCGTCCCTTTCCTTGTTGCAGCAGATATCGGATAAAAAGCATATCCTTTTCCTTCAACAAAAGAACGGAATAGATTGATTTGTTCCTCACTTGCCATATCGCATTTATTGCCTGCTACAATCTGAGGCCGAGCGACAAGTTCTTCGCTAAAACTGGCAAGCTCCCGATTTATCGCTAAAAAATCCTCTTTTGGATCGCGCCCTTCCATACCGGAAACATCCACTACATGGACAATCAAGCGGCATCTTTCTACGTGGCGAAGAAAATCATGCCCAAGCCCAATCCCCTCAGACGCTCCTTCAATCAATCCGGGGATGTCAGCCATGACAAAATTCTGCCGGTCATCTACTTTTACAACACCAAGCACAGGCGTCAGCGTTGTAAAATGATAGTTGGCAATGGTCGGCTTTGCCGCACTCACAACCGAAATCAGCGTCGACTTTCCCACATTCGGGAACCCAACCAAGCCAACATCCGCCAGCAATTTTAACTCCAATGAAAGGTCCAGTTCATCTCCTGGTTTTCCCGGTTTTGCGAAACGCGGAATCTGTCGTGTGGAAGTTGCAAAATGCTGATTTCCTGCACCGCCTCTTCCGCCTTTAGCAACAACGACGGGCTCATCTGAAGAAATATCCGCTAAAATCCGTCCTGTTTCCAATTCCCGTACAACAGTACCGCGCGGCACACGAATCACAAGATCTTTTCCGCTTTTCCCGGAGCAGCGTTTTGCCCCTCCGTTTTCACCGTTTTCTGCTGCATATTTGCGTTTATATCGAAAATCGACCAACGAGGAAAGGTTTGTATCAGCCGCAAACAATATATCGCCGCCTTTTCCTCCGTCGCCACCGTCTGGGCCGCCCGCAGCAATGTATTTTTCTCTGCGAAAGCTAACAGCACCATTCCCGCCACTGCCAGCACGCACATGAATTGTTGCTTTATCAATAAACATAAGCATTTCCTTCTATTCTTTCCGCATTTCTTCTGTCAAAACTATTATATAAGAAAAATGCCGTGTTATCAACGCAAACCCACAAAAAAAGCGTGCCGGATGGCACGCTTTTTAATACGTCTTTTACTGTACACTGTACACGCTGACTTTTTTGCGGTCACGCCCCATACGTTCATATCTGACAACACCATCAATTTTTGCAAAGAGGGTATCATCGGAACCACGTCCCACGTTTTCACCTGGATGAATGTGCGTACCACGCTGTTTGTAAAGAATATTTCCTGCTAAAACAAACTGTCCGTCAGCCCGTTTTGCACCAAGACGCTTCGACTCGGAATCACGGCCGTTTTTAGTCGAACCTACACCTTTTTTGTGTGCAAAAAACTGCATATCCAACTTTAACATGATCTACACCTCCGTATCAGTCAATTGCAAATTTTCGGAATAATCCTGCTGTAAGAGCGCTAAATGAAGACGCAATGCCTGCAAAAAGGGTTCAGCATCTTTACCTCCGCTCTCGGGAAGATCAATCCGCACTTCATTTTCAAAAACGCCAATCATTGCAGGTATTTTCAAAATTTCTGTAATCCCGTTTGCGACTAACTCTACTGCGCTTGTCACAGACGCACAAACTACATCATTTCCATATGAAGCATACCCTGCATGCCCGCGAACAGAAACGCCGACAAGATGATCTTCTCTAAGAAAAAACTCCACCCGGATCATCGCTTATGCGTTGATCGATTCGATTCTTACCTTAGTATAAGGCTGTCTGTGGCCAAGTTTACGAGCGGAACCCTTCTTCGGTTTATAGGTAAAAACTGTAATTTTTTTATTTTTACCGTTTTTGACAACTGTCGCCTTTACTGTTGCACCATCAACATACGGAGCGCCAAATTTCATTCCGTCTTCATTGGAAATAGCGACTACTTTGTCAAACGCAATCGTATCATTCTCATTCACGTTCAGTTTTTCTACAAAAATCTGATCGCCGGCACTGACACGATACTGTTTTCCGCCAGTTTCTATAACTGCATACATCTGATAAGGCACCTGCCTTTTCTCTAATCTCGCTGTTTACGGGGCGAAGCTATTCTTCGTCTTTAATCCCTACACAAGCGGCCTTATTATTTTATCATAAAGGACGTGCTGTGTCAAATGTTTTTTCGCTTCTAATCCGGCATATATTCTCGCTTTAAAATAGCGAACGCCGCGTCGCTGTCCGCACTTGTCACAACAATGGAAATATCGACTTCTGAAGTCGTGATCAACAAAATATCAATTCCTGCCTTGTTTAAAAGAGCAAAAGCACCCGCCGCCACTCCAACTTTGCTGGGCATCTCTTCTCCATAAAGTGCAATTTTAACATTTCCGGTGGAAACCATCGGCCGAATTCCCGTATTCATCTCATTTAGCACCGCCAGAACCTGTGGAACATGCTCGTCAGCCACAGTGAAGGACAGTGTGTTGACGGATCCCTTCGGCGCAGTTTGCGATATCATGTCTACATTAATTCCTGCTTTTGCCACACGCAAAAACAGCTCGCTTAAAAAATGGATGGTCGCCGGCGCTTTCTCAAAGGAGAGCACTGCAACATTTTCTGTAAAATAAACTTCATGAATCACTTTCATAGAGCGTCTCCTTTCTTTTAGTCAACGGTAAGATGTCAAAAATTCTTCATCGATTACAGAAGATACCGTCTGATTGATATAATCCAGATCAAATGTCGATACGTGCTGATGGACGCCATGTTTTGCTGCCAATTCATCTGTATATGCATCAAGCGGATACATTGTCACATTGGCTTTTCCTCTCTCATAGTGTGTAACCGTTGGGATAAAACGGGCAGAGGTAATGGATACCGTATTGTTTTCATATTCTTTTGTAACTGTTACGTCCAAGCCACCGCCGATCATGGTAGCCCCTGTCTCCTGCGTGGAAATAAAATTTCCAAGAGAGTAAGCGCAAAGTGCGCGTGTTCCATCCGAACGGGTGATCCATTCTATCGGCTGTATCACGTGCGGATGATGCCCCAATATAATATCTGCACCCCAGTCTGCAAGCTTTTGTGCGTACTCATATTGATATTCGGTCGGCTTGTGCGTATATTCCACTCCCCAGTGTACATTTACTACTACTATGTCACTGATAGCTTTTGCTTTTTCAATTTGCGCTTTTACACGCTCTTCATCTTGTGTACGAAGTACAACCAAATCCGTATTATCCGGCAAAGAAAGGCCGTTTGTCAATTCTGTCATACCAAGAAAGGCAAAAGTAATCCCGTTTTTTTCCATCGTCCGAATATTATCAAAATCCTCTTCGTTTTGATAAGCCCCTGTTGTCAAAACGGAAGGGATACTATCCCACAAATCAAGGGTAGATTTCAGGCCTGAAGCCCCTTGGTCCAAAACGTGATTGTTCGCAAGATTGGCAACGTCAAAGCCAACATCCGCAAGGCATCCTGCAAGCTCTTGTGGCGTGTTGAAAAGAGGATATCCGGACGGTTCCTTATCTTTTGCCATAACGGTCTCTTGGTTAATCGAAGCAATATCTGCAAGCTGAACGACATCTTTAATATTTTCATAAGCATAAGAAAAATCATATCCGCCGTCTGTTGCGCGCGCTTTTGCCTGCCTAAAAATCGAAACATGGATCAAATCATCCCCAAAACCGATCAATCTTGTTGAGGTTGGTTCCGGAATGGTTTCAGAAGACTCCTCAGAAGATTCGATTGAGGTGTTGGATATTTCACCGGGCCCCGCTGGGACTGTTGAGCAGCCAAACGAAGTACAGGTAAACCAAACCAGCGCAGCTATTGCCAAAACAAGCAAAATTGCTATCAAAACAGGAACTGGCTTTAGTCTTTTTTTACGTGTCCGTGTCACTTTCATCACTCGTTACTCCCCTTTTGCCCGGCCAAAAGATCCGCCATATCATATAACCCGGCAGTTTTCCCGCTTAAAAATGCAGCTGCATTGACCGCACCGACCGCAAAAACTTCTTTGGATGTAATGGTGTGCTTAAGGGACAGCTGTTCATCCCGTCCGGCAAAAAGAACCTCGTGTTCTCCGACAATGGAACCCGCCCGTATTGAATGCATCCCAATTTCGTTTTTGGGACGCTTCATCCGACGGGAATGGCGGTCATATTCAAAGATATACCGGTCATCACACGCTTTATTGATCGCTTCTGCCAGCATAATGGCCGTACCGGATGGAGCGTCGACTTTTTGATTGTGGTGCTTTTCAATGATTTCGATATCAAATTGATCACCGAGTACCTTTGCAGCCTGTTGGCTTAATGCCGTTAATAAATTTACACCCAAAGACATATTAAGGGTAAAAAAGACCGCTGTCTGTTTTGCCGCAGCTTTAATCGCCTCGGTCTGCTCCGGCGTATACCCCGTTGTTGCAGCAACCAAAGGCGTGCCTGTCTGTGCTGCATAAGCAAGCAGGCTTTCGAGTAAAGCCGGATTTGAAAAATCGATAATGACATCTGCTTCTTGATCGCAAGAGGAGAAATCAGAAAAAATCGGAAAATCGCTGTACTTTTCTGTATTTAAATCAATCCCTGCGACAATTTTCATGTTATCGCGTTCTGCAACACAGGACGCGATAACATGTCCCATCTTGCCGTTTGCTCCACAAAGTAATATCCGGATCACCTTAAAACATCCTTTTCTTTGATTAGATTCCATTATCCGAACCCTCTCGAATAATGCTTTCCTTCCGTTTTGACAAACTACATCATGATCGAGTTTATTCTAACACAAATCTGCACACAGTTCAAACAAAATGTAAAA
>ERZ1643247.2395-NODE-2395-length-14934-cov-7.742590_pt1 | contig 14934 bp, 12 predicted proteins | sample MGYA00579264_ERZ1643247 | MGnify/ENA primary metagenome ERZ1643247 (study PRJEB29033, sample SAMEA4952262) | chicken gut metagenome | biome: Broiler Chicken; feature: Gastrointestinal Tract; material: Caecum | place: Ireland | collected 2018 | study: Broiler... | reverse complement strand
GGCGCCCACCCGCATCCGCGACAACGTGGGCATCCCCATCGAGCTCGCGCTCGCCGAAGTGGATACGCGCCTTCGCGAAGAGGGCATCCGCGACGAGGTTTCGCTGGTCGTGGGCGGCTCCGTCCGTTCGAGCGGCGACCTTTTAAAGGCGATCGCATTGGGCGCGGACGCCTGCTACATCGGCACGGCGGCGCTGCTTTCGCTCGGCTGCCACCTCTGCCGCACCTGCCAGGAGGGCAAGTGCAACTGGGGCATCGCGACGCAGCGGCCCGACCTCGTGAAGAGGCTCAACCCCGATATCGGTTATAAACGGCTGGTCAATCTCGTAACTTCGTGGAAGCACGAGCTTGAAGAGATGATGGGCGGCATGGGCATCAACTCGGTGGAGGCGCTGCGCGGCAACAGGCTGATGCTGCGCGGCATCGGGCTGACGGATACCGAGCTGCGCATCCTCGGGCTGAAGTACGCGGGAGAGAGCATGTAAAGGCGTACCGCCCGAATTCTTTCACAAAAGCATCCGCCCGCAGGGCGGTGAAAATAAAAATTTGTCTATGAGGGAAAAGCAATGTTAACATCGATCGTCGGCATCAACTGGGGCGACGAAGGCAAGGGGCGCATGGTCGACCTGCTTTCAAAGGATTATGACGTCGTCTGCCGCTACCAGGGCGGCAACAATGCGGGGCACACCGTCATCAACGAGCGCGGCAAGTTCGTTCTGAACCTGCTGCCTTCGGGCATTCTGCGCGAAGGCGTGGTCTGCGTGATGGGCCCTGGCATGGTCATCGACATCAAGCATCTTGCGGGGGAGATGGCGCGCCTGCGCGAGCAGGGCATCGTCATCACGCCCGAAAACCTGAAGATTTCGGACCGCGCGGTCATCACCATGCCGTACCATGTGCAGCAGGACTGCCTCGAAGAGGCGCGCCTCGCCGATAAAAAGTTCGGCTCGACGCGGCGCGGTATCGCGTTCGTGTACGCGGACAAGTACATGAAAAAGGCGTTCCGCATGGGCGAGCTTCTGAATCTTGACCGCCTCGCAAAGCGCGTGCCCGACATCGTGGAATGGAAAAACCTTACCATCGCGAACGCGTACGGCGCAGAGCCCGTCAAAACGGAGGACATGCTCGCGTATTTCAAAGAGTACGGCGAGCCGCTCCGCGACTACATCTGCGACACGGGGCTGTACCTGAACGCGGCGCAGAAGGCGGGCAAAAAGATCATGCTCGAAGCGCAGCTCGGCGCCCTGCGCGACCTGGATTACGGCATCTACCCGTACACGAGCTCGTCCAACAACATCGCCGCGTACGGCCCCATCGGCGCGGGCGTGCCCAACCTGAAACTGGATAAGACCATCGGCATCATGAAGGCGTATTCCACCTGCGTCGGCGAAGGCCCGTTCACGGCGGAGTACTTCGGCGAAAAGGCGGAAAAACTGCGCAAAGCGGGCGGCGAATACGGCGCGGCGACGGGCAGGCCGAGGCGCGTCGGCCCCTTCGACGCAGTGGCGTCCCGCTACGGCATCCGCGTGCAGGGCGCGGACGAGATCGCGCTCACAAAGCTGGACATCCTTTCGGGGCACGAAGAGCTGGAGATCTGCACCGCCTACGAGCTGGACGGCAAAAAGCTGACCGAGTTCCCGTTTACGGACGTGCTGGACGACTGCAAGCCCGTGTTTGAAACGGTGAAGGGCTGGAACTGCGATATTTCCGCCTGCCGCAAAAAAGAGGACCTGCCCAAAGAGGCGCTGGACTACATCCGCCTGCTTGAAACGCTGTGTGAATGCAAGATAAAGTACGTTTCCGTCGGCGCGGAGCGGGATGCGTATATTGAGATGTAGGTGCCTCGCGGATTTCTCGCCGAGCTGACGGCTGCGAAATCCTGCGAATTTGAGGACAACCCCACTGCTCTCACTTTGTTCGAGACAGCGGAGGTTTTCCTCGTTGCGGCATCTTTCAGGGCACACCTTTATAGAAATGCCGCAACTTCACCTTTCCTGCAAGAGCGCTTGCGCGCAAACAGGGGTGCGCTAACGCAAAAGCGTGGTTTTGCTTGCGCGAGTTATTATTTTAATAATCAATTGCGCGTGGCAAAATGACACTTTTGCCTAAGCGCCCCCAAATTGTCGCAAACCTGCGACTCAATTCGGAAAGAGTGAATGCGGCGCGCTTATTATCGAGAGCATTTGGCGCGCGCCGCAGAGAGAAAAACGGCGGTTAGCCCGCAAAGCGGGCGTGCCCGCCGGTTGTCTCTCAAATCACGGAAATTTCTTTCATCTCTTTTGAAAGAAATTTCGTGAACAGCGAGAGGAGTTTCTATGAAACGCATCTACGTCAACGAAAAATGGTGCCTTGCGTGCCACCTGTGCGAATACGAATGCGCCTTTGCGGCGACGGGTCTGCGCGACATGGCGCAGGCGCTCAAAGGCAAGCCCATCCACCCCAAGATCACGGTGGAGGAGGGCGGAAACGTCAACTTTGCCGTGAGCTGCCGCCACTGCACGGACGCGATCTGCGTCAAAAGCTGTATTTCGGGCGCGCTCTCCAAGGATGACGAGGGCATGGTACATATCGACCGGGAGAAATGCGTCGGCTGCCTCACCTGCGTTCTGGTTTGCCCCTTCGGCGCCGTTCAGCCCGCCCCCGACGGGCACGTCGCCCAGAAGTGCATGCTCTGCACCGACAACGCCTGCGGCTATCCCAACTGCGTGAAGTATTGCCCGAATAATGCCATTGTGTACGAAGAACGCGAGTAGTGGTTCACGAAATTTCTTTCAAAAGAGATGAAAGAAATTTCCGTGATTGGAGAGACAACCGAATGTTCGCCGCGACAAAGCGCGGCTCTGCATTCGTTTTTCTCTCTGCGTCGCGCGCCTTAAAGGCTCTCCATTATAAGAGCGCGCCGCATTCACTCTTTCCGAATTGAGTCGCAGGTATGCGACAATTTGGGTGCGCTTTTCCAAAGGCGTGGCTTTGGAACGCGCAGTATAATTATTAAAAAACATTTCAGCAAAAGTGTCATTTTGCCACGCGCAGTAGGATTATTCAATAACGCTCAGCCGAAATTTTGATTTTTGCACGCGCGATAATCATTGGGCTGAACCATTCCTTTTGCTGCCGCCGTGTGCGGCAGCGGACCGAGGAGCTATTATGAACTACGTCATCATCGGCAACTCTACCGCGGCGGTGGGCTGCATCGAACAGATCCGCAAGACGGATCAAAAAGGGAAGATCACCGTCATTTCCGACGAGCCGTACCACACCTACGGGCGGCCGCTCATCTCGTACTACCTGCTCGGCAGGGTGGACGCGGCGCACATGAACTACCGCCCCGCCGATTTCTATGAAAAGAACGGCGTAAAAACGCTGCTCGGCGTGCGTGCGGAGCGCATCGACCCCGCCGCGAAAAAGGTGTTTTTGCAGGGCGGAAAGTCTGTCCCGTACGACAAACTGCTCGTTGCGACAGGTTCCCGACCCTTCGTGCCTCCGATGGACGGGTACGATACCGTCAAAGAAAAGTTCACCTTCATGACCTTTGCGGACGCGCTCGCGCTCGAAAAGGCGCTTTCCCCCGAAAAGGACGTTCTCATCGTGGGCGCGGGGCTGACGGGGCTGAAATGCATGGAGGGCATTCTCGCCCGCGTGAAGAGCGTTACCGTCGTCGACCTTGCGGACAGGCTGATGCCCTCCGCGCTGGACGAGTACGGCGCGGGCATCATACAGCGCCAACTTGAGGGCATGGGCGTACAGTTTTACCTCAAAAACGCCGTCGCCCGCTTTGAAGGGAACACGGCGCACCTCAAAGGCGGCGAAACGCTCCCGTTCGATATCCTCGTCGTGGCGGCGGGCGTGCGCCCGAACGTAGAGCTTATAAAGGACGCGGGCGGGGAAGTGGCGCGCGGCATCGTCACCGACGATCATCAGAAGACGAGCCTCCCCGATGTGTACGCCGCGGGCGACTGCACCGAGAGCTACGACATCACGTCGGGCACGCGCAAAATTCTGGCGCTTCTGCCAAACGCTTACTTCCAGGGCGCGTGCGCGGGGGCGAACATGGCGGGCGCGGAAGAGACCTTCGACATGGCGGTTCCGCTCAACGCGGTCGGGTTTTTCGGGTCGCATGTGCTTACGGCGGGGACCTTCGACGGCGAACCGTATGAAGAAAAGGGGACAAATACCTACAAAAAACTGTTCTTTAAGGACGGGGTGCTGAATGGCTTTATCCTCGTCAACGAACCGGAGCGCGCGGGCATCTACACCTCGCTCGTGCGGAACAAGACCCCGCTTGCGGAAGTGGATGCGGAGCTTTTGAAACGGCATCCCGCGCTGATGGCGTTCTCCGCGGCGGTGCGGCAGCAAAAACTTGCAAAGAAGGTGTGATCGTATGGAGATCGTGGCGGGCGGCATGCATTTTGCCGCACTCAATGAAAAAGTGCGCGACTGCGCGGAGAAAGAGATCGTCATCCGCGACTGCATCGGCCAGCGGTACATCGCCGCGGGGCTGAGCGGGAAGGAGATCGAGATCGACGGCACGCCGGGCAACGCGCTCGGCGCGTATCTGGACGGCTGCACGCTGACCGTGCGCGGCAACGCGCAGGACGCGACGGGCGACACGATGAACGGCGGCGAGATCGTCGTATACGGCAACGCGGGCGACGCGACCGGTTACGCGATGCGCGGCGGAAGGATCCTCGTGCGCGGGAACGTCGGTTACCGCTGCGGCATCCACATGAAGGCGTACGGCGAGAACAGACCCGCCGTCGTCATCGGCGGCAGGGCGGGGAGCTTCCTCGGCGAGTACCAGGCGGGCGGCACGCTCATCGTGCTCGGCCTGCACACGGACGGGCGGCCCATCATCGGCAATTTCTGCGGTACGGGCATGCACGGCGGCGAGATCTATTTGCGCTGCGACAAGGTGCCCACCGCCCTCCCCGCACAGGTGAAGGCGGAAAAATTGGCGCGTTTCCCTGCGGGCGACGCGGAAAAGCTGGTGCGCGCATGGTGCGCCGCGTTCGGCGAGGATGCGGAAACGCTGCTTGCCTCGCCGTGCTGGCGCCTTACGCCGAATACGGAGAACCCGTATAAACAGATGTATACGAGCAACTAAGATGCGTGCGCCCGTTTTTTCGGGTGCGCAGAGGGGGCGGGATAAACGGTGCCGCGGCGCAAACGTTTTATTCCGCTTCCTGTCTTTTGGGAGGCCGGTATGAACAGGATCCTGGTCAGCGGCGCGTCCGCGGCGTTTGCAAAGCTGTGCGCCGCGGCGGAATCGGAGGAATACGAATTTGTGCTTGCGGAGGGCGAGCCGCGCGCGGAGGAGTGCGCGGGGTACGACGCCGTGCTCTTTGTGCTGCCCGCCTTTACGCAGGGCAGGGCGGAGCGCATCGCGGCGCTCGTGCGCGAGGCGGCGGCGGGCGTGGCGGTTTTGGTGCGCGCGGAAGAGCGCGCCGCCGCGGAGGAGACGCTCGGCGGGCTGGGCGTTCTCGTCGCTTCCGCAGGCGCGAACGCGAAAAATATCCCCGTGCTTTTGTCTGTTGCGGTCAAGATCACCCGCCGCCTGCGCCTTCTCGGCAGCGAAAACGTGCGCCTGCGCGGCACCATCGACGACCTGAAGCTCATCGACCGCGCCAAATGCGCGCTTATCCAGTACCTGAACATGACGGAGGCGGACGCGCACCGCTTTATCGAAAAGCAGGCGATGAACCGCCGTCAGCCTAAACGCGAAGTCGCGCTGGAGATCTTGAAGACGTATGAGAGTTAGTTCACGAAATTTTTTCCGAGCTGTCGGAAAAAAATTTCCGTGAGTTGAGGGCGACACCGCCGTTCGCGGCAAAGCCGCTCGGCAGCGGTTTCTCCCTCTTTGCGGCATCTTTTGGGGCACACCATTATAGAAATGCTGCAAATTCACCCTCTTCCTTCACGCTTTCCGTAAAGCGTAAAGTGCAAAAGGCAAAAGCGTGGTTTTGCCTTTTGCAAGTGTTTATTAAAAATCGCGCGCATTCACCTTTCCTGCAAGAGCGCTTGCGCGCAAACAGGGGTGCGCTTAAAGGGCTCCCGAAAATCGCAACGAAGTGAGATTTTTGGAAAGAGGAGGAGCGGAGCGCGCATGCGAGCATTGCCCCAAGGGGCGATGCGAGAGCGCCGCCGACTGCTCCGACGAAAAAGCGTGGTTTTGCTTGCGCGATAGATTATTAAAACACTTATTCAAAATGCGATTTTGGAACGCGCAATTTGATTATTGGAAAGGAAACACCCTTTGTCATCCTGAGCGGAGCGCAGCGTAGTCGAAGGATCGCTATTTCAATTTTGTCGATGTTTCCATAGAGATCCCTCGACATGCTCGGGATGACGGTGGTGCACGTTCATCGTACGGCTTGGATGCTTGCGGGCGAGGCTGTCCTTTCTTGTCACCCGAAGCGGAGCGGACGCAATGCTTCTTTAAAAGTTTCCGAATAAAAAACTGCCGTGCGCAAGCCGTAAAATTGACTTTGCGCGCGGAATCGTGTACAATAAAAAAGAGCGCCGTTTCGGCGGCGGGAGGGATCGATGCGCTTTACCAAAATGCACGGCGCGGGAAACGACTATATCTACCTGAATTGTTTCGGCGGCGGACCTGCCGACCCTGCGGCTCTTGCCGTGCGCCTTTCGGACAGGCATAAGGGGATCGGCGGCGACGGGCTGGTGCTCATCTGCCCAAGCGACGTCGCCGACGCAAAGATGCGTATGTTCAACGCCGACGGCAGCGAAGGGAAAATGTGCGGCAATGCCATCCGCTGTGTGGGCAAGTACCTCTACGACAACGGCATGACGGACAAGCGCGACCTTACCGTCGAAACGCTTTCGGGCATCAAACAGCTGCGGCTGTTCACCGAAAACGGCAAGGTGACGAGCGTGCGCGTGGATATGGGGGCGGCAGAGTTTGCGCCGTCGCGCATTCCCGTCGCGCTCGAAGGCGACGCGGTCATCGGCAGGCGCGTGCACGTCGCGGGCGGGGAACACACCATCACCTGCGTTTCCATGGGGAACCCGCACTGCGTCGTGTTCGAAGACCCCGATACGATCGACCTGGAAAAAGTCGGGCCTTTGTTTGAAAACGATCCGCTCTTTCCCGAACGCGTGAATACGGAGTTCGTCAAAGCCGTCGGGCACAACGCGCTCAAAATGCGCGTATGGGAGCGCGGCAGCGGCGAAACGATGGCGTGCGGCACGGGCGCCTGCGCGGCGGCAGCGGCGGCGGTCGCGTGCGGCATGTTCAAAAAAAACGAGGACATACGGGTGCTGCTCCGCGGCGGCGAGCTGATCATCAACGTCGGCGATACCGTGTATATGACGGGCCCTGCGGAGACGGTGTTTGAAGGGGAAGTGTAAGTGTTCACGAAAGTACTCGCGCAAACCTCGCCGAGCTGACGGCTGCGGTTTGCTGCGATTTTGAGGACAACCGCCGCCACCCTCACTACGTTCGGGATAGCGGAGGTTTTCCTCTGCGCCGCACCTTATGGGCACACCATTATAGAAGTGCGGCGCATTCACCTTTCCTGCAAGAGCGCTTGCGCGCAAACAGGGGTGCGCAAAAAGGGCTCCCGAAAATCGCAACGAAGTGAGATTTTTGGGAAGAGGAGGAGCGGAGCGCGCACGCGAGCATTGCCCCCTCGGGGCGATGCGAGAGAGCCGCCGACTGCTCCGACGAAAAAGCGTGGTTTTGCTTGCGCGAGAGATTATCAAAACACTTATTCAAAATACAATTCTGGCACGCGCAGGCGATCCCGAAAAAGGGAAAAGCATCGTTTTTGCGGGAGAGCGTTGAAACGCAGGCGCATGTGTTGCGCGGCAATCTTCGATGCAGGCGGGCGGGAGCGCCCGAGAGTATAAGAAAATAATAAGAGAGAGCTGAAAGTCGCCAAAGAGGGCGCAAAGCGAAGGAGAAAGTTCCATGAAGTACATTTTTGTAACCGGCGGCGTTGTTTCGGGCCTGGGCAAGGGGATCACGGCGGCGAGCCTCGGGCGGCTGTTGAAGTCGCGCGGCTATAAAGTCGCGTCGCAGAAGCTCGACCCGTACATCAACATCGACCCGGGCACCATGAGCCCGTACCAGCACGGCGAGGTGTTCGTCACCGACGACGGCGCGGAGACCGACCTCGACCTCGGGCACTACGAGCGGTTCATCGATGAAAACCTGAATAAATTCTCCAACCTCACCACGGGCAGAGTGTACTGGAACGTGCTCAACAAGGAGCGCAACGGCGAGTACCTCGGGCAGACGGTGCAGGTCATCCCGCATATCACCAACGAGATCAAGTCGTTCATCTACAACGTCGGCAGGCAGAGCAATGCGGACATCGTTATCACCGAGATCGGCGGCACCATCGGCGACATCGAAAGCCAGCCTTTCATTGAGGCGATCCGCCAGGTCTCGATGGAGCAAGGCAGGGAGAACTGCTGCTTTATCCACGTCACCCTCGTTCCGTATATCACGGGTTCCTGCGAATTCAAATCCAAGCCGACGCAGCATTCCGTCAAGGAATTGCAGGGCATGGGCATCGCGCCCGACATCATCGTCGCGCGCGTCGACGAGCCGCTGCCCGACGACATCAAGCACAAGATCGCGATGTTCTGCAACGTCAAGCAGGATTGCGTCATCGAAAACAGGACGCTGCCCCTCTTGTACGAAGCGCCCATCATGCTGGAAAAGGCGAACCTTTCTTCCATCGTCTGCCGCGAACTGTCCCTTCCCGAAAACAAGATTGATCTTTCCGAATGGAACGCCATGCTCGAGCGTGCAAAGAACCGTTCCCGCACGGTGAAGATCGCGCTGTGCGGCAAGTATGTGCGCCTGCACGACGCGTACCTCTCCGTCGCCGAAGCGCTCACGCACGCGGGCTTTGAAAACGCCGCTAAAGTCGAGATCGACTGGGTGGACAGCGAAAAGATCACGAACGAAAACGCGGAAAAAATGCTCGGGGAAGCGGACGGCATCCTCGTCCCCGGCGGGTTCGGCGGCAGGGGCATCGAAGGCAAGGTCGCGGCCGCCCGTTATGCGCGCGAAAAGGGGGTGCCGTACCTCGGCATCTGCCTCGGCATGCAGACGGCGGTCATCGAATTCGCGCGCGGCGTGCTCGGCTGGGAGGACGCGAACTCCTCCGAGTTCGACCCCGAGGGCGCGCACTCCGTCATCGACATCATGCCTGATCAGCTCGGCGTGAAGATGGGCGGCACCATGCGCCTCGGCGCGTACCCGTGCAAGGTGCGCAAGGGCACCGTGCTCGAAAAGGCGTACGGCGCAGCGCTCGTTTCCGAACGGCACCGCCACCGTTTCGAGTTCAACAACGCATACCGAGAAGCGTTTGAAAAGGCGGGCATGCGCATCTGCGGCACCTCGCCGGACGATCTGCTCGTCGAAGCGGTGGAGATCCCGAAGCACCCCTTCTATGTGGGCGTGCAGTTCCATCCCGAATTCAAATCCCGCCCCAACGCGGCGCATCCCGTGTTCCGCGAATTCATCCGTGCGGCATGCGAGCGGAAAAAGTAAGGCGCACCGCCGCGGCGGGCTGCGCCTGCCGTCGGAGCAAAACGGTATAAAACACAGCTGCGGAAATTCTCCCGATCGGAGGATTTCCGTCTCTTTTACAGGAGCACAGAACCATGAAACTGAACGCAAATTATAAAAACCTGGAGGAGAGCTACCTCTTTTCCACCATCGCGCACAAAGTGAACGCCTATGCGCAGGCGCATCCGCAGGCGAACATCCTGCGCCTCGGCATTGGCGACGTGACGCTCCCGCTCGCGCCCGCGGTCATCGCCGCGATGCAGCAGGCGGTCGCCGAAATGGGCAAAAAGGAGACCTTCCGCGGCTACGGCCCCGAACAGGGCTACGCCTTTTTGCGCGAGAGCATCCAAAGCTACTACGCCCGCCGCGGCGTATCGCTCGCCGCAGACGAAATTTTCATTTCGGACGGCGCGAAGAGCGACCTCGGCAACATCCTCGATCTGTTCGACGTGGAGAACACCGTGCTCATCCCCGACCCCGTGTACCCCGTGTATGTGGATACGAACGTCATGGCGGGGCGCAGGATCGTGTTTGCGGACGCGACGGCGGAAAACGGCTTTCTGCCCATGCCCGACGAGGGTGTGAAGGCGGATATCGTCTATATCTGCTCGCCCAACAACCCGACGGGCGCGGCGTATTCGCGCGGACAGCTCGCGGCGTGGGTGGAGTACGCGCGCAAAAACGGCGCCGTCATTCTCTACGACGCGGCGTACGAGTGCTTCGTCGCCGAAGAGGGGCTTGCGCGCAGCATTTACGAAGTCGAAGGTGCGGAGGAGTGCGCGGTCGAGTTCTGCTCCTTTTCCAAGATCGCGGGCTTTACGGGTACGCGCTGCGGGTACACCGTGGTGCCGCACGCGCTCGCGGGCGGCGCGCTCAACAAAATGTGGCTGCGCCGCCAGACGACAAAGTTCAACGGCGTGCCGTATATCGTGCAGCGGGGCGCCGCGGCGGTGTTCACGCCCGAAGGGGAAAAGCAGATCGCCGAAAACCTCGCCGTGTACCGCAGGAACGCGAAGCGGCTTTCCGACTGCCTCGACGGCTTGGGCATCCGGTACACGGGCGGCAAAAATTCGCCGTACGTGTGGCTGCGCTGCCCGGGGTTTGACGACAGCTGGAAGTTTTTCGATTTCCTCCTCGAAGAGGCGAACGTCGTCGGCACGCCCGGCTGCGGGTTCGGCAAAAACGGGCAGGGGTACTTCCGCCTGACTGCGTTCGGCGGCGAGGACGCGACCGCCGAAGCCGTGGAGCGGCTGAAAAAACTTTTGGGGAAATAAGGGTTTTGCCCCGCGCCTTCCGCGCGGGGCTTGCTTTTTTTTGCGGGTGTGGTATAATGGCTGTACAGAACCAATCGGGGAGGGAGATATGATCGGCAAACGCATCGGCGCCGCGCTCGGCAAAACAAAGGCGGACGTCGTATTGAAGAACGGGAGCTACGTCAACGTATTCACGGGGGAAGTGGAGAGGGGCGACATCGCGATTACGGGCGGCAGGATCGTCGGCATCGGCACATACAGCGGGGAGAGGGAGATCGACATCGGCGGCAAGATCGCCGTGCCCGGGCTGATCGACGCGCATGTGCACATCGAAAGTTCGCAGCTCTCGCCCGAGGAGTACGCGCGGCTGGTCGTGCCGCACGGCACCACGGCGATCATCGCCGACCCGCACGAGATCGCGAACGTCTGCGGCATCAGCGGCGTGCGCTACATCGCCGACGCGGCAAAGAATACGCCGCTCGACGTGAAGGTGATGCTGCCCTCCTGCGTGCCCGCCACGCCCTTTGAAACGAGCGGCGCCACCCTTTCGGGCGCGGATACCGAGCGGTATATCGGGGAGCCGTACGTCTGGGGGCTGGGCGAGTTCATGAACGCGCCGGGCGTCCTCAACGGGGATGCGGACGTGCTCCGCAAGCTGGAGGCGGCGCACGCCTGCGGCAAAGTCGTGGACGGGCACGCGCCCGACCTTTCGGGGCAGGCGCTCAACGCCTACATAGCGGCGGGCATTCAGACCGACCACGAGTGCGCCACGCCCGAAGAGGCGGCGGAAAAGGTCGCCAAGGGCATGTATGTGCACCTGCGCGAAGGCTCGGCAACGCGCAACGTCGCCGCCGTCGGAAAAGCGGTGAACGAAAAGAATTTCCGCCGTTTCCTGTTCTGCACGGATGACCGCCACGCCGCCGACTTAAAGGCGCGCGGGCATATCAACAACGCGCTGCGCGTCGCGGTCGCGGCGGGCATGGATCCCGTCCGCGCCGTCACCATCGCCACGCTCAACGCGGCGGAGTGCTACCGCCTCTGCGGCAAGGGGGCGATCGCGCCCTCCTTCGACGCGGACATCGCCGTGTTCGACGACCTGAAAGAGTTCCGCTGCGCCCTCGTGCTCAAAGGCGGCAAAACGGTCGCCGAAAGGGGCGCCGCGCTGTTCGATACGGGCAAAAAGTTCCTGCCCGATGCGGTGCGCAACACGGTGCATCTTGCTACGGTCGCGCCGTCGCAGTTTTGCATGCATCTCAAAGGGGAGCGCGCCCTTGCCATGCGCCTTACGGAGGGGAGCGTCGTCACCGAAAAGCGGGTGTGCACGGTAGCGAGCCGCGGCGGCGATGTCGCGCTCGCGGGTACCGACCTTTTGAAGCTCGCCGTCATCGAACGGCACCGCGGCACGGGCAACATCGGGCTGGGGCTGCTCGAAGGGTACGGCATGCACGGCGGCGCGCTGGCGCTGACCGTCGCGCACGATTCGCACAATCTCATCGTATTGGGCGACAACAACGAGGATATGGCAGCGGCGGCGAACGAGCTCGTGCGCATCGGCGGCGGGCTGGCGCTCGCAAAGGGCGGCAGCGTGCAGTCCCTTCCGCTGGATATTGCGGGGTTGATGAGCTCGCTGCCCGCCGAGGAATACATCGCGCGCAGCGAAAGGCTGTACGAAGAAGCGTATTCCATGGGCGTGAAGCGCGGGTTCGACGCGTTCATGAGCCTCTCCTTCCTCGCGCTTTTAGTCATTCCCTCGCTGCGGCTGTCCGATAAAGGACTGTTCGACGTCGAAAAATTTGCGCTCGTCGGCATCGACGCGGAGTAAAAAAGCCGCCCGTTGCGGCGGAAAGGCAGGCGGCGGAACGGCATAAAAAACAAGCGGCAAAAAAAGGCGCGCCCCGCGGGATCGCGGGGCGCGCATGCGTTTGGTCTGGTTTATTTTTGCGGCAGGCCGAGCAGGCCGCGAAGAAGCGCCAGCTCTTCGGGCGCGAGCGCGGCTGTTTCGACGGGGTAGACGATGTTGGAAGAGGCGTAAATTTGCAAAAGTCCGTGCTTTTCCTTCACCTTATACAGCTCGGTATAGACAAATTCGCCCGTGCCGAGGTCCTCTTCGCCGCGCAGCGTGTGTACGGTAAAGCGGTCTTGGTAAAAGGCGTATTCGTTGACCAGCTGCAGCCGCTTTGCCGTGCGGATGTTTTTGGCGAGCAGCAGCAGGAGGATGACGCCGCACAGCAAAAGCAGCGCGCCGAACACGATGAGCAGAACGCCGAAGATAGTGCGCCCGCCGCCGAACACGGGCAGGGCGCAGAGCACGGCGCCGAACGCGACGGCTGCCAGCCCGAGCACGGCGAACAGGATGCCCGCGTTGCGGTTCTCCCGCCCGATGCGGCTCTGCATTCTGCCGTCCAGCACCGCCTTTGCCCGAACGGGCTCTGCGGGGCGGTCTGCTTCGGGCGGCAGGTCGGTTTTTTCTTCTGCGGAAATGGTTTCGTTTTCCATGCGGTCACCTTCGTGGTTTTCTTAGGTGTATCATATCACGAAGCCGCCGATCCCGTCAACTGCTTTGCGGAAAAAAAGCCCGCGCGGAGTTTCCGCGCGGGCAGGGCTCTACTGTGCGTCAGGGCATTTTCAGCAGGCGGCGCAGCAGCGCCAGCCCCTCGGGCGGCAGCGCTCGTGCGTCAATATAGTTGACCTGTTCGTCGTAATTGAGGTACAGGGCAAAGATCTTTGTCTGCCCGAGTTCCCGCTTTTTGTAGATCTCGTTCAGGAAGGTTTTGCTCGTTCCCGTCTTTTCGCCGTGATTGTACGCGGTTAAGTCGTAGCTTCCGTCGTGAATTTCGTAGAGTATCTTCGGCGGATCGTTTTCGATGGAACGGATCTCGCGGTTGAGGGAAGTGAACTTGCGTATGCCGGGAACAAGCCCCACAACGGCGATCAGAACGAGCCCCGCGCAGACGATATATTTTTCGGGCACGGGGAGCAGCGGCAGAAAGAGCATGACGACGCCCCACACGAAAAACAGCGCGGAGAAGATAAAATCGAATATGGCAAAGAGCCGCATGCGGAAATTGATCGCCCGAATATACGCGCCGTCCAGGTTCGCCCAAAAGGAGAGGAGCGGCGGCGCCTTCGGTGCGGAGCCCTCTTTTTGCGGGGCTGTTGGCTGCGCGCCCTGCGGCGCGGGCGCCGTCCCTTCGGGCGGCGGGGCGCTGTTTGCCGTTTGCGCTGCGGGCGGCGGGGCGGCTGTCGGTCGGTCTGCGGGCGGCGGCGTTTGCGCCCGTCCGCCCGGTGCGGCGTTCCCGCAGTGCGGGCAGTAGGCGGCGTCGCTCTCCAAAGCATTGCCGCAGTGTTTGCAGAACATAGGTTTTCCCTCCGTAAATATCTGATGCATACATTATATAATGTACATATCTATTTGTCAAGTAAAACAAAACTACATAATGTACACATCAGATAGAAAGAGGTGGAACGGATGCATCTGCGGATAGACGAGATCCTCAAAGAAAAGGGTAAGAGCAAGTACTGGCTGTACATGCAGCTGGGGCTGAGTTACCAGAATTTCAACCGCATCGTGAACAACCAGACGAGCGGCATCAAGTTCGAAAACTTAAAGGCGCTGTGCGACATTTTGGAGTGCACGCCGAACGATCTGTTTACGGAGTACCACGGCAAACCATAAAAAAGCCGTCCAGAGGGACTGCCGCGGCAAACCATAAAAAAGCCGCCCCGCGGCAGTGCCGCGGGGCGGGCGTTCTATTCTTCCGCCTGCTCCTTTTTTTGTTCGGGGAACAGCTTGCGGATCATTTCGCCGACGGTGCGCACGGGGACAAGTTCGATCTTGTCCTCGAATTTTTTTACGCTCTTGAAGTTCTTTGCGGGGAACACGACTTTTTTGAAGCCCATCTTCACGCATTCGTTGACCCGCTTTTCGGCAAAGGTCACGCCGCGCGCCTCGCCCGTTAAGCCCACTTCGCCGAACACGGCGCAGTCTGCGTCGATCGGGCGGTTTTTATAGGCGCCCGCCAGCGCCGCGCACACGGCGAGGTCGACGGCGGGCTCGTTCAGGCGGATGCCGCCCATCGCGTTGAGGTACACGTCCTGGTTGTAAAAGGGGATGCCGCACCGCTTTTCGAGCACGGCGATG
>ERZ1643247.2394-NODE-2394-length-14936-cov-28.631208_pt1 | contig 14936 bp, 5 predicted proteins | sample MGYA00579264_ERZ1643247 | MGnify/ENA primary metagenome ERZ1643247 (study PRJEB29033, sample SAMEA4952262) | chicken gut metagenome | biome: Broiler Chicken; feature: Gastrointestinal Tract; material: Caecum | place: Ireland | collected 2018 | study: Broiler... | reverse complement strand
TAGAGATTCATAGAATTAACTCTTTCATACCGAATTTACTTTTTCAATTCACGAATAATTTACTTGCCAACAAACTTACACGACTTGTAAATAGTTATCATCACACCGTTGATAATTTCACAGATTGATACAAACATAAAAGCAGTTATAAAGCTTCTCTATTCCTGCTTTATAACTGCTCGATTACTTTTAAAGGTCGTGAAATGAAAATCTGATTCAATAACGCCGCCTCAGAATTCTTTCTTCGCCATAATACGGCGGCTGCAGATATACGAGAGCAGAAGAGCTGCAACTGCTATGACCGCAGAGAGTACCACAATCCCGTTATCTCCCAGAGCGGCAAAGAATTTTTCCGCACTTTCCGTGATATGCCCTGGAATATAATCTATAAGTTTTGATGCGCCAAATGCAACTGCAAGAATCGCGCCCATTACAATAATATTGGCATACCTCGCTTTCTCGCCGTCAAATTTAAACCGGATCGGCATTATAACGCTCATGAATACGATTGCTATGAAAATGGACATGAGACTGCTTATGATCCACTCGGCTTCTGATATCCCAGTCTTCTGTGTTATGAGCATCACAGTGCCGATCACCATGCCTATAACCCATGCAGCTAATGTGATCAAAATCCCGAAAACATATTTTTCATTTACATACTTCTTTCTTGTGATCGGAAGTGTCATAAGGAAAAGATAGCAGTTGTCATATTCGTCATAACTTATCGTAGTGGCTGTAAAAACGGACAAGAAGATCGTGATATATGTCACCACGAAAGACGGGGAAACGTCGCTTACCAATCCCATAAATATTGCAACAATCACAAGCAGTCCCAGTAGGAGCGTCCCCTGGCTCCTCATCAATCTTATATCTTTTATCAGCAATCCTTTCATAATCTTTCCCCTCCTGTCATCATCGTGATCGCTTCATCCAGCGATCCGTTCTCAACTACAATATCAGGATAATTTTCTCTATAATAGCCTTTCTGATCTGTCAGGCATTCATAGCCGAAAGGCGTTCTGCGGACCGACAGGATGTGTTCTTTGTCCAGCCTTGCATACTGCCCGTCGTCTGCCTTGATGAGACCGTACTCATTTAGCAGGTTATCCATATCCTCATGCAGGACGATCTTTCCTTCATGAATAATGTAAATATCATCACACAGCCCCTCAAGATCCGATGAAATATGGGAACTAATGAGGATACTCCGGCTCTCATCCTCTTCCATATATCCGCGGAACAGATCCAGAATACTTTCCCGTGCTGTTACATCCAGTCCCGTTGTCGGTTCATCCAGCAGAAGAAAATCAGCATTATGGGTAACTGCCACAAGGACTTTCAGTTTTGCTTTCATTCCTGTTGAAAATTCTTTAATATATTTATCCTGAGGTATACTGAATCTGCGGCACAGATTCAGAAATCTTTCCCGGTCAAATCCCGGATACATTGCCGCCATCACCGGCACGATGTCCCTTACTTTCAGATAACCGCTGAATCCCGACTCCGCCAGAGTCACTCCGATCTTTTCTTTTTCGGCTTCTCTCAGCTCTGACGGTGACTTTCCCATCAGCTTAATATCACCGCTGTCATAACTGATGAGCCCCAGCGCCGCCTTGAAGCTTGTAGATTTTCCGGCGCCGTTTTCTCCGACAAGTCCCGTGATACATCCCCGCCCTACTTTCATGGAGCAGTCCAGGGTGAAATCTTTATATTTCTTTACCAATCCGTTAATTTCCAGCATCGTCTAGTCCTCCATTATCAACTCAAATAACTCCCGGATTTCCTCGTCCGTAAGCCCGCACCTGCGGCCTTTCTGAACAGCGTTGTCAAGATCTGTCTCAACTTCCCTTCGCTGCTCTTCCCTCATCCTCTCTGTGTTAGCTGCGGCAACATAGGTGCCTTTGCCGTGAACCGTGACCGTATATCCTTCCTCTTCAAGGTTATCGTACGCTTTCTTGACCGTCAGGGCACTGATCTTCAGTTCTTTTGCAAGAGTCCGGACAGAGGGGAGCGCGTCATTTTCTTTCAGGTCTCCCGCAGTGATCTGCGCTTTGACCTGATCCATGATCTGCTCATATATAGGTACCATTGATGAACTGTTGATTATAATCTTCATATGTGTCCTCCTCTTGATAAACAGTATATAACAGTATAGAACTGTTGTCAACTGTTATATACTGTTTATTGCAAAATAAAAAAGAATATCAGACTCATATGCCTGACATTCTTTTTTATTTTCCTTATCCTGCAATCGCCCTCTTATAAAGATACGATTATTTCCTCGGGAGATATGCTCCCCGGACTGATCTGTGCGTCTTCCATCCTGTCTGCTATGATCTCCTGCGCCTGCCCTGCCTGCAGATACCTCTCGATCTGGCCTTTTACGGCGGCAAAATCAAGGCTGCCGTCCCCGGTTCTGTCCGTGCATTTCATAATGCACAGCATTCCGTTATCTTCATAAGGCCCGAATATCTGACCTTCCTGCATCTGCGACGCCGTCTGCCAGCGGTAAGTATAGACTCCGCTCATCCCCTCCTGTGTATCCAGAGAATTCAGATCCAGTTTCTGGAGAGAAGCATCCGGAAAAGCCTCGCTTAATTCGGAAAGCGAATCTGTACTTTCCATTGCCTTCTTCATCCGCTGCGCCTGTACGTCAGACTCTGCACTGTCATCTTGCGTATAGGGGAATTCCGCATAGAGCACGGTCACGCCGTCTTCATAAGAAAATGTATCCGGGTTATCGTCATAATACGCCCTGCACTCTTCCTCCGTTACAGAGGTTTCCTTCTCAACCAGAGCGTTGGTCACCTGCGTTTCCAGATTGGAATACCAGTACTCATAATAGGTCTGCTCGTCAAAATCCGTCAGACCGTAAACGACGCCTTCCTCCGATCCAAGTGTCTCTTCCCTGTCGGCATTTTCCTGCTCTCTGTCCTCCATCAGTTCCTGATAGGTGTAGTCTTCCTCAACGGACAGCTCCACCGCCAGATCCTTCAGAGTATAATTATACTGCAGTTCTTCCTGTACAAGTTCATCCAGGAGCTCCCAGGGAGCCGTGCCGTCTGTCTCTGTCTGCCAGAAATCGGCGCTGTTCACCTGCTCTGTCGTATACTGCATGTAGATCTGATTGCTGTATTTTTCCGCAAGCATCCTGTATTCCGCTTCCGATACCGGTTCGTCCCCCACATAAAGCACTGCATCTTCTGAATCCGGCTTTTCTGCCGCCGGGTCGTTTCCTTTTGCACATCCTGCCAGAACCAGCACAGCTGTGAGGACGGAAATCGTCCCCACAGCTGCCGGAAAAGGCCGTCGTTTTAATCTGACCATAAATACTCCTAACCTTTTATAAAGCGGATATCATCCTTATCTTTTTCTTCTTCTGATGTATAACACCCCAACTGCTGCGCAGATCACTGCAAATGCCGCCGCTGTAACCGCCGCATAGAGCATAACCGGTGAATCATCGCCTGTCTGCACTGCGTCCGCCTTGTCATCATCCGACACAACGGCGTCCTTTACGGTAAGTCCGTTGATCGCGGATACAAGATCTTCATACGCTTTTGTCAATTCCTTAACAGAAGCGTCATCGTCTGCAAGAACCGCTCCCGCTGCTCTGAGCGCGTCTGTAAACGCGGAATAGCTGCTGTTCGTATATCTGCCCTGCTGCATGTCTTTGTTTGCATCGTACAGCGCCTGAAGCTTATCCCTTACGGCATCTGCCTGTCCCGGTTTGTCATCATCCGGTGTTGTGCCCGGCTCTTCACTTACCTCAAGACCTGAAACCGCAGCTGCAAGCGCGTCATATGCCGCCTGCAGGTCTTTGTCCGCCGCGTCTTCATCTGCCAGAAGATCAGCCGCGTTCTTCAGCGCATCCTGGAATGCCTGATAGCTCTCGGCCGTATAGCTTCCCTGCTCAAGACCTGCATACTGATTGTACAGATCCTGAAGCTCGTCTCTGATCTCCGTTCCCGGAGCCGGCGCTGCCTCTACCAGACTCTCAAGTGCTGCCTGCAGAGATCTTACGGCTTCGTCTACCTGACCCTGAGTCGCATTCTCATCTATAAGCACTGCATTCGCAGCATCCAGAGCCTCTGCCAGTGCAGCATAGGAATCCTCTGTATACAGATCCGGATCTACTGCTTCGGCTTTTTCGATCGCTTCTTCCAGAGCTGTCTTGTCTACGGCCGCTTTTGCCGTGTACTCGTTGGCTCCGATATCGTTCTTGCCGTCTGCCAGCGCATTGCCGTAGTAATCGTATGACGGCTTATCTGTCTCGTTCGGAACCAGTTCATCAGCAACTGCCGACGGTGCGCTTGCCGGCGCTTCCGGATGCTCAGCTCCCGCGTCGATCGCCGGTGAATCTTTCTGGATCATAAATCCGTCTGCTGTTCCCAGAGTCGTCTCTCCGTCCGCCCAGCTTCCGGCCGTGATATCAGTTACATCGGCAAACATCGGATCTTCGTATACCGCGTTCGCGTCATCCGCCGCGTTCCTGTATACTTCCTGCGCGCTTCCGTCGCTGCTGTATACAAGGTTGTTATAATAGGACACTCCTTCGGACTGTTTCACGCTTCCGTCTGTTGCCGGTCCGTAGAAGATGTTGTTGAAGATGGATACATCTGTCACAACAGAGCCTTCCCAGTCGGATGCCGGTGCCAGGGCCGCCGCGTAACCGCCGTTGCCTTCCCAGTACATCGTGTTGTTGTAAACCTGTACGCCGTTGGAGCCGTATTTGCCTCCGCCGACACGGATCATCGGAGCTCCGTCATAACGTCCGTCGTTGATGCTCAGATTGTATCTTGCGATATTATTTACCGTAGCTCCCGGTCCCGGGCAGAGCATCAGGAATCCGCCGTAGTTGTCATGGCTGTAGTTGTACTCATACAGACAGTTCTGTACGCCGTAGTCAAAATCAAACGCCATACTGTCGTTTGTTCCCTGAAGCATCGCCTCGCCGGCTGAATCCTTTGAGGAATTGGACGCTTCATTGTAGCGGAATGTTACATTGTCGGAATCCCATGTCCACAGTGCGGCGTGGTTCACGTTTGCGCTGTAATCCCAGTTTGTGTCAGCCGCATTGTCGATCAGATTGTACTGAACGAGCGCTTCTGTCGTATTGATCGGAACGATGCCGTCTCCGGCAACGTCATGTACGTAGTTGTTCTCGATCACAACGTCGCTGCTGCCGATCCACTTGCTGTTTCCGGCATTCTGATAACCGGTGTCGCTGCTTGTTCCGCCTACCAGCGTACGGCTTGCCCATACGCTCTCCATGTAGATTGCTTCATGGCATACCTTGTAAACTTCATTTCCGTCAATTGTCAGTCCGTTGTACCAGGACTCTACCTTGCCGGAATGGTTTGATCCGTTGCCTGTCACCAGAACGATCAGTCCGCCTGCGCCCTTATCTGCGCCGCCTGCCATCCTTCCGTTGACATCGTGGATCTTATTGTTGCGGATCACGATGTTGGAGAGTTCTCCTGCATCTCTGTTTTCCACAACAAGTCCGGATAACAGCTTGCTGCTCTGGCCGTATGTCCAGCCCTCGCCCGCCTGCGCGGTGCTGTCCCAGTTCGTGATCTCGAGATTTTCGATCACGATGTTCTCACTGTTGTAAATGTGAACCGCTGCCAGTTCTTCTTTCGTGTCAGCATCCCAGTTCGCGCCGTTTCCGTTGATGACCGGCTTCGCGCCTTCGCCGTAGCTTCCGATCACGATCGGGTTCGCCTCAGAGCCTTTCGCGTTCTTCACGCTCAGCTGCTCGCCGTTCCATACGCTGCCCGCTTTCAGGAGGATGCTTCCGCCTTCTTTGAGCTGGCGGATGGAGGATGCCTTCGCAAGCGTCTTCCATGCTGTCTCCGGTGATGTACCGTCGTTCTCGTCATTACCGTTTTCAGCGTCCACATAATATGTCACGTCGCCTGTCGGCTCGTGGATGGAGATCAGATTCTCCATAGCGTCTTCCAGATCAGAGATCATCTGACGGATCTCTCTCTGTTTTGTCTCATCTGTCGCGTTTTCTTTGAATTCTTTTGCCTCTGTTACAACGGTCTGGAAATCCGCCCAGGACTCCTCAGTATACTCTGCTTTGTCCATAGCATCGATCTCAGCCATCAGAGCGTCGAATTCTGTCCAGTCTAATTTACCTGTTACTTCTTTGAGAACTACATTGTCCAGATAGCCGTAAGCGCCGTTGTTTGCCCACGTATATACATTAACCGACTGCGTATCCGCGCCTGTTGTAAACCGGACTTCAAATTCCGTCCAGTCCGAAGCGCCCGGATATACCGCGTATGCCAGCTTGGCCGCTGTGTCTGTCGTATCTGTATAACCGCTGTCTGTGGAGAATACCGCGTAGATTTCTCTGCCGTCTACGTTCGCCCCTACCCAGTACGGTCCGTTTCCTTCAGCTTTTGCAGAACCTGTCAGCACATATTCTGTTTCCGGCTCAACCGCGATATCACTCTGGCTGCTTCCGTCGCCCCAGCTGTTCGCGTCACCGTTATCTTTCAGGTAATGCGTTCCGTCCGGCGCGTCTTCGCCTTCCAGTACCGCAGCTCCGCTTCCGGTGCTCCAGCCTGTGGTTCCTTCTTCAAAGCTTCCGTTTGTCACAAGATTCTCCGCCGCCGGTTCCGCCTGCCCGTCTGTACCGACGATGCCGATCCAGCTTAATACCGGATCGCTTCCGGACGCTTTGCTGATGGATACATTCACATGATCAGAATCCTCAGGTACCGTAATGTCTGTCCTCTGCTGCATATCCTGCTCGCCAGACAGGGTAAATGTAGTTGTTCCGATCTCTGTCTCGTTTCCGTCCGCGTCAACGGATACAGCTGTGATCTTGATGCCTCTTGTGCTGCTCCACCACTCCTGATAACCGGTCATTACCGCATAATTTCCCGGCTCGAGTTCGAAGCTGTAATCAATTGTTCCTGTGCCGGTCGCCCACCAGCCGCTGTCATAGAAACTGCCCGGTGTGTGTGATCCCATATCCTCAGGCGAGCTTCCGCCGGACGCTCCCGGTGTGCTTGTATATCCCCAGCTGACGCCATTGTCATCGCCATAAGCCTGGTCGGAAACCATGTTGAGGAGCTCGTCTGCTCCTTCCACGAACCTGTCAAAAATCTCAGACGGATTGTCCGTTCCTGTTGCGCAGTCTGCAAAGTATACAAGAGAAGCCGGGCAGTTGAATACTGTCACTGTAAACTCTCTGTTGAGTTCTGTAAGCTGTCCGGATACAGTAACATCGCCCAGAGCATAATCGCCGAGCGCTGCCGTTGTCTCATCAAGGCTCCACACTACCGGTGTGTCTTTATAAGCCGTTCCGCCGATCGTCACATCTACAGTGTCCGGCAGAGATTCCATCAGGCTTCCCACAGATTCGGACGTCTCCGGGAATTCCGTGTCAATAGTGATTGCGCCTTTGCCTTTCAGCTCGTCAAGCGTCCAGTTGCTGTAATCTTTAATCATGATCGTATTGTCGGAACCGAATTCAATCGGAAGCCATACGTATCTTGAATCACTGATGTCAGCGCCGTTGTCCGGATTGTACCAGCGGTCGCCCATGTAAATGAACTCACCGTTCTCCGGATCTACCGGGATCACGCAGGTGCTCTGTGTCCAGAATGTATTCCTGTCTGTGTCGCCCACACACGGGTCGCCCATTCTTGTCCACGGTCCCATCGGATCCTCGGCCACAGCATATGCCGCCTGGTTCGGAGCCCAGCCTGTACAGCCTGATGTGATCAGGTAATACATGCCGTCGTACTTGAACATTGCCGGAGCTTCACGGGAGTCTGTACTGATCGTAGCAAAATCTTCGCCGTGAATCATGTCTTCCGGATCTTTTGCCAGTCCTGTGTAAGAATCATTCAGTCTGGCGATATACATTACTTCGTTTCCTTCAGATGAGTAAAGAACGTAAGCCGTTCCGTCGTCATCCTTAAATACGTTCATATCACGGACATGTCCGCCCTGGCTGTCAAATCCATGGCTTGTACGGTCCGGATCAGAAGCCAGAAGGTATGTGCCCACGAATTTGAACGGGCCCGCCGGATTATCGGCCACCGCCACGCCGGCTCTTGCCTTGCCGTAATCGGCTGTATTGGTCGGCGTACGGCCGTCGCAGTGCCACCACATCACGTACTGTCCGGTCTCTTCATTATAAAGGACCTTCGGACGCTCCATAACGCAGCGGTCCTCTGCGAGGTTCCAGTAAACCTCTTCCAGCTTTGTCTCGTAAGTCGGATCGTCAGCCGGCTGTCCCGCATAGTCGCCGTACAGAGCTTTCAGCTCCTCATTCGTCTCAAATACGGTAAGGTCTACATAACTGTCATCGCCATAGTGCTCATCCGGCACTTCGATAGCGTCAAGAGCAATACCCTCGTCTGTCCAGTTGTACAGGTCTTTTGAAGAATAGCAGTGAACGCCTTCTACCGGACGGTATCCGTTTGTCTTATCTTCGCCGTACCAGTACCATGTATCGCCGATCTTCTGCACCTGGCCGCCGTGTGCCTGAATTTTATTGCCGTTATTGTCATACATTCTCTCAGCGGCTGTACCGGTAATAGAATCATATGTAATATACGGCTCGTCATTTTCCAGACGCTCCACCTCGGCTGTGATGTCACCAGCCAGTCCGGAAAGTTCTTCTTTGACTGCAAGATATCCGTCACCAGCGACTTTCTGCGCGTCTTCAACCATGCCTTTTAATCTCGCAAGTTCTGTCTCTGTCTTGCCGTTGTCGCTGTCCAGATATTCCTGAGCAGCTGCAAGCGCTTCTGCGAGCTCTGTTTTTTCCGCGTCTCTGTCCCAGTCTCCGGCAGCTCCCAGAGCAAGTTCAGCCGCGCATGCATACTGATCCGCTTCGCTGTCGCTGTTGCCCATCGTATGTACTGCCGTCAGGCGGACATATCTTGCTTCCGTTTCCGGGAATGTTGCCGTCTTTACTTCTTTATCCGCAGCCCAGGTTCCCTCGGCAACCTTTGTGTACTCTGAACCGTCGGTGCTGGCAGAGATCTCATACTCTGTGTAAATGCCGTTGTAATCCTTATCCTGTCTCGGAGTATAGGTGAGCTGTGACAGCTCAGCCGTCTCCTGTCCGAGATCCATCGTGATATACAGGCCGTCTGCAACCACGGGGTGTCCCGTATCCCAGGATGAGTGCCAGTGCGTTCCGGTATTGCCGTCAATTGCCAGGGAAGCCTCATTGCCGCTCTGATAACTGTTTGCTTCTACGGATTCAATTGTCAGAACTGTCGTTTCCTCGTTCTGCGTCTCCGGAAGAGAACCTGCCGCAAAAGCCGTCATCGGCTGGATAGCCATAGCCGCTGTCAGCACACCGGCAAGCAGCGTCCTGCTGCGCCTTGACATTTTAATGCCTTTTTTCATTGTTTTCTCCTTACTGCAGACGGGACTTGCCGCCCCGCCTGCAATTACTATCGTTTCACAGGATACTTATCTGTTCCTTCTTCTCCTGATGATGATAACGGTGATCGCTGCAATCGCTGCCAGTACCGCAGCTGCTGCTATTACCGCCACTGCAGCCGCCGGAGTCGTATCACCTGTCTGTACTGCGCCCTCATTCTTCGCGGCGTCTTTATCCGGATCCTGTCCCTGGGTATCCCCGGAAGGATCCTTCTGCGGAGCCTTGCCGTCTGTCAGTCCCTTCACTGCATCCAGAAGTTCACTGTAAGCCCTGCTTACTTCCTCCTGTGTCGCGTCCGGGTCATTGAGAACAGCCTGCGCTGCTTTCAGAGCATCCTTGTAAGCCTGATAGCTTGCGTCTGTATAGCTTCCCTGTTCAATATCCTTGTTGGAATCGTACAGATTCTGGAGCTGATCTTTATCCGCTCCCGGCTGTCCGGGATCTGACGGTCTGGCCTGAAGTGCATCCGCTGCAGTCTTCAATGCGCCGTAAGCCGCGTCCACTTCTGCCTGAACTGCATCTTTATCTTCAAGGACTGCCTTCGCAGCTTTCAGTACATCGGCAAATGCCTTCCAGCTTTCTGCCGTGTAATCGTCTTCGGATTTATCCTTTACTTCATCGTACAGAGCCTGCAGAGCATCCTTGGATACAACCGTTTCCGGCTTCTCCTGCAGCCCTTCAACCGCTGCCTCCAGATTTGCTGCCGCGTTCTCCACTTCATCCTTCGTGGCGTCTGCATTGGCAAGTACTTCTTCAGCCGCAGCATATGCTTTTTCGAAGGCTGCATAGCTTTCTTCCGTATATGCGTCCGACGTAAGATCCGCGTATTTCTCTACAGCCGCTCTCAGGTCACTGATATCTACCAGCGCCGCCACTGCCGCGTTCAGCGCGTCTGCCGCCGCGTCTACCTCAGCCTGTGAGGTCGGGTTGAGAAGCTCGGCTGATGCCGCGTCGAGAGCTTCGCTCACCGCCTGATAGCTTCCGGATGTATAATCCTCAGCATTCAGTGCGTTTGCTTCATTTACCGCATTCTGCAGTTCGTCCAGACTGATCTCTGAACCTTCCGCGATACCGCTTACCGCGATCCAGCTGAGGATCGGGTCGTTGCCGTCCGCTTTCTTAACGGTCAGAGTCACAACCGCTTCTTCATCCAGCGTAATCGTGCCGGATGCGTATCTCGGCTGGCCGTTTACCGCGTCGAAGTCGCAGAGTTTTGTCTCAGCGCCGCCGTTTACAGAATAGAATACATCCATCTGACGGCCCATGCTCCACCATCCGGTACATCCGAGCATGATCGTATGCTCGCCTGCCGGAAGTGTAACCTGATAGGAAATGTTCTTTCCGCCGCGTGCCCACCAGCCGCCGGTGTACGGATTTGAAGCACTGCTCTGGCTGTAGCCTGTCATATCTGCCGAATCATCTGATCCGACGATGCTTGTGTAACCCCATGCATTATCATCCATCTTCGCCTGATCGGCAGCCTCTGTATTCAGAAGTCCGCCGCCTGCTTCTGCAATACGCTTCCATGTCTCGGAATCCAGGTTATTGCAGTCGATCATATATTCTATGTTCGCCGGAATGATCTGTACATTTGCGATCGCTTCCGCTGTAGTGCCTTCCACGGTTCCCGTAACAGTCACATAGCTGAACGGATTTCCTTCGAAGGATACGCCGTCAAGATTCCATGTTACTGCCTTCTGAACTTCTTCCGTTCCTGTATTGATCGTTACAGTATCCGGAAGATCCGGCGTCTCGCCCATAACCGTCACTGTGTCCACCTCTTCCGGTGAACCGTATGCTTCCATGATGCGCGCATACTCTTCTGCTGTCACCCGGATCGGCGTGCCGTGTCTTGCTCTGGACGGCATCTTGAATGTTCCCTCTTCCGGAGCTGTGAATTCTCCGCTCTCAAGATCAGTTGTAAGAAGCGGATAGTATCCGATGCCTCCGAAATCATCAACGAGCAGGCACCAGGTATCCTCTGCCACATCGTCACTGTTCAACTTGAAGATCGTCGGTCCTTCAACCCACTGATTGTCTTCGGAGTTCAGTGAATCAGACGGAATCTGTGTGAACTCACCGAGTACACTGCTGCTCTTCTCAATGAAGATCGTCTTTGTAAGTGCGCCGAGTTCATTTGTAGAGTCGCCCTCATTCTTTGTATATCGGTAGTATGTTCCGTCGTTCTCGATCATTGTTGTATCGATACTTGACTGATCTTTTTCAATATACAGCTGAGGCTCTGTAAATGTATAGAAGTCTCTCGTCTTTGCGTAATATACACGCTGTTTGTTGTCAACAGACGGTGTTCTGGACGCCCAGTATACTACGTACTCTCCTGTCGCCGGATCATAAGTCGCCTCCGGGGCCCAGGTGCATCCTGCCCCGATCTCAGCAGACACCTCAACCATGCGCTGGTCGCTCCAGTTCACAAGGTCTGTGGACTCCCATACCATCAGGCTCTGGCTTCCGCTGTTCTGCGCCGCATTCCAGTCGTTGTTGCCGTAGATCTTAAGGTCTGTGGCGATGAGGTAGAACTTGTCCCCCTCCGGCGAACGGATGATGAACGGATCACGCACTCCCTCTTCTCCAAGAGTAGAAGTGAGGACAGGATTATTGTTGTTCAGATCATCCCAGTTCATGCCGTCCCGACTGGAAGCGAAATAAATCTGCTCGCCGTCGGAATATCCTTCTCCTGCAAAATATGCAAAGAAGTAATCTGTGTAATCATCCTCTGAAATTTCTTCAGGCGCTGCCTTTACGTTCAGAGTAATTTCTTTTGTTCTTGTCTCCTCTCCATAAGAAAGAGTCGCTGTCATTGTGACTTCTGTATCCTCGGCAGGTCTTGTCACAACGCCGGCCGGCATTACGTCATATCCTTCCACTTCATGGGATTCTGCATCCACGATTTCCGGATGATCTGTTGCCCAGGTGATCACGACTCCGCTCTCTGTGGATTCCGGAAGCGTGATATTGCCGCGCACATCATCCCTGTTCGGGATATCCAGTGCTTCTTCGGCTGTGTCAAGGATCTCATCGATATTCTCGCCCTTTACTGTAAGCGGGAACTCAACCGTATTTTCAGCTCCATAGCAGGTATAAGTCACTTTGACTGTCACATCCGTATCCTTCTCAGGAAGTGTTATTTTTCCATTCTCTGCGACTGCCGCATTCTCCGGAACTTCCCATGTGAGATCAACTCCGTCTACGTTTACCGGGAAGCTCAGGTCGGACTTCACTTCCTCTGCGGACGCATTGCCATTAAGCATCGCATCCTGAATGTCAGCCAGGAGCATCTCCGTCTTCTCTTCTGTGGCCGGAGCAACAGATGCCGCCGTCTCTGCATCCAGAGCTGTATCCCAGATCCGGATATCAGATATATTGGCGATCAGCTTCCGGTCCGGCTCATACAATGACTGGCCGATATAACCGAGGATGTCTCCATCCGGGATCATATTGGAAAGATCCTTGTCATGCTTCAGCTCGGAAACTTTCTTTCCATCCATATACATGGTCAATGTACCGCCGTCAGATACAATGGTAACTGTGGTATAACCGCCGGACAGTTTGGAATCCGGGACCGGCATTCTGGACTCGCCGCCCGAAGCCTCACTCCCGACTTTTACCGCCGCAAGTACGCTGTCTGCATAACCGCTCTGACCCGAGTTGGCGCTCATGAAAATGTAATCACTGATCTTTCCGTCGCCCCACTGGCCGATGCCGTCTCCAATGCACCATACCCAGTTGTCCGCTGTTGTAGGTGCACTGACAACCGCCTGTACCGTAAAGGCTGCCGCATCATCGATCACGCCGGAAGGAATCGTTGCGTACTGCTCGTTGTTAAACTGAAGGACTTCCTCATCGCCGTATACAGCAAAATCAGAATCCGCCGTGTCATAAAGCGTTGCATCATTGCCATTTCCGGAAATATCTGTCAGTACGTCTCCCTCGTGAGACATGTCATAATGTGCCACCGGTTTTACTTCTTCCGGAACCTCTTCTTTTACTGCATTAACCGAGATCCATCCAAGCACCGGATCGCCGTCGCCGCCGTTCTCAACAGAGATCGTCACGACCGCGTCCTCAGCCAGAGTGATCGTGCCCTGAGCCATGCTGCCGGTATCATGATTAACCGCCAGTTCACAGAGCAGTTCTTTTCCGCCGCCGTCTACGGAGTAATATACATCCATAGTACGTCCGCTCCAGAAGTCGTATCCTCCCAGCATAACGTCATGCGTTCCTGCCGGAAGCGTCAGGTCATAAGTGATCGAAACATCACTGTTTGCCCAGTATCCATATGAATAAAGCGGTGTCGTCGTACCCTGGTCATAAGCCCATGTATTCAGTCCGGACGGATCTGTCGTAAGACCCCAGCTGTTGCCAGCTGATTTTGCCTGATCGGAAGAATCTTTGTTAAGCAGGCTGTCAAGCCCTGCTGCCGCCGTCCATACTGTTGAAACGTACTCATTGTCCCGTTTTACCGGAGTATCGCCGGACATACAGTCAATGAGATATTCCAGCCCGTCCGGAGCACAGAGGATATAGCCTGTAAATGCTCCGTTCACTTCGGATGATGTGCCCGTTACTGCATAGCAGTCGTACAGCTTCATCTCATCCCAGCCCACATCGATGCTTCCAAGATCCCAGCTTACGGAAACTTCTTTCGCCGTTCCGTCTTCCATGGTTACTTCCACGGTCTCTGGAAGCTCCGGCTCTGAGCCTTCCCACGTTACCGCTGTCACGGCTTCCTGTTCCGTAAAGCTTCCCGCCAGCCCGTATACGCTGAACTCGGAAATGTTGCACTCGGAAGCGCGCTCGATCTTAACATACCGGTATGACACGGTCTTGCCTTCATTAAAATCACGATAGTAGACAAATGTATCTTTGCCCTGTGACGCGGCGCTGTCGATCGTATAGATCGGAGTCCAGTCTGTTCCGTCATTGGAGCCGTAGATCGTCGCTCCGATCATGCGGTCTGAGAATCCGCTTCTCGGCGCGTAGCTGAATGCGGCGATCTCTTTCGCCTCACCCAGATCGAATTCTACATATCCCGGTGTGCCGTCATCCGCATCCACGCCGTCGTAGAATGTCTCATAGTTTTCATCGATTACAGTCTGCGGAGTGTTGGTTGTGCCGTTGTTCCATACTTTGCCTCCGGACACCTGATCCGCGCTGACCTCGATCTCTGTTACGGCCGGGTTCGTCTCTTCACCGGCATCCTCCCTGATTCCGTTCACTCCCTCAACAATATAAGTTGTAATGGAGTTGGCTTTCATCGTCGCCGTAAAGGCCCTGTTCTCTGTATCCGCAACAATATTGTCGATATCTGTAACATCCGCCCACTTCTCACCGTCGGCCATGGAGCCGCTTGTGCGGATTGCCGTGATATCGGATCCCATTGTCTCGAATCCTGACAGATCGAATTTCCATGTCTTATCCTCGCCGGATGTATTCATGGCTACGATCACTGCCTTGTCTCCTTCCGGATCATAAGCAGAGAGGACGT
>ERZ1643247.2393-NODE-2393-length-14950-cov-4.420208_pt1 | contig 14950 bp, 9 predicted proteins | sample MGYA00579264_ERZ1643247 | MGnify/ENA primary metagenome ERZ1643247 (study PRJEB29033, sample SAMEA4952262) | chicken gut metagenome | biome: Broiler Chicken; feature: Gastrointestinal Tract; material: Caecum | place: Ireland | collected 2018 | study: Broiler... | reverse complement strand
CCTGCGGCACTTCAGCGTATTCCGAGTGCATGATGTGATCTTCAATGGTGTCGACGCGCACCGGCTGGAAGGTGCCCGCACCAACGTGCAACGTCACAAACGCCATCTCCACGCCTTTGGCGCGTAATTTTTCCAGCAAAGGTTCGTCAAAATGCAGACCTGCGGTCGGGGCTGCAACCGCGCCCGGTTTTTCGCTATAAACGGTTTGATAAAGTTCGCGGTCAGCGTCTTCGTCCGGACGGTCGATATACGGCGGCAGCGGCATATGGCCGATGCTGTTGAGAATATCCAGCACCGAGCGTTCATCATTAAATTCGACTTCAAACAGTGCGCCGTGGCGCGCGGTCATTGTTGCGTTAATACTTTCGTCATCGCCCAGCAGCAGTTCTGCGCCAGGTTTTGGCGCTTTCGAGGCGCGAATATGCGCAAGAATGCGTTTGTCGTCGAGCATCCGTTCAACCAGCACTTCAATCTTGCCGCCGCTGGCTTTACGCCCAAACAGGCGCGCCGGGATCACGCGGGTATTATTAAAAACCAGAAGATCGCCGGGGTTGAGCTTATCAAGTAAATCGGTGAAAGTACCGTGCGTCAGCGCGCCCGTCGGCCCGTCCAGCGACAGTAAACGACAGCTACTGCGTTCAGGCATGGGATAGTGGGCAATCAGGGATTCGGGCAATTCAAAGGAGAAATCGGTAACGCGCATGACACTGACTCAGACTAAAATAAGAGGCGGGTAGTCTAGTGCCGGGGCGCTCTCCCTGCAACCTTTACCCCCTTTTGGATAGAATATAATCGATGAATTTTTTAGCTCACCTGCATTTAGCCCATCTCGCGGAAAGCTCGCTTTCCGGCAATTTACTGGCTGATTTCGTACGCGGAAATCCTGAAGAAAGTTTTCCGCCCGACGTCGTGGCTGGCATTCATATGCATCGACGTATCGACGTATTGACTGACAATCTGCCGGAAGTCCGCGAAGCACGGGAGTGGTTTCGTAGTGAAACGCGCCGCGTTGCGCCTATTACGCTGGATGTCATGTGGGATCACTTTCTTTCCCGCCACTGGTCGCAGCTGTCGCCGGACTTTCCGCTACAGGAATTTGTCTGTTATGCCCGCGAGCAAGTGATGACGATTTTGCCGGACTCACCGCCACGTTTTATCAATCTGAACAATTACTTGTGGTCAGAGCAGTGGCTGGTGCGCTATCGCGATATGGATTTCATCCAGAACGTGTTAAACGGCATGGCAAGCCGCCGCCCACGTCTGGATGCCCTGCGTGACTCCTGGTACGATTTAGACGCTCATTATGACGCCCTCGAAACCCGCTTCTGGCAGTTTTATCCGCGGATGATGGCGCAGGCGTCACGCAAGGCGTTATAAAACGTTAGTTCATCCATACCGTAGCCGAAATGGCAGGCAAAGCCAGAATCCCGTCAGTCAGTTGCCCATGCCCTTCTTTGCATTGCCATTGCACGGCATTGAGAAACGGTGACGCGGGTAGCACCACTTCACAGGCCTCGCCACGGTTGATTGCCACCAGTACACGTTGCTGATTCAGCACGCGGACAAATACCACCACGTTATCTTCCGCATACAGCACCTGACAGCCGCCATGACGTAGCGCCTGACTTTTCTTACGCAGCGCAATCATTCGCTGGTACAGCGCGAATAACGCCGTATCCTGCTTTTCCACCTGCCAGGGGAACGGTTTACGGCAAAACGGATCGTTTTTGCCATCCAGTCCTACTTCATCACCGTAATAAATGCACGGTACACCAGGCCAGGTGAACAGCCAGACCACCGCCAGCGGCAGGCGCGCAATATCCCGACCGAGCAGCGTTTTAAATCGCGCAGTATCGTGGCTGTCGAGCTGATTAAACATACGTAATTGTTGTTGATGAGAAAGCCCTGCGCGGTAATTATCCATCCAGGCCATACAGGTTTGGGCATCAATTTGCTGCGGATCGTAAGAGATATCGGTATTGGCAAGAAATCCCCACAACGGGAATGTGAAGCCACGATAGTTCATGGCGGCATCTTCCACATCGGCCTGTAACCATTGCCGTGCATCGCCAAAATGTTCGCCGACAATATACGCTTCCGGCTGGGTTTCTTTCGCCGCTTCGGTGATCCCGGCAACGTGCTGCATATTATTGCGCGCCCCACCCGCCTCCCCCAGCATATGCACCACATCCAGCCGCCAGCCGTCCATACTCCACGGCGCTTTCAGCCAATGGCGGACGATACTGTCTTCCCCACGATAAATTTCATTCACCAGACTTTCCGACTGATAATCCAGTTTCGGCAAGCTGGCATAGCCCAGCCAGTCGAGCGCCGTGCCATCGTCACTAAACGAGTACCAGTCGCGCCAGGGCGATTCGGGGTTGTGACAGGCACCACCCGTCCCGCGATTGTGTCTGTCAAACCAGGCATGGGAATCGCCACTGTGGTTAAACACGCCGTCCAGCACCAGCCGCATTCCCAGCTGCTGCGTATTGTGTCGCAAACGCAGCAACGCCCCATCACCGCCAAACTGCGGATCGACATGGCGATAATCCTCGGTATCGTATTTATGTACGCTGGGAGCTTTAAACACCGGATTGAGATACAGCGCCGTCACGCCAAGTTTTTTCAGATACGGCAGTTTTTCGCTTATCCCGTCCAGATCGCCGCCATAGAACGTTGATCCGCCCGCCTGCGCCGTGACCGGTTCATCCCAGTCACGCAAGATGATCTCTTGTCCGGCTGCATGATGGTAATAGACATGATCCTGTTCAGCTTCACGAGGAAGACTACGCGCAAAACGATCAGGGAAGATCTGATAAAAAATCTGATCCGCAGCCCATTGTGGGCCGATATCCGGTACATCGACGGCAAACTGCTCCAGTCGTGCCGGCGGCATTCGGCTGAAGCCCTGCGGTGTAAACCAACGCTGGCGATCGTGCCACAGCAGTTTGAAACTGTAACGCCGCCGGGGTTGTCCGCTGGAGAGATCAATCGCCGCACGCCATGCGGTGACGCCAGGCTGCGGCTGACTGCGCTGCTTATGCATCGGTACTGACATTTCTTCGTTATCGTGTTCTGTACGCAGCATAATGCGCTGCGGTGGGTCTTCGCCCGTCAGCCACAGTGTAATGAGCAGTTGATCTTTGCTTTGTTTAACAAATGGGGGCACCGGCAGGTGCCATGCATTTAACATCATAATTCCCCTGTGATGAAAATCTGATCACCTTGCCATAGCCTAATGCAGGATCACTCATCATCTGAAGGATATTTGGGGGAGGAGGACGGGGGCGGATAACTTTCGGAATAGCCGGATCAGGATTTCCTCCTGAACCGGCTTACAGAACGCAAGGATTACTGGTTTTCAGCCAGCTGACGATCATGGCGGCGTTTAAACATCCAGCCAATCAACAGCACAACAATCCACGCGAAACCGACATACAGCGAGATACGCGTATCCGGGTGATAACCAATCAACCCGATAATAAAGAGCAGGAAAATCAGCCCGCCGATGGTCGTTGCTACCCCACCCGGCACTTTAAATTTCAGCGCCTTAACTTCTTCTGGCGGCAAACGGCGACGGAAGGCAATTTGCGACAGCAGGATCATAATCCACACCCACACCGTGGCGAAGGTTGCCAGCGAAGCGATCACCAGGAAGACGTTTTCCGGCATGATGTAGTTCAGATACACCGCAAACAGCAGCGCGGTAGTCATCACCAGCACCGTAACCCACGGAATACCGCGACGCGACGTTTTGCTGAAAATTTTCGGCGCGCTGCCCTGCTCTGCCATACCGTGGAGCATACGGCCTACGCCAAATACATCACTGTTAATTGCCGACAGCGAAGCAGTCAGCACAACAAAGTTAAGAATGCTGGCGGCAAAGGTAATGCCCATATGCTGGAACGTCAGCACGAACGGGCTACCGGCAGTGCCAACCTGATTCCACGGGTAGATAGACATAATGACGAACAGCGTACCGACGTAGAACACCAGAATACGCATCGGCACGGAGTTAATCGCACGCGGTATCGATTTCTCAGGATCTTTCGCTTCACCGGCGGTAATCCCGATAATTTCGATCCCACCGTAAGCAAACATCACCATTTGCAACGACATTACCATGCCAAGCCAGCCGTTACTGAAGAAGCCGCCGTTGCTCCACAGGTTATGAATACCGGTCGGTTGCCCGCCGTTGCCAATCCCCCAGATGATGATGCCGAAACCGGCGACAATCATGATGATGATGGTGGCGACTTTAAAGAACGAGAACCAGAATTCCAGCTCACCGAATACCTTCACGCTCATCAGGTTTACGGCGCAAATGATCAGCACCACGCTCAGTACCCAAATCCAGTGCGGCACCGTCGGGAACCAGACACCCATATAGATACCAAAAGCGGTCACATCGGCGATGGCGACAATAAGGATTTCAAAGCAGTAGGTCCAGCCGGTAATGTAACCTGCCAGCGGGCCGAGGTTTTCCTGCGCATAACGCGAGAAAGAGCTGGCTGCCGGGTTATGTACCGACATTTCCCCCAGCGCACGCATAATGATATACGCCGCGATACCACCGATAATATAGGCCAACAACACGCTCGGACCGGCCATTTTGATGGCGTCTGCCGAACCGTAAAACAGTCCGGTGCCAATTGCTGAACCCAGTGCCATAAAGCGTATGTGGCGGGTACTTAGCCCACGCTTTAGCTTGTTCTTACTTTCCATCAATTCCTAACCCATCAACACAATAAAAAACCACGGGGCATCGCAGCCCCGTGGTTAAAACAAATGTTCAGTGATTTAGTGAGCGCTGGAGGTCACCTGACGACCTGCCGCGCGATCCCAGATAATGGCCAGAACCACCATCACCACTGTTGGCATTAACCACGCCAGACCTTGTTCGGCCAGCGGTAAACGCTGCGCCCAGGACGGTAAGATATCGCTGAATGCAGATGCTTTGATCCCGTCGAGAATACCAAAAAGCAGGCTGATAAACATCGGCGGAGCAATCACGCGGGACGAATTATGCCACCATGAGCGTGTAAAACTTAATACAACCAGTGCGATACACGGCGGATAAATAGCGGTCAGCACCGGTACGGAGATCTGGATCAGCTGGCTTAAGCCGAGGTTAGAAACCACCATCGAGAAGCCGCCGAGGATAAACACCAGCGTACGATAAGAGAGCGGTACGTACTGGGCAAAGAATTCTGCACAAGCACAGGTCAGGCCAACTGCCGTTACCAGGCAGGCGATGAAGATTAACGCCGCCAGCAGGAAGCTACCGCCGCCGCCAAAGGTGTGCTGAACGTAAGCATGCAGAATAGCAGCGCCGTTTGCAGACTGATCGACCAGCGACGCGCTGTCTGAACCCAGACGGAACAGCGCCAGGTACAGCAGAGTCAGACCAACACCCGCCATCAGGCCAGCCCAGACGGTATAACGGGTCAGCAGACGCGCTTCGGTAACGCCACGAGAACGCGCCGCGTTAACAATAACGATACCAAACACCATTGCGCCCAGCGTATCCATGGTCAGATAGCCGTTAACGAAGCCGTTAGAAAACGCAGCGTTTTGATAAGCCTCAGTCGCCGTGCTGATAGAACCCGCCGGCCAGACAATCGCGGCAACAGACAGGATGACCAGCGCGATAATTTTCAGCGGCGCAAGGAAGTTGCCCACGGTATCCAGCAGCTTGCCCGGATAGAGCGAAACCAGAATAACGATAGCGAAATAGACCAGGCTGTAGATAAACAGCGGCAGCGCGGAATCACCCGTCAGCGGCGCAATCCCCACTTCAAAGGAAACGGTAGCTGTACGCGGCGTAGCGAAAAGCGGCCCCACCGCCAGGTAACAAACCGTTGCCAGCAGTACGCCAGCGACTTTACCGATTGGCGTGCTGAGGCTGTCAACACCGCCGCCAACTTTTGCCAGCGCCACTACCGTTAATACCGGCAGGCCAACGGCAGTAATGAGGAAGCCGAATGCCGCAGTCCAGACGTGTTCGCCTGCCTGTAAGCCGACCATTGGAGGGAAAATAATGTTACCTGCGCCGACGAACAACGCAAATGTCATAAAGCCCAGAGCGATGATATCGCGCGATCTTAATTGATGGGTCATAAATCATACTGCCTGTGGATGTGGTGTTGTAACGTTAAATTTTTGTGCCAATCCCTGGGGATGATACAGCGGTATATTTAAACAATTTTAGCGGGAAATACTCCCAACCAGGCGCGGCGAAGAATAGTTTTTCGATTTACCGCGTTAATGCAGTCAGTATGACAGCACCTGAAGCGCAATTTAAACGCTTATAACGTTTTAAAGCAAGGAGGGATCTAAAAACCAGAGGTATATAGCGATAAGAAATCACCAACCAGTATAAAACACTATTTCCGTGAAAAAGACATGGCTAATCATGCGAACAAAAAATCACCAACCGTTGTAAAATCTAACGCCCGTATTTTGACTGCAAAGAAAATAAGCCAGCATCGACTGGCTTATGGCAATAAAAGATGACAAAGGCGGATTAATCGCTGTTTTTGGCAATTAAACGTTCCGGGATAACAAAACTGAAACGTGTTCCTTTTCCTACTGTACTCTCAATATTCAGGCGACTTTCGTGATGATTCACCGCATGTTTCACGATCGCTAACCCTAATCCGCTACCGCCGGTTTGCCGGGAACGCGCTTTATCAACGCGATAAAAACGCTCGGTCAGGCGCGGAATATGCTCCGGTGCAATGCCCGGTCCGTTATCTTCAACGCTAAATTCGGCACCGTGCGGCACTCGCTGCCAGCGTACGGTGATATGCGTGCCTTCCGGCGTATGATTCACGGCGTTATAGACCAGGTTCGAAATCGCACTGCGTAGCTGATCTTCGTTGCCAGACACCTTGAGGCCGTTATCTATCTCAAAGGTAAATGTCTGTTTTTTCTGACTCAGAGTCTGAGCCTCGCGCTCAACAACGCGCAGCATCATCGGCACATCAACCTTTTCATTGAGCAATTGCGTCGGCGCGGCTTCAATTTTCGACAGCGTTAGCAACTGCTTCACCAGCCCTTCCATCCGCTGGGTCTGCTCGCGCATGGTGTGCAACGCTTTTTCGCGTACCGCGCCTTCCAGCGGCTGCTCATCCATCATCTCCAGGTAACCCTGTAACACGGTCAATGGCGTACGTAACTCATGGCTCACGTTGGCAAAAAAGTTGCGCCGCGCGCCTTCCAGTTGATGCATTTGCGTGACATCACGCGCCACCATCAGCAACTGTTTGTGGGTATAAGGCATGACGCGAATTTCCAGATGCCGCCCGGTGTTGAGCACCAGATTGAGCGGGCGAGAAAAATCACGCGTTTTCAGATATTGCGTAAACTCCGGGTAACGCAGCAGGTTAAGGATGTTCTGCCCGTTATCTTCCGGCCAGCGCAAACCAAGAATTTGTTGCGCCAGACCGTTACACCAGAAAATACCGCCCTCTTCAGTGGTCAGCACCACTGCGTCGGGCAGCGACTCCGCGCCGCTACGAAAGCGTTTAATCAGATTGCCCAGTTCACGGCGGCGTTTTTTATTTCGCAGCTGCATCTGGTGTAAGCCGTATAGTAGCGGTTCCCAGCTACCACGCCCCGGTGGCGGGGTCATACTGCGATCCACCCACAGCCACCATGAAAGGCGCAATAAATTCCAGAAATGCCAGATAAGCAGTCCCGTTACCGATGCCAGCAAAAACCAGGGCAGGTAACCAAAAAATGCACCCAGGATGAAAGCCGGGAGGCAGCAAAGTAGCAGCTCCAGCACCAGCCTTTTCCACGACAGCCGTTCCAGCACGTAAGATACTCCAGTTAAGAAATCATAAGCCCTGCTCTGCGTCCGATGAGCAAGGCGTTAAAAGCGGGTTGAAAAACGATATCCTGTACCGCGCACGGTCTGCACCATGCGGTCATGCCCGCCGGGCTCCAGTGCTTTACGCAGGCGACGAATGTGGACATCGACCGTGCGGTCTTCCACATACACGTTAGTTCCCCAGACGTGGTTTAACAGCTGCTCGCGGCTGTACACGCGCTCAGGATGCGTCATAAAAAAGTGCAGCAGTTTAAATTCTGTCGGCCCCATCTCCAGCGGCTCTTCGCCCGCCATCACTCGGTGAGATGTCGGGTCGAGACTTAATCCCTGCATCTCAATCACCTCTTCCACCGCCATTGGCGAAATACGGCGCATTACCGCTTTGATTCGCGCCACCAGCTCCTTCGGCGAAAACGGCTTGGTGATATAGTCATCCGCGCCGGTTTCAAGGCCGCGCACGCGATCTTCTTCTTCCCCTCTGGCGGTCAACATCACCACTGGAATATCCCGGGTCATCGACTCGCGCTTGAGGTGTTTGATGAACTGGATACCGGAGCCGCCAGGTAACATCCAGTCAAGGAGAATTAAATCCGGCCAGGGTTCATTCAGTTGATTCACAGCACTGTCATAATCTTCCGCTTCGACCGGCTGAAAGCCATTTTGTTCGAGCACGAAGCAGACCATTTCGCGAATTGGAGCTTCATCTTCTACGACCAGAATACGTCTCGCCATGATTTGCCCTGTTGTAATAAATAGGTTGCGATCATTAATGCGACGTCATTATGCGTCAGATTTATGACAGATTTATGAAAAGCTCGTCGCACATATCTTCAGGTTATTGATTTCCGTGGCGCAGAAAAAAGCAAATGGCACATCTGTTTGGGTATAATCGCGCCCATGCTTTTTCGCCAGGGAACCGTTATGCGCATCCTTCACACCTCAGACTGGCATCTCGGCCAGAACTTCTACAGTAAAAGCCGCGAAGCTGAACATCAGGCTTTTCTTGACTGGCTGCGATTATTGTTGCCGGTGATGTTTTCGATACCGGCTCGCCGCCCAGTTACGCCCGCACGTTATACAACCGTTTTGTTGTCAATTTACAGCAAACTGGCTGTCATCTGGTGGTACTGGCAGGAAACCATGACTCGGTCGCCACGCTGAATGAATCGCGCGATATCATGGCGTTCCTCAATACTACCGTGGTCGCCAGCGCCGGACATGCGCCGCAAATCTTGCCTCGTCGCGACGGGACGCCAGGCGCAGTGCTGTGCCCCATTCCGTTTTTACGTCCGCGTGACATTATTACCAGCCAGGCGGGGCTTAACGGTATTGAAAAACAGCAGCATTTACTGGCAGCGATTACCGATTATTACCAACAACACTATGCCGATGCCTGCAAACTGCGCGGCGATCAGCCTCTGCCCATCATCGCCACGGGACATTTAACGACCGTGGGGGCCAGTAAAAGTGACGCCGTGCGTGACATTTATATTGGCACGCTGGACGCGTTTCCGGCACAAAACTTTCCACCAGCCGACTACATCGCGCTCGGGCATATTCACCGCGCACAGATTATTGGCGGCATGGAACATGTTCGCTATTGCGGCTCCCCCATTCCACTGAGTTTTGATGAATGCGGTAAGAGTAAATATGTCCATCTGGTGACATTTTCAAACGGCAAATTAGAGAGCGTGGAAAACCTGAACGTACCGGTAACGCAACCTATGGCGGTGCTGAAAGGCGATCTGGCGTCGATTACCGCACAGCTGGAACAGTGGCGCGATGTATCGCAGGAGCCACCTGTCTGGCTGGATATCGAAATCACTACTGATGAGTATCTGCATGATATTCAGCGCAAAATCCAGGCATTAACCGAATCATTGCCTGTCGAAGTATTGCTGGTACGTCGGAGTCGTGAACAGCGCGAGCGTGTGTTAGCCAGCCAACAGCGTGAAACCCTCAGCGAACTCAGCGTCGAAGAGGTGTTCAATCGCCGTCTGGCACTGGAAGAACTGGATGAATCGCAGCAGCAACGTCTGCAGCATCTTTTCACCACGACGTTGCATACCCTCGCCGGAGAACACGAAGCATGAAAATTCTCAGCCTGCGCCTGAAAAACCTGAACTCATTAAAAGGCGAATGGAAGATTGATTTCACCCGCGAGCCGTTCGCCAGCAACGGGCTGTTTGCTATTACCGGCCCAACAGGTGCGGGGAAAACCACCCTGCTGGACGCCATTTGTCTGGCGCTGTATCACGAAACTCCGCGTCTCTCTAACGTTTCACAATCGCAAAATGATCTCATGACCCGCGATACCGCCGAATGTCTGGCGGAGGTGGAGTTTGAAGTGAAAGGTGAAGCGTACCGTGCATTCTGGAGCCAGAATCGGGCGCGTAACCAACCCGACGGTAATTTGCAGGTGCCACGCGTAGAGCTGGCGCGCTGCGCCGACGGCAAAATTCTCGCCGACAAAGTGAAAGATAAGCTGGAACTGACAGCGACGTTAACCGGGCTGGATTACGGGCGCTTCACCCGTTCGATGCTGCTTTCGCAGGGGCAATTTGCTGCCTTCCTGAATGCCAAACCCAAAGAACGCGCGGAATTGCTCGAGGAGTTAACCGGCACTGAAATCTACGGGCAAATCTCGGCGATGGTTTTTGAGCAGCACAAATCGGCCCGCACAGAGCTGGAGAAGCTGCAAGCGCAGGCCAGCGGCGTCGCGTTGCTCACGCCGGAACAAGTGCAATCGCTGACAGCGAGTTTGCAGGTACTTACTGACGAAGAAAAACAGTTACTTACCGCGCAGCAGCAAGAACAACAATCACTAAACTGGTTAACGCGTCTGGACGAATTGCAGCAAGAAGCCAGCCGCCGTCAGCAGGCCTTGCAACAGGCGTTAGCCGAAGAAGAAAAAGCGCAACCTCAACTGGCGGCGCTTAGTCTGGCACAACCGGCACGAAATCTTCGTCCACACTGGGAACGCATCGCAGAACACAGCGCGGCGCTGGCGCATACTCGCCAGCAGATTGAAGAAGTAAATACTCGCTTACAGAGCACAATGGCGCTTCGCGCGAGCATTCGCCACCACGCGGCGAAGCAGTCAGCAGAATTACAGCAGCAGCAACAAAGCCTGAATACCTGGTTACAGGAACACGACCGCTTCCGTCAGTGGAACAACGAACTGGCGGGTTGGCGTGCGCAGTTCTCCCAACAAACCAGCGATCGCGAGCATCTGCGGCAATGGCAGCAACAGTTAACCCATGCTGAGCAAAAACTTAATACGCTTGCGGCGATCACGTTGACGTTAACCGCCGATGAAGTTGCTAGCGCCCTGGCGCAACATGCCGAGCAACGCCCACTGCGTCAGCACCTGGTCGCGCTGCATGGACAGATTGTTCCCCAACAAAAACGTCTGGCGCAGTTACAGGTCGCTATCCAGAATGTCACGCAAGAACAGACGCAACGTAACGCCGCACTTAACGAAATGCGCCAGCGTTATAAAGAAAAGACGCAGCAACTTGCCGATGTGAAAACCATTTGCGAGCAGGAAGCGCGCATCAAAACGCTGGAAGCTCAACGTGCACAGTTACAGGCGGGTCAGCCTTGCCCACTTTGTGGTTCCACCAGCCACCCGGCGGTCGAGGCGTATCAGGCGCTGGAGCCTGGTGTTAATCAGTCTCGATTACTGGCGCTGGAAAACGAAGTTAAAAAGCTCGGTGAAGAAGGTGCGACGCTACGTGGGCAACTGGACGCCATAACAAAGCAGCTTCAGCGTGATGAAAACGAAGCGCAAAGCCTCCGACAAGATGAGCAAGCACTTACTCAACAATGGCAAGCCGTCACGGCCAGCCTCAATATCACCTTGCAGCCACTGGACGATATTCAACCGTGGCTGGATGCACAAGATGAGCACGAACGCCAGCTGCGGTTACTCAGCCAACGGCATGAATTACAAGGGCAGATTGCCGCGCATAATCAGCAAATTATCCAGTATCAACAGCAAATTGAACAACGCCAGCAACTACTTTTAACGACATTGACGGGTTATGCACTGACATTGCCACAGGAAGATGAAGAAGAGAGCTGGTTGGCGACACGTCAGCAAGAAGCGCAGAGCTGGCAGCAACGCCAGAACGAATTAACCGCGCTGCAAAACCGTATTCAGCAGCTGACGCCGATTCTGGAAACGTTGCCGCAAAGTGATGAACTCCCGCACTGCGAAGAAACTGTGGTATTGGAAAACTGGCGGCAGGTACATGAACAATGTCTCGCATTACACAGCCAGCAGCAGACGTTACAGCAACAGGATGTTCTGGCGGCGCAAAGTCTGCAAAAAGCCCAGGCGCAGTTTGACACCGCGCTACAGGCCAGCGTCTTTGACGATCAGCAGGCGTTCCTTGCGGCGCTAATGGATGAACAAACACTAACGCAGCTGGAACAGCTCAAGCAGAATCTGGAAAACCAGCGCCGTCAGGCGCAAACGCTGGTCACTCAGACAGCAGAAACGCTGGCACAGCATCAACAACACCGACCTGACGACGGGTTGGCTCTCACTGTGACGGTGGAGCAGATTCAGCAAGAGTTAGCGCAAACTCACCAAAAGTTGCGTGAAAACACCACGAGTCAAGGCGAGATTCGCCAGCAGCTGAAGCAGGATGCAGATAACCGTCAGCAACAACAAACCTTAATGCAGCAAATTGCTCAAATGACGCAGCAGGTTGAGGACTGGGGATATCTGAATTCGCTAATAGGTTCCAAAGAGGGCGATAAATTCCGCAAGTTTGCCCAGGGGCTGACGCTGGATAATTTAGTCCATCTCGCTAATCAGCAACTTACCCGGCTGCACGGGCGCTATCTGTTACAGCGCAAAGCCAGCGAGGCGCTGGAAGTCGAGGTTGTTGATACCTGGCAGGCAGATGCGGTACGCGATACCCGTACCCTTTCCGGCGGCGAAAGTTTCCTCGTTAGTCTGGCGCTGGCGCTGGCGCTTTCGGATCTGGTCAGCCATAAAACACGTATTGACTCGCTGTTCCTTGATGAAGGTTTTGGCACGCTGGATAGCGAAACGCTGGATACCGCCCTTGATGCGCTGGATGCCCTGAACGCCAGTGGCAAAACCATCGGTGTGATTAGCCACGTAGAAGCGATGAAAGAGCGTATTCCGGTGCAGATCAAAGTGAAAAAGATCAACGGCCTGGGCTACAGCAAACTGGAAAGTACGTTTGCAGTGAAATAACTATTCAGCAGGATAATGAATACAGAGGGGCGAATTATCTCTTGGCCTTGCTGGTCGTTATCCTGCAAGCTATCACTTTATTGGCTACGGTGATTGGTAGCCGTTCTGGTGGTTGTGATGGTGGTATGAAAAAAGTCATTTTATCTTTGGCTCTGGGCACGTTTGGTTTGGGGATGGCCGAATTTGGCATTATGGGCGTGCTCACGGAGCTGGCGCATAACGTAGGAATTTCGATTCCTGCCGCCGGGCATATGATCTCGTATTATGCACTGGGGGTGGTGGTCGGTGCGCCAATCATCGCACTCTTTTCCAGCCGCTACTCACTCAAACATATCTTGTTGTTTCTGGTGGCGTTGTGCGTCATTGGCAACGCCATGTTCACGCTCTCTTCGTCTTACCTGATGCTCGCCATTGGTCGGCTGGTATCCGGCTTTCCGCATGGCGCATTTTTTGGCGTCGGAGCGATCGTGTTATCAAAAATTATCAAACCCGGAAAAGTCACCGCCGCCGTGGCGGGGATGGTTTCCGGGATGACAGTCGCCAATTTGCTGGGCATTCCGCTGGGAACGTATTTAAGTCAGGAATTTAGCTGGCGTTACACCTTTTTATTGATCGCTGTTTTTAATATTGCGGTGATGGCATCGGTCTATTTTTGGGTGCCAGATATTCGCGACGAGGCGAAAGGAAATCTGCGCGAACAATTTCACTTTTTGCGCAGCCCGGCCCCGTGGTTAATTTTCGCCGCCACGATGTTTGGCAACGCAGGTGTGTTTGCCTGGTTCAGCTACGTAAAGCCATACATGATGTTTATTTCCGGTTTTTCGGAAACGGCGATGACCTTTATTATGATGTTAGTTGGGCTAGGGATGGTGCTGGGAAATATGCTAAGTGGCAGGATTTCAGGACGTTATTCACCACTGCGCATTGCAGCAGTGACTGACTTTATAATTGTACTGGCACTGCTGATGCTCTTTTTCTGCGGCGGCATGAAAACAACGTCGCTTATTTTTGCTTTTATTTGTTGCGCGGGATTATTTGCCCTTTCAGCACCGCTACAAATATTGTTACTACAAAACGCCAAAGGCGGAGAGTTATTAGGTGCCGCAGGTGGGCAAATAGCGTTTAACCTCGGTAGCGCCGTCGGCGCATATTGCGGAGGTATGATGCTGACGCTGGGACTGGCATATAATTACGTGGCGCTGCCTGCCGCCCTGCTTTCGTTTGCTGCGATGTCATCGTTGCTGCTGTATGGTCGCTATAAGCGCCAGCAAGCGGCGGATAGTCCGGTGCTGGCGAAACCACTGGGGTAGATTACTGTCACGGTGCGCGTTGCTTATTGCCGGATGCGGCGTGAATGCCTTACGCGGTTCTGGCACATTTTGTAGGCCTGATAAGACGCGGCAAGCGTCGCATCAGGCATGATGCGCCAATTGCCTACGTTTTTTACTCTTGTGGCCATAACCACGCAGCGCCGCGTACGCCGCTGGAATCACCGTGCTTCGCCTTACGCACCGGCGTTTCACATTCGCCGCCGAAGACAAATTGTTTAATCAACTGCCCAACCGTTTGATATAAACGGTCTACATTGCTCATCCCGCCCCCCAGGACAATCACATCCGGATCGAGAATATTCACGACATGTGCCAGCGATTTTGCCAGCCGCAGCTCGTAGCGACGCAATGCCAACTCAGCCACCGGATCGCTTTCTTCAACCAGGCGGATAATTTCACTGCCTTTCAGCGCATGTCCGCTCAAACGACGATAATCCATCGCGAATCCCGTGCCCGAAATAAAGGTTTCAATACAACCTTGTTTACCGCAATAACAAGGGACTTCCTCGCGATAACGCAGTTCGTCTTCGTCCATCCACGGTA
>ERZ1643247.2392-NODE-2392-length-14953-cov-20.698215_pt1 | contig 14953 bp, 11 predicted proteins | sample MGYA00579264_ERZ1643247 | MGnify/ENA primary metagenome ERZ1643247 (study PRJEB29033, sample SAMEA4952262) | chicken gut metagenome | biome: Broiler Chicken; feature: Gastrointestinal Tract; material: Caecum | place: Ireland | collected 2018 | study: Broiler... | reverse complement strand
ATTGAGGGCCAGCTGGATGAACAGTCTATTGATATAGATATCCGCGCTTATGCGATCCAGACGGTAAATACCGGGGACAAGGAAGCTGATGTCAACGCACAGGCAAAAGCGGCTTACAATAAATATGTAAACCAGAACGACCAGCAGAATTCTGCCCTAACTTATATTTCTTCTCGATGTAGTAAACAAAATATAAGAATTTTAATTGCTATTTTTTCCGAAGATGGAAGTATAGATATTATATATAATGAAGGAAACAAAATAGTAAAATGACAATGGATTGAAATTTGCGTCAGATGTTTGTATAATAAAGGAAGAAAATACGCAAGATAATACGCAAGAACATGGAGGTGTTTTTATGGGAGAATGTAAACCGCCTTTTAAAATAACAAATGAAATTTTGTCATATGTATCGTCAATTTCCGAGAAAATCGGACACATAACGGCCACCAATAATCTTGAAGCAAAACCGCATTTGAGAAAAAACAATAGAATTAAATCTATTCATTCTTCATTGAAAATCGAAGCGAATTCTTTGACTTTAGGACAGGTAAGAGATGTCATTAATGGTAAGGTGGTATTGGGGGAACAAAAAGAAATTCAGGAAGTAAAAAACGCATATACCGCTTATGAACAACTCCCGGAGATTGACCCTTATAACATACAGCACTTGAAGAAACTCCATGGGATTATGACAAAGTATCTTGTGGAGGAGTCAGGTAAATTCCGTTTGGGCGAAGAAGGTGTTTTTAACGGCGAACAGTGCATCTTTATGGCACCGCCGGCTCGGTTTGTACCAAAACTGATGGAGGACTTGTTTGACTGGATGAGGTCAGTAAAAAATGATGTACATCCACTGATCTTAAGCAGTGTATTTCACTATGAGTTCGTATTTATCCATCCGTTTTCCGATGGTAACGGTAGAATGGCAAGACTATGGCATACTGCTATTCTGGCAAAATGGAAACGGATATTTGAATATATTCCAATCGAAAGCCAGATTGAGAAATTTCAGAGTGAATACTATGAAGCAATCGCCAAGTGTCATGTTGCTGGAGAATCCACCTTTTTTATTGAGTTTATGCTATCACAGATTGATAAAATACTGGATGAAATTACTATTCAAGTCAATGAAGAAGATGAATATCTTTCCGAAACTGTCAAAAACCTGCTTGATGTCATGGAATACAATATCCCTTACACAAGCAAAACGCTTATGGAAAAGTTAAAACTGAAGTCAAGAGAAGGATTCCGCAGAAATTACCTGCACCCTGCTATCGAATTGAATCTTATTCGAATGACGATACCAGACAAACCAAACAGCAGAAATCAGCGATATATAAAAACATAAGTATCCAAGTCTTAAGTTTCGTCTTTCTTCCCAATATATGTGTAAGAATCAAAAGATATTTCCAATATGTGGCCAGATTCCAGAAATGGAATCCTGGCCATTCTTACTTTAACCCCAAACCAGCTAGAAAAGAAAATTCCGCTTCCCTACTCTTTACTTTTCATGATGTTTTTTTATAAACCTAATAACATGTATTGTTGTGGTTATCACCAAACATACAGTTTTCATAATTGTATGTAGCATGTCGATCAATTCTACAAGAGTCATTTTATCCCCTCCCTTCTTACAGTCTCGAAGGGGAGGCAGCTCCCCTCCGGTGGAGGGGATGCCCTTACTAAGAACATGTCAGATATTTCTTCCTGTATAAATCACGTCTATTTTCTATATTTTCACGGCCGCTTTCTATGGCGGCTTTCTTTCTGTTCTGATGCAAACTTCCTTTCCGCATAAGATTTTTTTACTGTTTTGAGAAATTTCTTACATGTTCTTTATGTAAAAGACTTTTTCAAGAGAGGAGGAAGGGCAGAAGCCCAAACATAACCATGAGGAACAAACAGATCAAAGGAACAATCCTTGCAGGGGCAATCATGATGGCAGCTATGTCCATGACGACAAATGCCATGGCTGCAGAGATCACTCCTGCAATACAGTCAGAAACACACGCAACACCGACTCCAGCTGCAGAACCTGCGACTGAGCCAGTAACAGAGTCGGCAACGGAACCTGCGACGCCAGCGCCGCCGGAAACGGAAGCACCCCAGCCAGAGACACCTGCTGAGACAGATCCTCCGCAGACGGAGGCTCCGGAAACAGAAACACCACAACCGGAAACTCCTGCTGAGACAGATCCGCCGGAGACAGATTCACCTGAGACCAAACCGTCCCAAACAGAAACTTCTTTACCGGAGATAACAACGCCTGAACCGGTCTTTTCGTCTGGACCAGAAACTTCGGTAAAGCCTTCAAAAACAACCCAGTCGCAAAAAGGAGCTTCAAACACCAGAAAAAAGGGCACAGGTAAAAACAATACGACAAAGGAACCAGAAAAATACGTCACAGAAAACGCTACAAATTCAAATGTAAAAATTTACGGTTTTACCATTGACCCTTCCAAATACCCACCAGTGGATGTAAATGAGAATACGCGGACCATTTACCAATACCTTATAAAGGAAATGGACCTTAACCATGCTGCGGCCTGCGGTGTCCTTGCCAATATCCAGCTGGAAGGTAATTTCAATACCTTTGCCGTAGGAGACGGCGGGACAAGCTATGGGATCTGCCAGTGGCATAACGGACGTTTCAGCGCACTGATGGCACACTGCGGGGCAAAAGGTCTTGATTATAATACTCTGGAAGGACAGCTTTCTTATTTAAAGCAGGAGCTTTCCACGGGGTATCTGTCAGTCTTGAACGTTCTGCGAAATTTTTGTACAAATTTGATGGAGAAAGGTATAGATATAAAATCTTTACAGTATCTCATGGGGCATTCAGAGGCATCAACAACATTAGATGTTTATTCACATATTAATTACGAACATGTGTTTAAACAAATGAAAAAGGTTATGAACTCAGGTGAGGATGTTATGTCTACTACACCATAAAAAAACAATATTATGTTTACTACACCATTACTACACCATTTGGAGGGCAATTTATAAAGGGTTATATAGACTTATGCAAAAATAGCACATAAAAACGATGAACACTACACCAAAATGAATGTCAATCGGATTATAAGCGACAAAATTTGTCAAGTATTTAATTTTATACATTATCCATGCCTATGTTTTTGAATTAGTACAATATATGCCTTGACTAAAAACACCAATATACTATATATTGTTGGCATGAGATGTGAGTTATCATTAACTTCACTTAATTAAAGTCAAGGAGGAAATTTATGAGACAGGAATGGGATTCATTCAGAGGAGGCGTATGGGAAAAAGAAATAAATGTCCGTGATTTCATCCAGAAAAACTATACACCCTATGAGGGGGACGAGTCTTTTCTGGCAGGCCCTACAAAGAGCACGAAGGAATTATGGGCGCAGGTAATGGAACTGTCTGAAGAGGAACGCAAAAAAGGCGGCGTGCTGGATATGGACACCCATATCATTTCCACGATCACCTCTCATGGACCTGGTTATCTGAACAAAGATAAAGAAAAAATTGTGGGATTTCAGACGGACAAACCGTTTAAACGTGCTCTTCAGCCCAATGGCGGAATCCGTATGGCTGTGAAGGCATGCGAAGATAACGGATACCATGTAGATCCGGAAATTGTAGAATTTTACACAAAATACCGCAAAACTCACAATGACGGCGTGTTCGACGCTTATTCACCGGAGATGCGCGCCTGCCGTTCCAGCCATATTATTACAGGTCTGCCTGACGCTTACGGACGCGGACGTATTATCGGCGATTACCGCCGTGTGGCTCTTTACGGTGTGGACAGACTGATCGAAGATAAAGAAGATCAGAAGGCCGGAACGCGAAGCAACATGTATGAAGATGTAATCCGAAGCCGTGAAGAACTGTCCGAACAGATTAAGGCTCTTAAAGAATTAAAACAGCTTGGTACGATTTATGGCTATGATATTTCCAAGCCTGCCACAAATGTACAGGAGGCCATCCAGTGGCTGTATTTTGGCTATCTTGCAGCCATCAAGGAACAGAACGGTGCAGCGATGTCCCTTGGACGTACCTCTACCTTCCTTGATATTTACGCAGAAAGAGACCTGAAAAACGGAACCTTTACCGAGGAACAGATCCAGGAGTTTATCGATCACTTCATTATGAAGCTCCGCCTGGTAAAATTCGCCAGAACGCCGGAATATAACGCACTGTTTTCCGGAGATCCTACCTGGGTAACAGAATCTATCGGCGGTATGGGAATCGACGGAAGAAGCATGGTGACAAAAATGTCCTACCGTTATCTTCATACCCTGGAGAATCTTGGACCGGCTCCGGAACCGAATCTTACAGTACTCTGGTCTACCAGACTTCCCAAAAACTTCAAGCGGTTCTGTGCGAAGACCTCTATTGCGTCCTCCTCAATCCAGTATGAGAACGACGATCTTATGAGAGTCACCCATGGAGACGACTACGCAATCGCATGCTGCGTATCTTCCATGAGAGTGGGCAAGGAGATGCAGTTCTTCGGCGCCCGGGCAAACCTTGCAAAATGCCTTCTCTATGCGATCAACGGCGGTGTGGATGAGATCACCAAGAAACAGGTAGGACCGAAGTACCGTCCGATCACTTCCGAGTATCTGGACTACGACGAGGTTATGGACCGCTACAACGATATGAGCCGCTGGCTGTCCCACGTATATGTGAACGCGCTGAATATCATTCACTACATGCACGACAAATACTGCTACGAGCGTATACAGATGGCTCTTCATGATAAAAATGTTACCAGATGGTTTGCAACGGGTATTGCGGGACTTTCTGTGATCACAGACTCTCTTTCCGCTATCAAGTACGCTAAGGTAAAAACCGTCCGTGATGAAAATGGTATTGTCGTAGATTTTGAAGTAGAGGGAGATTATCCGAAATTCGGAAACGACGACGACCGTGTAGATGAGATCGCATACAAGATCGTAAAAGACTTCATGCATTATGTAGGCACCACGCAGACTTACCGCGGCGGAATCCCCACAACCTCTATTCTTACCATTACCTCCAATGTTGTATATGGAAAGAATACTGGAGCTACACCGGACGGACGTAAAGCGGGAGAGCCCTTTGCGCCGGGCGCTAATCCTATGCACGGAAGAGACAGTCATGGCGCGGTGGCTTCTTTAAGCTCTGTAGCGAAGCTTCCATTTAAAGAATGCCAGGATGGTATTTCCAATACCTTCTCCATTATACCGGGAGCCCTTGGAAAAGAGGACACTGTAATCCTGGACGGCGCTATCAGCCTTGGAGATCTCAGCTTCTCCATGGAACCGGACTGCGCATGCTGCGAGCCGAACCTGACTGTGGAAGATGATATGTAATGATCGGTATAAATTAATATAAGGAGGAATCATATTATGAACATCAGCGATGCACAGGTAGACAACTTAGTAAACTTACTGGATGGATATGCAGAAAAAGGCGGCCATCATCTGAACGTAAACGTATTTACAAGAGAAACACTTCTGGACGCTCAGGCTCATCCGGAAAAATATCCTCAGCTTACCGTCCGTGTTTCCGGTTATGCGGTAAACTTTAACAAGCTGACAAAAGAGCAGCAGGATGAGGTTATTTCCAGAACTTTCCATGAAGGAATGTGATCATGACGGAAGAATATAGACTGAGGGGACATATTCATTCCACAGAGAGCTTCGGGACCGTTGACGGTCCCGGAGTTCGTTTTGTCGTCTTTTTTCAGGGATGTCCTATGAGATGCCTGTACTGCCATAATCCGGATACCTGGACGCCAGGCGGGGGAACGGAAATGACAGTGGCTGAAATTATAAGAGAATACAAAAGAAACGAGGTATTCTATAGATCCGGCGGGATCACGGCCACAGGAGGCGAGCCCTTGATGCAGCTTCCCTTTCTGACCGCACTATTTTCAGCGGCAAAAAGAGAGGGTATCCATACCTGTCTGGATACCTCAGGAATTATATACCGGGAGGAAAAAAAGCAGGAATATGAAAAGCTGTTTCAGGTTCTGGATCTTGTACTTCTTGATATTAAGCACAGTACAGAAGAAGACCATAAAAAGCTGACCGCACAGAGCCAGGAACATATTCTGGAATTTGCCCGGGCGCTTGAAAAAGCGAGGATCCCTATGATCGTGCGGCATGTGGTGGTGCCGGGAATCACAGACTCGCCGGAACATCTTGTCCGTCTCGGCAGACTGATCGGCAATTTTCGTAATCTGAAAGGGCTGGAGGTTCTGCCTTACCATACCATGGGAGAAGTAAAATATAAAAATCTTGGACTGGAGTATCCTCTTGCCGGACTTGAGAACCTGCCGCCGGAAAGAGCGAGAGAAGCCAGGAATATCATTCTGAAAGGTATCTGGCAGGCCAGGACAGAAAAACAATAGATGAGATTCAGAAAAAACAGCGTCTTCCAACGCTGTTTTTTTCATGTGAACATTTAGAGAGAAATAAAATCTATACGCAGTTTTCAACAGTTTTCAATATACATTGCCGCCGCAGTTACCGCGGCAATGAGCAGTATTAACAGAATATACATTCGGATTCACCTCCTCTGATCTCAATTCCGTATATTTTTCCTTCAGATCCTCAAGTTCTACTCCATGAAACTGTTCAGGATATTTTTTGTGATATTGCTGCAGCAGAATGAAAACTTCATATTTCATAAAAGCATTCCTCTTTTCTCCGGCTCTCTTTCATGTTTCGCTGTTTCAATGGCTGTATTTATCTGTTTCTGATATAATTATATTGCGTATAAGTTGATAAATATATATAATATACATAATAAAAATATCATAATAACGACAGAAATATACTATATTATGGCGGGGGAGGGCGATATATTGGAATCCAGGAGCAGGATCGTTCATACAGGAAAAATACAGGTACAGGATAACCAGAGAGAATCCGTCGGCGGTATCACTACGGAATATCCATACGTTATGCATCATTCGGATTTTGACAGAGAATCCATCCCCTGGCATTGGCATGAAGAGGTGGAATTCGGTTACGTCCTGACTGGAGACCTGGAAGTTGTTACAGTAGACCGGAAATATCATTTTTCAGCTCATCAGGGATATTTTATGAATGGAAATATCCTTTCCTCCATGCACAAACAACCGGGAGCAGGGAAGACAGAACTGCAGACCCATATTTTTCATCCAGTGTTTCTGGGAGGGCATTTTCAGAGCGTTTTTGAGACAAAATATATAAATCCGGTAATCCATAATAAGAATGTAGATATCATAGAATTGAAAGCTGAGAGCGGATTTCAAAAACAGATTCTGCAGAAGCTGCGAAGAGCAGCCGTTTTTCAGGAACAGCCGGATACGGAATTTCAGACCAGGAATCTTTTTTCGGAAATCTGGATTCTCCTTCTGAATGAAATCCATAGTCATCCGGTTCAGTCTGTAAATTTGAAAAATCAGGACCGGATCCAGACTATGCTGGCCTTTATACATCAGAACTATGGGGAAAAGATTGCCCTTGACGATATTGCCGTTTCGGCGGCAGTGAGTTGCCGTGAATGTCTTCGCTGTTTCCGGAATACAATAGGGAAATCTCCGGCGGAGTATCTTACAGAATACCGCCTGGATATGGCCAAAAAATTTCTGAGGGAAACAGAAATGAACGTAACAGAGATCAGTTTTCTGTGCGGATTTTCTTCAAACGCCTATTTTGGGAAGATATTCCGGGAAAAATGCGGGGAAACGCCTTCCACATACAGAAAAAGAAAATCTGTCGTGCGGACAGCTGGTAGAAGAAACCAGTAGATTTTTTAACAGAATGCAAGTTGATTTCTCAATTGACAGGAAAATATAAGGTGCTGCTTTCGTTCTAAAGCACAGTGAAGAGCACAGAAGCAGAGTTGTGGCATTGTTTGATATCATAGGGCGGGATAGCCGGCCATTTCTCTGAAAGTGCTGAACGGGGATGCAGCGATTTATCCCATTCATCTGATTGACGTGAGAAGATATCCCCATGAGGAACGTTTCCGTACGGATTTGAAGCTGGTGTTCGGATTTCTGCAGTGCGCATCAGAACCAAAATAATTAACCGATTTTATCAGCAGGAATACAAAAGAGTTCTCAAGTCTGACAGAGGATGCCTATGACATGATTGCATCCATGTCGGAGACGGGGAATTGCGGAAACTGAAAAACAACGTAGAGCAGAAGGAAAATGAACTTATTACGTGTTATGTCAATATATAATGAGGCGATTTAAAAGAATATATTAAAAAATAGCTGAAAAATAAAGGAAATTATGTGGAAAAAACAGAAGAGAGTTGATATAATAAATTTGAAGGTTTGGGATAATATACCGCTTAATATAATGGATAATACCTTATTATCCATTCATAAAGGAGATTCTATGGAATACTATTTAGATGAATATGAATTTGAACTTCCCAATAACACAAAATTAGAGCGCTCTATAGAAGTGCTTTTAGAACACAGTAAAAATAAGAGTAGATTTCGCAAAGATCCATTTATTACTGCTGTTGGTGGAACCGACTGCAGTGACTATACTGGAAAAAGTATTAGACGTTCAAAATTTGCTCATAAAACCTTTTCTAAAACTATGTTTATAAATTCTGCAGCAGCAGGATCGACTTTTTCCAATTGTAATTTTAATAAATGCCAATTTATAAATGCAAATTTCCAAGAATGTACATTCACTAATAGTATAATTCAAAAAAATATAAATAATAATGCTATTGCTCATTGCAATTTTGATAGGAGTTTGTTTTCGGATGAATTTCGTTTGTTTGATATAGAATTTCAGCATTCGGTTTTTAGACAGACAGCTTTCATAGACGGAACAATACAGGATGTAACCTTTTTTTCTTCAACTTTACAGGATACGATTTTTTCTAATATTAGTTTAAACGGAGTTCGATTCAATGATTTGAATATCGATTATTCTATTTTTGAGAATGTGCATATGGATAATGTAATTCTTCCATTCTCACAAATTTGTTTTACATTCGGATTGTTAACCTATTTAATGTCCACTCAAGACAATGTATGCATTACGTCAGCCAAAAAAAGTAACGGAACAATATCTAAAGATGAGTTTTTATCTTTACTGCCTAACTTCGAAACATATTACTTGGGAACAAGCGATTTCTTTCCTTTAACTAATATTTACCTTTCTCAGGGTCGCTATAATGAAGCACAAAAGGCTTTGTTGAGCGGTATATTGCTTGCAACGACAAATTGTGATTTTAGGCAAATAAAGTATCTATGTAAATTAATATACACGTATTCTGTGTTTAGTTTTCACCAAAGAAAGCGAATTTATGATTATATTAATGAGCATATTTCGTTCAATGATATGAATCCTAGTCTCTTGTATAATTATACTACTTATAAAAACGAAATAAGTAGCTATTTATTAACTAATAACCGATCCGGAATTGTAACTTCAGAAATTGACATAGTGACAAATATTTTCCCATATGAGTCAAAAAAACTTGGAATACTACTATCAGTACTTGAGGAAATTATAGAACAGAATAAGTCCCAAAATGGTGAACACTCAATTGTATGTCGGCACAATTCAGCTGAAGAGATTATTGTTACAATACAGGATATTTATCAATCACTGTACTTAACTATTCCTGTAATATATTCAGCATTGATTGGAATATTCATTTTGGAAGATAAATGGAATAAATATCTTTCTAATAAACGGAATAGAAAGAATGCTAATGAATTAAAAAACATTGAATTAGAAAGAGCACGTGTAGCGCTTGAACGTGAAAAATTAGCATTGAAAAAAGAACAGGCTGATTTCGAGGCCTGGCAGTTAAAGCAAAATAAAAACGAGCAGAAAATCAGAACTGAAATATTAAGAAGAAATATCTCCGAAAATGATATAGAAATATCATCAATTAGTCATATTACCTACGGAGATATTCCTTCCAATATTAATAAAAATATTAGCCAGTATTCTTATACAAAAAAATCCTAAATGGCAAGCATATTATTTTTACATGCATCGCAAGTGGGACCAAGTTTAAGATTATATCGTAAGCAAATGTTTCTCGCTTCCTTATACAAAGATAATAAGGACTGGTTCGAAGGCGGTACTAGAGACTCTAGCTTTGTGTTCTTCATAGGACGAAAAACTGATAACATCGGTTGAATTCCGTTTTGACATAAGAAACGAACCCCTTTTAATAAGGATTCCGTTTTATCCAGTCCAACAATTAAAGCAGTTCTAACATTGCCTGTTTTGCCCCATAGTTTAGTTGATTCATTCAAGATATCTAAATAGGTTTCTAATGAAATTTCCCCCTTTCCGGGCATTAGTTGTCTTGCTAGATCACGATCCCATATTTCAATGTTAAATGCAACTTCAGTTATGCCGACTTGTTGGTATTTTTTTAACACTTCTTTATTAGTAGGTGGTAAACTCATCAAATATATAGGTATATCTGAGTTTATTCTTCTAATGAATTTAGATATATCTATTATTTGTTTATACTCCATATGAGGATCTCCAGATCCTCCTCCGATAAGAATATGTCTGAAACTAGGATTAGGTAATAAAGTATTTATTACTTCTTTTATGTCTTCAAGACTAAATTGTGTTCTGCTTACGGGAATGCCACAAAAACTACAACCTTTACCATGTTTTTTAAAATCACAAACCGTTTCATGCTTTAAACGCAATCTATCAGTCGAAAGATACGCGATATTTCTATAAGGAATTTCCTTGCTTGTTTGCAAATTAGTCCAATCAGCCTGCATTTCTAATTTTATTTCCGAAATTGAGCTGTCATAATATCTTAATTCTAGATTTTTGTTTGAATTAATGCAAATGCTAAAGGGCGAAAAGTCTGTAAATTTTAAATTGACAGGTGTATTCACGTATAAACCATTAGATAACTGAAAATCTATGGAACTAAAGACAGCTTTTTTAATGATTCCTTTGGTACTGAGGAAATCAAAGGCAGATTTACTTATTATGCAACCTTGATTTAGAAGTGCAATTTTTAATCCAATTTTATTAGAAAGATTTTTTTTAAGATATAGTTCTTCTCCTGTAATATTAGAATACAAATAGTATCCCCCATCAAAATTTATTGAAGTAATATTTGTTTTAAAAATAATTGCATAACAGTATGCATCTTTTTCAATTATTGCATCTTTGTTCCAGCCGTCAAGACAGACATGAAAGACATAAGGATTATTTTTAGCTATACTTTCAATATGAAATAAATGCCTGGCTCCCTCTTTATAATAAAATTTATAAAAACTATAATCGATAAATAAATCTTGGGTTTTTAAACAATTTCCTTCATGGTTATAGAAAAATGCAATGTTTAATTCTGTTAAATCGCAATATCCTTGTGAAGTCAAAGCAGCATCTATTAAAAAGCTCGAAGCTTGATAGCGTGGATTTAATTCAAGAAAATATACATCGTTCCCCTTAATAATAAAATCAATGCCTATTATCCCTCGATATCCCAATGATTTAAGACGAGTAAGAATTATTTCAGAATAATTATTAATTTTACTGTGCAATTCAAAAGATAAATTTCGAATGCTTATGAAATCAGCTCCATGATAAATCAAACGATTATCATCTTCCTCAACAATTTGTAAAGAAGCCGGAAAATAGATAAATTGCTTTTCCGATATTAAAGCTGTAACATTAATTGATAAATTATTCTCTATATAAGGCGATACAATAAGAAGTTCGTTACATGTTTCATGAATATAACTTAATATATTATTATCTCTGGTTATGTAAAATGTTCCAAACCCTCCAGAACTTCTATTTTTCTGCGCAACGTATGCTTTAGAATATTGGAGTTTTTCTTCTAATACTTTAAAAGATAAATTATGTGCATCTTGAATCAAAGAAGGTAAAACAGGAACATAATTTCCTAACCAATAGCGCATATAAATTTTATCGCTTAATAAGTCTAAAATATATTTATCATTTAAACAGAGGACATGTTCTCTGATTTGAGTGCTTAAGCTATATGCAATTTTAGGATTATAAAAAATAAAACGTGCCTCCGGATGATCTTGAAGTATCGCATTAATTCTGGTTTCAATAAAAGTTATAAAGGTTTTTCCATAAATATTTGATTTTCTATGTAATAATGGATTATTATTTGAATAATAGCATATGCATTCTTTAATACTCTTACTAAATTTCATATCTGAATCTCGTGGTCCAACCCAAACTAAATATTCCATATATGTCTCCTTTATTGGCAGATAATAAGGTATTATCTTTTATAAAGCACTGTGATAGAAATGAGGTATACATTGTGCAATTAATATATGATTTTTAGTCAGGCTCCAAGAGAGGACGTGAAACAAACCTGTCAAGAATTTTTTGTTCATTGTTAAATTTCTTGATTGACAAGAAGAACATTACGTGCTACCTTTATCCTAAAGCATAAATGATTTTCTACATATCTGAGAACATATCTTATTAATTTCAAATCTGTGAAACCTCTATGCTTTTCAATCCATTTTTAATGAAACATTCAACAGAGCAGGGAGGATCACAGAATGAAGGGTTCCTCCCACACGAAAGGAGGAACTATGGGTAAGAAGGATGTAGTGTCCAAAATCTACCTGGGAGCGGCGGACAGGATCGCTGATCTCCTGAACAACGAACTTTTTGAAGGCCGCTGTGTTGTGGCAGCACGCGATATCATGGAGTTGGACAGCACAGCGGCGAGTACACTTAAGGATGAAGACAATATAGTCGATGTACGTGTTGTTGCCAAGGATCTTGTAAGGAAAGTCCATTTTGGTATACAAGTAATACTGTTTGCCATAGAGGAACAGAGCGATATCCATTATGCTATGCCTCTGAAAATGATGAACGGAGACGCGGCGTTTTATGATAAGCAATGGAACAGGATCCGCCGGAAACATCAGAAGAAGAAAGATTTGAGCGGCGCAGAATATATCTCCGGATTCGGCAGAGAAGACCATCTGATTCCGGTGTTCAGCGTAGTGCTGTATTTCGGCGAGCAGGAGTGGGATGGCCCCATGCGGTTGAAAGAGATGATGGCTTTAAATACTCTTCCGAAAGAAGTGAGTGAAAAGATCATGGATTATCCCATTCATCTGATCGACGTGAGAAGATATCCCTATGCGGAACGTTTCCATACGGATTTGAAGCTGGTGTTCGGATTTCTGCAGCGCGCATCTCAGCCTGAAGAACTTACAGAGTTTATTAACGAGAATACAAAAGAGTTCTCCGGTCTGACAGAGGACGCTTATGATATGATTGCCTCCATGTCGAAGACAAGAGAATTGAGGAAACTGAAAAACAATGTAGAGCAAAAGGAGGATTACAATATGTGCAAAGCGATTGATATGATGGTAGCGGCGGGAGAGAAACGTGGAGAAGAACGCGGAGAAAAGCGAGGAATAGAAATCGACAGAAACATATTCCATTTGTATAAGAAAGGTTATAATCAGCATGAGATATCGAATACGCTGAAAATAAGTATGGAAAGAGTGAAGGATTTTTTGGGAGAAGAAGCCGAAGTTTGACTGTTTTTGAAGGAGCTGGTCGTTTGACCGGCTCCTATTGGATTGTCTGGATCTACTGAGATAGAACCGTAGAGAATAATAATAGAAAAGTATCCTGTTTCCCGAAAAGATCACAGATTTTTTTAGAAAATCCAGTGAATAAAATAATATTCTATGATACACTACCCAAAAAAGTATGGAGGACAGAAAAATGAGTTATAAGGAACAGGTGAAAAAGTATCTGGAATACTGTGAATTCAGAAAGGAGTTAGACTGGAATACACTTAAAGCTTACAGAATTGATCTCAGGCAATTTTTTGAATATACAAGGGAGGATATTCCGGATAAAGAAAAAATAGAGGATTATATAACGAAATTGCATAAGAAATTCAAGCAGAAAACAGTTAAACGGAAAATTGCTTCCATCAAGGCGTATTATAATTATCTTGAGGAAAGAGAATTTATCAAAGAGAATCCATTCAGAAAAATCAAAGTAAAATTCAAGGAATCGATGATACTTCCGAGAATCATTCCCCGTGAAGAAATCGAGCAACTGTTGAATTATATGTATGCGCAGGAAAATAACATTGAAAAAAATTATAAATACTGGCTGAGAGATATAGCAATAATAGAGGTCCTTTTTGCTACCGGGGCAAGGGTTTATGAAATCTCAAACATCAGAGAAGAAAGTGTGAATTTAAATAGCGGACTTATAAAAATAATGGGAAAAGGCGGCAAAGAAAGATATATTCAGGTGTCATCTGGCGAAATTCTGGATTTATTGAAAAAATATTATCAGTATAATGCAGAGGCAATAAAAAGAAGCGGATTTTTCTTTGTCAATTGCCGCGGAAATAAATTCACAGAACAGTCGATACGTTTAATGCTGAAAAAGTATACCAGACTGGCAGGTATTGAAAGAAATATAACTCCTCATATGTTTCGGCATTCCTTTGCCACTTATTTAATAGAAGAGGAAGTAGATATCAGTTATGTACAGCAGATCCTCGGGCACAGTTCAATTAAAACAACGCAGATATATATTCATATTGCAGCAAGGAAACAGGCTGAAATCTTAAGAGAGAAACATCCGAGAAAGCGGATGAACATAGTCCGACAGGTTCATGCGGCATAAGTTAGTTTAGCAGCGCCTATAGTTCTATTTTAGACCGGCTTGATTTGGCGGTCTTTTTGACGTAGAAGGAGAGGAATGGTACGCGATATATAACTTTATCTGAATAAAGAAGAATGTTCAGATAAAAAATCATGATTAGTATTTTTGACTGAAAATAAACATAAAATTTTTTACGGAATATTAATGCGATTGGTGGAACATTACAGCGACTTTTGATATAATATATTTGTTAATTTGTAGTTATCCACTGTTAATGAGTTGTATACATCAATACGAGGAATATGG
>ERZ1643247.2390-NODE-2390-length-14964-cov-128.928768_pt1 | contig 14964 bp, 9 predicted proteins | sample MGYA00579264_ERZ1643247 | MGnify/ENA primary metagenome ERZ1643247 (study PRJEB29033, sample SAMEA4952262) | chicken gut metagenome | biome: Broiler Chicken; feature: Gastrointestinal Tract; material: Caecum | place: Ireland | collected 2018 | study: Broiler... | reverse complement strand
GCGTTGCCGTATGTTTTCCCCTTAACCCCTCAAAACCGTGTTTGAAACCGTTACAAAACCAACGCCAAGCTGTTCCCGTTCAGCAAGTTTACAATTCATCTATTCCCAAAGGCAGCCATTCATAGTATAATGGAGCCAACGAAAAATGCGTGTTTACCAATTTTGAAGGAGGTTTGCCTAATGAAAAAGCTGATAGCCATGATTGGACTTTTGACTGTATTGCTCGCTGGCTGTGGAAAAAACGATATTGCTAAAGTGTATGAGAAATCAGAGAGTGATGGAATTGTAGCCACATATTATGAAATGAATGATGGAACATGGCAATGTGATGATAACATATATCAATTTAGATTGGAGTTAGCCGGGAGAATGCCTAATGCTAAATCAGGTAGCTCGTATGTCGTTCTTACGGACAATGAAAATCTAACTTTTGAAGATGTAGCAAAAAGTTTGTATAGCAGTTCGCTTGAGGATAGCAAAATAATGGATGGTTCTATTATTGTAGAGATGAAATAAACTTCCGTTTATCATTGGTGAGATAGCTCTACGCCTATTAGGTCATCTAACATCAACCGATGCTGATTATATTGTAAAAAATGAATACCAGCCGCCCACCGGCGGCACCACCGAGCAGGAAATCAAATGGTTTCCTGCTTTTTTCATGTCATTTTTAGAAAGGAGTTGAACCTTATGGCTGATAAGCCCACCAACAAGGAACGCCTGAAAGAGCTGGGTGAGAAGATCGAGGCAGGCATCCGAGAAGTGTTTGACAGCGGCAAGTATGCCGAGTATCTGAAAGTCATGTCCCGCTTTCCCACCTACTCCGTCAATAACCAGATGCTCATTCGCTTACAGCGCCCTAACGCGACCAAAGTGGCCGGTTACAACAAGTGGCAGCAATTTGAGCGCCATGTGAAGCGGGGCGAACATGGCATTACGATTATCGCCCCCACACCCTACAAGAAGAAAATCGAGGAACAGAAGCTCGATCCGGACACCAAGGCCCCGGTGCTGGATGCCAACGGCAAAGTGGTGATGGAGGAAAAGGAAATCGAAATCCCCACTTTCCGGCCTATCAAAGTATTTGACTACGCACAGACCGAAGGGAAACCGCTGCCCCAGCTTGCTGCCGACCTGTTCGGGAATGTCCAGCACTACGAGGCTTTTATGGAGGCTCTGCGGCGCACTTCGCCGGTCCCCCTGACCATCGAGCCGATGCAGGACAACATGGACGGCTTTTTCAGCCCCACCACCCAGCGCATCGCCATCCGGCAAGGGATGAGCGAGGTCCAGACCGTATGCGCCTGCATCCATGAGATGACCCATGCCACCCTGCACAACTATGAAAAGCAGCGGATGGAGGCCGCTGCCGGGGACCCGTCCAAGGAGCCGCCAAAGCCCAAGCCGCACCAGATCGAGGAAATCGAGGCGGAAAGCACTTCCTACATGGTCTGCCAGTATTTCGGCATCGAAACCGGGGAGAACAGCTTCGGCTATGTGGCCTCCTACTGCAAGGACCGGGAGCTGTCGGAGCTTCGTGCCTGCCTGAATACCATCAATAAAACCGCTGGCAGCATGATCGCCGGTATCGAAAAGCACTTTGCCGAGGTCTGCAAGGAACAGGGCATTGACCTGTCCGAGCAGAAAAAGGAGCCGGAGCAGACACCCCCGGCTGCGGAAGAACCGGCAGCGGAGGAACCCACCGCGCCGGAGCTGGACCCCATCGACCAGCTTGCCTCCGACATTGACCAGTTCGCCTTTGGGTTTGACCCTTATGAATACCGGGATCAGGTGGAGGACCGGGAGGCTGCGGTGAAAGACCTGGCGGCTTCTCTCCGGCATGGCGGGGCGCGTGGTGTTCAGGACTGGCTCCAAAGCGTCCTGGATGAAAACGAGCCTGGGGAAGATACCGCAAAGGCGGCGGAGCTGATGCAGCGGCTGGACCAGCTTGCGCCTGTGCAGGAAAAGCTGCTGCTTCTGGATGAGGCGGTGTATCTGCATCTGCAAACCACCGAGGGCGGCTATGACTACACCCTCTATGACAAAGACACCCTCCGCCAGATGGATGGCGGCCAGTTGGATGCGCCGGAGCTGCCCCTATCCACCGCCGCCCTGAAAATCTGCGAGATGCACGACCTGGGAGGCCAGTCCATCAAGTATGCGCCCCTTGCCATGATCGAAACCTTGCAGGAGGCGGCCTACCAGCAGATGCAGGAGGCAGCGGCCCAGGCCGCCGCCCCGGAAAGTACCATGCTGCCGGATGCCCCGGAGCAGGCGCTGGATGAGTACCCCATGCCGGACCCGATGCTCACGCTGGACGACCTGGAAAAGTGCGGCTACCGGGACGGGGATATGCTCCCCCTCTCCAAAGAGCGGGCGATGGAGCTTTACGAGCGGGATCTGACGGTGTATGCGGTGGTGGATGGCGGCAGCGCGGAGATGCTGTTTGACCGGGAAGAATTTGACACCCAGGCCGCCGGGACCATGTATGCCGTTTCCCGCGAGGAATGGGAGGAAAGCCCGGAGTTCGATGCGCGGGTGCAGGACCGCCTGAACCATCAGGAAGAACGGGAACGGGCATTTCTTTCCCATGAGGGGGACTGCTTCGCCATTTACCAGGTGGCCGAAAATGACCCGCAGAGGCTTCGTTTTATGAATATGGACTGGCTGAACGCCCATGACCTTTCTGTGGAGCGTGGCAACTACGATCTGGTCTATACCGCTCCGCTTTCGGAAACCGGCAGCATTGACGGGCGGCTTCACAAGCTGTTTGAACAGTTCAATTTTCACCGTCCGGCAGACTTCCACAGCCCATCCATGAGCGTCAGCGACATCGTTGCGATAAAAAGGGATGGCGTGGTATCCTGCCATTACTGCGACAGCGTTGGCTTTCAGGAAATCCCCGGCTTTCTCCCGTCCAATCCGCTGAAAAATGCGGAAATGACCGTTGAGGATGATTACGGCATGATTGACGGCATCATCAACAACGGCCCCAAAGCAACGGTGGCGGAGCTGGAGGCGCAGGCAAGAAGCGGACAGCCCATTTCCCTGATGGACCTGGCAGATGCCGTCCACCGGGAGGAACGGGACAAGAAAAAATCTGTGATGGAACAGCTCCGGCAGAGTCCGAAACAGGAGCGGAAAAAGACAGCGCCCAAAAAGAGCGCGGAAAGGGAGCTTTGATATGAACAACTTTACCTTTGAAGAAATCAACCTGATGTGCATTTACAATTCCGGGGACGGGACCCGCCAGGAGCTGATCGAGGCCCTCACCGAGATGCGCGGCTACCTGGGCGCAGATGAAACGGAGCTTTTGGAGCTTACTGACTCCGCCCTTAAAAAGCTGTCCGCCATGACCGATGAAGCATTTGCCGAGCTGGAACTGTACCCGGATTTTGACGAGGTATAATTTTTATTTTAACCTGTATTTCCTCTTGACATCTGTACCATACCGTTCTATACTGTAATCAAGACATAATACAGTTAATACAGTATAGAACGGGTGGAGGTGAGAATTTGGAGATTGTCGTAAGCAACAAGGCAAGCCAGCCGCTATATGAGCAAATTGCATCACAGGTGAAGGCTGCCATTATGAGCGGTGAGTTGAGTGCCGGCGAAGCACTCCCGTCAGTACGAGCTATGGCAAAATCCTTGCATATAAGCATTTTGACAGTTCAAAAGGCATACGGTTGCCTGCAAGACGATGGATTTATTGAAATAACTGCCGGAAAAGGATGCTATGTATCGGCACAAAATCAAGACTTCTATCTGGAAGAACAACAAAAGAGGATAGAAGAAAAATTTGCGGAGGCAATCGAGATTGCCCGTACAAGCGGAATATCTCTGGATAAGCTGACAGAATTACTCACACTTATGTATCAGGAGGATGAATGATGACCGATAATGTTTTAGAAATCCGAGAATTATCGAAAGACTATGGCGACTTTGTCCTTGACAAAGTGAGTTTTGCCTTACCCCGCGGCGTAATTATGGGGCTGATAGGCGAGAATGGTGCTGGTAAGTCTACAACTATCAACTGCATATTGAATGAGACGCAGAAAAGCGGCGGTCAAGTCCTCATCTTTGGTAAAGACCATATTGCTGACGAAATTGAGATTAAGGATAAGCTGGGCGTCGTATTTGATGAGAACCACTTTCCCGATATTTTCACGCCAGAGGAGATTGGAAAATTCATGTCTGGTATCTACTCCGGCTGGGATTGGAAACTCTACCGCCAGCACCTTGAAAAGTTTGAATTGCCAAAAGATAAGAAGATAAAAGACTTCTCCAAAGGCATGAAAGTGAAACTGGCCTTTGCTGTGGCATTATCTCATAACGCTGAACTTCTGATTTTGGATGAGGCCACCAGCGGTCTGGACCCTATCATCCGTGACGATGTGCTGGATATGCTTATTGACTTTGTGCAGGATGAAAAACACTCTGTTTTGGTATCGTCACATATCACCAGCGACTTGGAGAAGGTTGCAGACTATATCACTTTCATCCATAAAGGGAAACTGATCTTTTCCCATGAGAAAGATGAACTGATCGACAATTATGGGATCTTAAATTGTGGTGCGGCCATATTTGATGTACTTGATAAATCTGAAATCGTTGCCTATCGCAAGGAGGATTATCAATTTAAGGTTCTGGTCAAAGACCGCAACAAGGCTGCAAAACAATATCCCAATGCAATCGTGGGGCCAGCCACGATTGAAGAAATTATGCTGTTCTATGTAAAGGGGGAAATGAAATGAAAGGGTTACTGACAAAAGACTTTCTGACAATCAAGAAAAAATACGGGATTGCCCGCCTTATCATGGATCTTGCCATTATTGCAGCGCTGATGATTATTCTGGAAGGAGCTGGCTCTATTTACATCAGTTTTCTTCTTGTTCCGTTGGAAATTGCTTCTATGATTATTACTCTTGCAAACTCCGATGAACAGTGGAAATGGGGTAAATATGCCGTTGCTCTGCCACTTTCCAAAAAGCAAATCGTTACCAGCCGGTATGCCTTCGCAGGGATCGGTGCTACCATTGGATTGTGCGTTGCACTTGTAGTAAACACCATTTCCTATTTCTGCTTTCCGGCATATCAATATGGGTTTTATCTTTTCTTGTCGGTAGCCTCTTTCTGCGTTGTGCTGCTGTTCCTCGCCTTTATTTTGCCATCTAACTATTGGTTGGGTGTCAATGCAGGATTTGCGGTGATGTTCATTCTGATTATCCTGCTGGTCGTGCTCGGAATTTGGTCCAGAGTGACAAACAATGCAATCATGGGATTTATTGTAGAAAACTTTGACTTGAGCATGGCAATCGGCTTTATCAGTGTAATCGTTCTTTTCATGCTGTCTTATGTACTGTCCGTCACACTGTTCAAAAGAAAGTATGAATAAACAATCCATCGAAAACTGCTATTGATGGAAAATGGCAGTCCATTCATATAACAGAAGCATAATCTAAGCCGCCTCCGGCGGCGCTACTCAGCAGGAAATCAACAATGGTTTCCTGCTTTTTCTTTGCCTGAAAACAGGAGAAAGGAGGAACACCAATGACATCGAAGGTCCAGTTTTACAGTGCGATGGCCAGCTACACCGCCACACACCTGACGGATAGCTGGCAGAGATGGACGGCATTTCTCACCACCGCCTCCCGGCTGTATAAGTACCCCTTCCACGAGCAGCTTATGATCTTTGCCCAGCGCCCGGACGCAACGGCCTGCGCGGAATACGACCTCTGGAACGACACCATGCGCCGGTATGTGCGGCGCGGCTCCAAGGGTATCGCCCTTGTGGACAATTCCCGCGAAAAGCCCCGGCTTCGGTATGTGTTCGACATTTCCGACACCGGCCTGCGGAAAAATTCCCGCCACCCCTTCCTGTGGGAGCTTCGCCCGGAGCATGAGGCAGCGGTGGCCCAGGCGCTCACCGAGCGGTTTGGAGCGCCGCCCGAAAACAACCTGGCAGAGCAGCTTGAAAGCATCGCCGCCCAGCTTGTCAGTGAGTATTGGGTGGAACACAAGCGGGACATCCTCGACATCGTTGACGGGAGCTTTCTGGAAGGCTATGATGAATTTAACATCGGAGTGCAGTTCAGAAATGCCGCAACGGTCAGCATTACCTACTCGCTGCTGTCCCGGTGTGGACTGGAGCCGGAAGGCTACTTCGACCATGAGGACTTTTTAAGTATCTTCGATTTCAACACCCCGGAGGCGGTAGCCGCCCTGGGAACGGCGGTCAGCCAGAGCAACCAGCAGGTGCTGCGGCAGATCGGCATTACCATCCAAAACTATGAACGAGCCAAATTCGCGGAAAGGAGCGTCACACATGGAGAACAACCTGACTTACACGAGGAACGGAGATTACCTGATCCCCGACCTGAAGCTGGAGGACACGAAGCCCCTGGGCCGGTACGGGAGGATGCGCCGGGATTATCTGAAGGAGCATCGGCCAGTCCTGTTCAACGCCATGATGGTGAACGGGAAACTGTACCCGCACCTGAACGAGATCGAGCAGACCATGAACCGGCGGCTGGAGCAGATGATGCCGGAGCTGATGCAGGCAGCGGGCGTGACGGAGGAACTGAAAGCCCGCGATCCGATGACCTGGGTGGGGCTGATGAACAACTGCAAAGCCCAGGCGGAGGAAATCCTTCTGACGGAACTTATATACAGCTAACCCTGTTCCCCTCGGAACAGGAACAAATACGGCGGATTGATGAAGGGCCAGGCGTTTTCGCGTCTGGCCCTTCTGCTGTCCCGGAGCCGGAACCGGCCCCGCCAGCACCGGCGGCCCCTCGCCGGGCGCTTACCCAGGCCGACATTGATGCCGCCATCCAGGAATGGAACGGCAACATCGAGAGCAAGCACGCGGTTGTCCGCTACATGAAGGACCATGCCCGTGAAAAGGACACCGCCGCCTGGCTGCGGCAGGAATACGGCGATGCGCTGCCTGCCTTTCCTGTCACAGCGGATGGCGCGGCGGGCGATGTGCCGTGGCCCAAAGTACAGCGCCGGATCGCCCAGCTCATCAAGGAGGATCGCTTCTATACCCAAGAAGAACAGGACCGTTTTGACAACATCGACCCTATCGCCATCCGGGAGGCCCTGGCCGAGCGCGGGATCGTGGACGGCCAGGTGGCGGACCCGGAAAAACTGGACAATGATCCTTTCATCCGGCAGGTGATGCGGGATGTGGAGGCCATCGCAGCCGAGGAACGCACCGAGGCGGAGCCTCCTGCCACCGTCCGGGAGATTTATGAGAAGTATCTGCCCATTGTGCGGGAAAAGGTATTGGCGGATAAGCCATACCGCAACGCCTGCCGCAATTCGGACCGGGAAAACGCCATGATCGAGGGTGCGGAGGCGGTAAAACGGGCGGTCCTCTCTATTGAGGATACTGCTTTTCTGCGGCTTTACTATGACCTGGCCAGCTTTCACAACGATCTCCATCGGGCAGTGCTGGAGGAAACTTACGCTGCCCTGACGGAGCCGCCCGCACCGGATTTGTCCAGCCAGCCCATCACCCGCGAGGGAGACACCATCACCATCGGGAACGGGGAGCCGACCCATGAGATCGACATTACCGTTTCCGATGAAGAATACGAGGCCATCCAGCAGGCCATCCCGGAGGAAAAGGTCTATGACCCTGCCGCGCCGGTCTACCATGAGGGCGATACGGTCTATCTGGAAAATCAGGAATACCAGATCACGGAGCTGCGGGAGGATACGGTACAGCTTCTTCCTTCCGGCATGGCTTACCCCATCTTCCGGGCCGAGAGCCGGGAACGGTTTGAGCAGCTTCTGAAAAACGACCTGAGAAACGGCCCCATTACCGAGTTCCTTTCCGCCGACCCGGAGAAAGCGGACCAGGACCTGCGGGAAGTGCTGACTTCCGGCCTGTTTACCTGGCAGGACAAGGAGTACATTTCCCGCTGGCTGCGGGATGGCGAGGGCAACACCAAAATCGCCAAACGCCTTTCCGAGCTGTATTCCGGGCGCGTGGAGACGATGGACCTTGTGACCGGGGATATAGCGGACTACCGCACCTTCACCACCAGCGTTGAGGTGGAGATCCTGGACCATGAGGAACGAAAACTTGCGACCCTGGCATACCGCTGGGAGGAACTTGCACCGCTTCTGCGGGGGCTGTATGTAAAGGAGCAGGACGGCTTCTTCCAGGACCCGGAAGGCTTCGCAGACCGGCACACCCCTCCCCTGGAAGGGACCCCGTCCTACCAGGTGGGCGACCATGTGACGCTCCCCGCGCCCGACCACCCCATCACCGGCACGATTGATGCCATTGAAGATACAACGGTCCGCATTTACACCGGGCCTTATGCCTGGAGCTATGATGTCATCAGCCGGGAACAGTTTGAAATCTGGCTGCGCCAGGATGAGCGAAACGCCGGACTGTTTACGCCGGAGGAAAAAGAAACCCCTGCGCCGGAAATCACCTCCGAGCCGGTAACGGTCTATCCGGGGGACAAAAACGGACTTCCCTATGATGTGGTGGTGGAACGGCTGCACATAGACGAGCCGGAACCCACGCCGCCGGAACCGGCCCCGCCTGCGGAGCAGGCTGGCCATCAGGGAAACACGGACCAGCCCCGCCGGAACGCGCAGAACTTCCGCATCACGGACGACCACCTGGGGGAAGGCGGACCGAGGCTCAAATATCAGGCCAATATCACCGCCATCCGGCTGTTGAAGGAGCTTGAGGCGGCGGGTCAGCAGGCCAGCCCGGAACAGCAGGAAGTCCTTTCCCGCTATGTGGGCTGGGGCGGCGTGCCGGAGGCTTTCGATCCGTCCAAAACGGCATGGGCCAAGGAGTATGCCGAACTGAAGGAGCTTTTGACCCCGGAGGAATACGAGGCGGCGCGGGCCTCTACCCTGAACGCTCACTACACCAGCCCTATGGTGATCCGCGCCATTTATGAGGCCGTGGAGCAGATGGGCTTTCGCAGCGGCAACATTCTGGAACCGTCCTGCGGCGTGGGCAACTTCTTCGGGATGCTCCCGGAGAGCATGGGCGAAAGCAAGCTGTACGGCGTGGAGCTGGACAGCATCACCGGGCGCATCGCCCGCCAGCTCTACCCCAATGCCCGCATCGAGGTCAACGGCTTTGAGAAAACGCAGTACCCGGATGGCGTTTTTGACCTTGCCATCGGAAATGTGCCGTTTGGCAACTACCGGGTGAGTGACCGGCCCTATGACCGGCACAACCTGCTGATCCACGACTACTTCTTTGCCAAGACCATCGACAAGGTGCGGGCAGGCGGCATCATCGCTTTCATCACTTCCAACGGCATCAGCGGCGGCACAATGGATAAAAAGGACGCGCACGCCAGAGAGTATATGGCCCGGCGCTGCGACCTGCTGGGCGCGGTCCGCCTGCCGAACACCACCTTCCGGGCCAATGCCGGGACAGACATTGCGATGGACATTGTTTTCCTGCAAAAGCGGGAGGTTCCCCGGATGCAGGGCGAACCGCTGCCGGAATGGGTGGAGACAGACCTGTTACGCACAAACACTTATACGGATAAGGACGGGCGGGAACGGCACGACCATGTGACCATGAACCGCTACTTCCGTACCCACCCGGAAATGGTGCTGGGCGACCTGGATATTGTGACCGGGCCGTTTGGCCCCCAGCTCGTCTGCAATCCGAGGGAAGGCGCAGACCTGGAACAGCAGCTCCATGAAGCGATGCAGCATATCCAGGGCCGCTATACCGAGGCCGAGCTGCCGGAGCTGGGCGAAGGCGAGGACATCGACACCTCCCTCCCGGCAGACCCGGATGTGAAAAACTATTCTTACACGGTGGTCGATGGCGCGGTGTACTACCGGGAAAACAGCCGCATGGTGCGCCCTGACTTAAACGCCACCGCCGAGGCCCGCATCAAGGGGCTGGTGGAGCTGCGGGACTGTGTGCAGCGGCTCATCGACCTGGAAATGAACGCCGCCATGCCGGATGCCGCCATCCGGGAACAGATGGCGGAGCTGAACCGGCTCTATGATGCCTTTTCTGCCAAGTACGGCCTTATCAATGACCGGGCGAACCGGCTGGCCTTTGCCGATGACAGCAGCTATTACCTGCTCTGTGCGCTGGAAGTGCTGGACGAGGATGGCAGGCTGGAACGAAAGGCGGATATGTTCACCAAGCGGACCATTAAGCCCCATGAGGCGGTGGCCTCTGTGGACACCGCCGCCGAAGCCCTGGCAGTCTCCATTTCGGAAAAAGCCTGTGTGGATATGGGCTATATGGCTTCGCTCACCGGCAGGACCGGGGACGAGCTGGCCGAGGAACTGCGGGGCGTGATCTTCCAGGTGCCGGGGATTACGGAGCCGGACGGCTCACCCCATTATGTGACCGCCGATGAATACCTGTCCGGCAATGTCCGGCAGAAGCTGCGCCAGGCACAGCGGGCGGCGGAGCGCGATCCGGCGTTTTCCGTCAATGTGGAGGCGCTCACTGCCGCCCAGCCCAAGGACCTGGATGCCTCTGAGATTGAGGTGCGGCTGGGTGCGACCTGGATTGACAAGGAATACATCCAGCAGTTTATGTACGAGACTTTCAAGACCCCGCCCTATCTGCGGGATGTGATCGAGGTGAAGTATGTCCCTTACACCGCTGAATGGCAGGTGACGGGGAAAAACTCTGTGGGCTACAACAATGTGGCCGCCTACACCACTTACGGGACCAACCGGGCCAACGCCTATAAAATCCTGGAGGACAGCCTGAACCTGCGGGATGTCCGTATCTATGACACAGTGGAGGATGCGGACGGAAAAGAGCGCCGTGTGTTAAACGCCAAGGAAACCACCCTGGCCGCGCAGAAGCAGCAGGCCATCCGGGAGGCATTTAAGGACTGGATTTGGAAAGACCCGGAGCGGCGGCAGGCATTGGTGCGCCAGTACAACGAGGAAATGAACAGTACCAGGCCCCGCGAGTATGACGGCAGCCATATCGTCTTTGGCGGCATGAACCCGTCCATCACCCTGCGGGAGCATCAGAAAAATGCCATCGCCCATGTGCTGTACGGCGGAAATACATTGCTAGCCCATGAGGTGGGCGCGGGCAAGACCTTTGAGATGGTGGCCGCCGCGATGGAGGCCAAGCGCCTGGGGCTGTGCCAGAAATCCCTTTTCGTGGTCCCGAACCACCTGACCGAGCAGTGGGCTTCGGAGTTTTTGCGGCTGTACCCTTCGGCCAATATCCTGGTGACAACCAAAAAGGACTTTGAGAAGCACAACCGCAAGAAGTTCTGCGCCCGGATCGCCACCGGCGACTATGATGCCATCATTATCGGACACTCGCAGTTTGAGAAAATCCCCATCAGCAAGGAACGCCAGGAGCGGCTTTTGCGGGAACAGATATGGGAAATCACCGAGGGCATCTCCGAGGTGGAGTCCAGCGGCGGGGAACGCTTCACGGTGAAACAGTTGGAACGGACCAAGAAATCCCTGGAGGCCCGGCTGGAAAAGCTGCAAGCGGAAGGCCGCAAGGATGATGTGGTAACTTTTGAACAGCTCGGCGTGGACCGGCTCTTTGTGGACGAGGCGCACAACTATAAAAACCTGTTCCTCTATACCAAGATGCGGAATGTGGCGGGCCTCTCCACTACGGACGCGCAGAAATCCAGCGATATGTTTGCCAAGTGCCGCTATATGGACGAGATCACGGGCAGCCGGGGCGTTATCTTTGCCACCGGCACGCCGGTTTCCAACAGCATGACGGAGCTTTACACCATGCAGCGGTATCTCCAATATGACCGGCTGCAAGAGCTGGGCATGGCGCACTTTGACTGCTGGGCCAGCCGCTTCGGGGAGACAGTGACCGCTTTGGAGCTTGCCCCGGAAGGGACCGGCTACCGGGCCAGGACCCGGTTCTCCAAGTTCTTCAACCTGCCGGAGCTGATGAACCTGTTCAAAGAGATCGCGGACATCAAGACCGCCGACCAGCTCCATCTTCCTACCCCGGAGGTGGAATACCACAACATCGTGGCCCAGCCCACCGAACACCAGAAAGAGATGGTGAAGGCCCTCTCCGAGCGGGCGGCCAAGGTACACGGCGGGAGCATTGACCCCAGGGAGGACAATATGCTCAAGATTACCAGCGATGGCCGCAAGCTGGGGCTGGACCAGCGGATCATCAACCCGCTGCTGCCGGATGAGCCGGGAACCAAAGTCAATCAATGCGTGGACAATATCATGCAGATCTGGCGGGATGGGCAGGCGGATAAGCTGACCCAGCTCGTATTCTGCGATATTTCCACACCCCAGGCAAGCCCCGCAAGAAAAGTGGCAAAGGCGCTGGACAATCCGACCCTGCACGCCCTGGAAGATGCGGTGCCGCTGCCGGAGCCGGAACCGGCCTTTACGGTGTATGAGGACATCCGGCAGAAGCTCATCGCCCAGGGGATGCCCGCCGAACAGATCGCGTTTATCCATGAGGCCAATACCGAAGTGCGGAAAAAGGAGCTGTTCTCTAAAGTCCGTACCGGCCAGGTGCGCGTTTTGCTCGGCAGTACCCAAAAGATGGGGGCCGGGACCAATGTGCAGGACCGCCTTGTGGCGCTGCATGACCTGGACTGCCCCTGGCGGCCCGGCGACCTGGCCCAGCGCAAAGGCCGCATTGAGCGCCAGGGCAACCAGAATGAAAAGGTCCATGTATTCCGCTATGTGACCGAGGGGACCTTTGACGCATACCTCTGGCAGACGGTGGAGAACAAGCAGAAATTCATCAGCCAAATCATGTCCTCCAAATCGCCGGTGCGAAGCTGTGATGATGTGGATGAAACGGCGCTCTCCTTTGCCGAGATCAAGGCCCTTTGCGCCGGGGACCCCCGCATCAAGGAGCGCATGGACCTGGATGTGGATGTGTCCCGTCTGAAGCTGATGAAGGCCGACCACCAGAGCAAGCAGTACCAGATGGAGGATAACCTGCTGAAATACTTCCCGGAGCAGATCGAAAAGCACAAAGGCTTCATCAAGGGGCTTGAGGCAGATATGGAAACGCTGGCCGCCCATCCCCACCCGGCGGACAGCTTTGCCGGGATGGAGGTGCGGGGCGATACCCTCACCGACAAGGAGAACGCCGGTGCCGCCCTTTTGGATGCCTGTAAGGAAGTGAAAAACGCCGAGCCGGTCCAGGTGGGAAGTTACCGGGGCTTTGCCATGTCGGTGTCCTTTGATGCCTTCCGCCAGGAATACACCCTGCAACTGAAAGGCCAGATGACCCATCAGGCCACCCTGGGCGCAGACCCGCGCGGCAACCTGACCCGCATTGACAATGCCCTGGCGCAGATGCCCCAGCGGTTGGAAAGCGTGAAAGCCCAGCTTGACAACCTCTACCAGCAGCAGGCCGCCGCAAAGGAAGAAGTCGGCAGGCCCTTCCCCTATGAGGATGAGCTGCGGGAGAAATCGGCCCGGCTGACGGAGCTGGACACGCTGCTCAACATCGACAGCAAGGCCCCCGGCCAGCAGGAAACCATCGTTGCCAAAAGTACGCGCCCCTCCGTCCTGGAGGGGCTTCGCCGTCCCATGCCGCCAAGAGCGGCAGACAAAAAATCCAAAACCCATGAGGAGGTGCGATAACCATGACACAGGAAGAAATGCTGACAGCCCTTTATGAAAAGATGGCTGCTGAACAGGACAAGTACCGCGACTGGCTGAAAGGCCAGCCTGCGGCGGAGGTCTTAAACCATGCCTACGAGTACACGGTCCGGGAGGACATCGTGATGTGCATGGAGGAATTGGAGCTGACCGAGGCCCAGGCAAAGGCGCTTCTGGCTTCTCCCACGCCGCTGGCCGATGTTTACAAGGACTTTGAGAAGCTGGAAACCAGCTACATGGATGTGATCCGGGACACCATCGAAACCAGGGCAAACGAGCTGTATCAGGCCCAGGAAAAACTGAAAAACACGCCCCTCTATCCCCATTCGGCGGCGTATGCGTCCGAGCATGGGGAGATGGCACAATACAACGCCTCGTTTCAGGCAAGCCATGCCTGCAAGGAGGCCATCGAGCAGGCAATCGGCCGCCATTACAGCAATAACCGGCTGGATGCCGAAGCCGCTGTGAACGATGTACTGGAACGGTTCGGGCCGGACCGGGTACAGTATGTGCTGGCCAACACGGTCCGGCATAAGGAATGGGATGGGCGCATCTCCCGCGACAATAAGGCATGGGCCAGCACGATGCCCCTGCCGGAAGGCAGCCCCCAGGACCGGCACAGCGAGTATCTGGTGGTGGACCGCTGCAATCCCGGCCTGACCGACCTGTTTCTGAAGCAGGTGCGGCAGCTTGCCGGAGAACGGGAAAAGCCCTCTGTCCGGGAGAAGCTGCAAAAGGCTCCGGCGGCTCCCCGGCGCTCTGCCCCGGCCAAAAAGAAAGAGGCGGAGCGTTGACATGGCGAACCGGGAACGGGAAATCCAACTGAAATTCCGCGTCACGCCGGAGGAAAGGGAGCTGATCGAGGCAAAGATGGCCCAGCTCGGCACACAGAACATGGCGGCCTATCTGCGGAAGATGGCCCTGGACGGATATGTGGTCCGTCTGGAACTGCCGGAGCTTCGGGAGATGGTATCCCTGCTGCGCCGGAGCAGCAACAATCTAAACCAGCTCACCCGGCGCGTCCATGAGACGGGGCGCATCTATGATGCCGATCTGGAAGATCTGCGGCAGGGACAGGAAAAGCTGTGGGAGGCGGCAGAACAGATCCTCTCGGCATTGGTGGCCTTGAAATAAGGGTACGCTCTGTCGGCGTTGTCGTGAAAATGCCGTTGCCGCCGGGGAGGGCAAAGGCATTTGAAGCGGCAGGAAAACAGAGTTGTGCTTGTGTGGCATGGAGCCGCAAGCACAACTCTGGATTCATCAGCAGACAGGGCGTATATGAAAGCCCCCGTTCCTCGTCCTACGCTCCGACTTGTGGACAAAGTGTCCCGAAGTTGTGGCCACACT
>ERZ1643247.2385-NODE-2385-length-14995-cov-7.289692_pt1 | contig 14995 bp, 15 predicted proteins | sample MGYA00579264_ERZ1643247 | MGnify/ENA primary metagenome ERZ1643247 (study PRJEB29033, sample SAMEA4952262) | chicken gut metagenome | biome: Broiler Chicken; feature: Gastrointestinal Tract; material: Caecum | place: Ireland | collected 2018 | study: Broiler... | reverse complement strand
CAGTACAGATATGATTTTGCCGATGAGTTTTAATACGGACTCCGGAGAATTCCGGCTGATGTTTTCAAAATATTCTTCCGGTATGGTTTTCAGATTATGAAAATCAGTTTCGCGCCGCTGTCTTTTGCCTTTGTGTTGCGTATTCCGCTATTCTTGCAGCCGGTATCTGTAAGATCCGTGCTTCTGCTGCTGTCTGTTCTTTCTGTGTTGTCTTTCATGTGATTCTCCTTTCCTGCCCGAGAATACGCGAAAGACTTATTTTACTGTCATTGTAGCAGTATAAAACAGGAAAAACAAGGCGGCTTTATACATGTGTTTTTGAAACGGATAAGTTTGCCGCCGTGAACAGGATCAAACCTGTGTCTTTCAGTATATTCTCAGATATTTATTTTCCTGCAATGCAATGAATCCCTGATTATCCGGCCGGACGGCCCTGAATTTCTGATCTGAAAACCGGGAAACGGATTCCCGGAGGGGCAGTATGAATAACCGGATGGTATCTGCCCGGATAATTGATGTAAAAACAGTATACGCAAAAGGTGCGTGAAATGCAAGAGGGATTTAAGTGCGGGATCTGGGTATTAAACAATCGGATCAAATAGGAATGGTGTTTATTATCTGAAAAGGTGGCTATGGAACAAAGGAAAACGTCAATATCCGGTAGATTGATTCAAAAAACAGCGGGACAATGATATGAGCAAAAATTAGAGATAGATTTCCTCCCCGTTCTGCTGTTATAATGATACCAGCAGAAAATGCGGGAGTGCATGCCGCAGGCAGAAACAACGGACTGGCATTATTCGGGGCAGGCAGTCAGCGCAGATATCAGCATCAGGTCAGCGGGCGGAGGAAGCAGAGGATGAATTACAGGACGATAAAACGGGTTACAGAGGCTGCGGCAGCAATAGTTTTTCTCTTTTTTGTACTGCTTCTGCCGTTTTCCAGCCGGCAGGATCTGTTCAGCGGGAGGCAAGTGGAGGATTTCAGCAGCGGATGGACTTATCAGTACGGGAATGAGAGCGGAAAAGGCGATCTCCCTATCCGTCTGGATGTACCGGCGGATACGCTGGCGGAGTTTTCCCATACTGTGCCGGAAGAGACCGGGGAAGGATCCGGGATCGTGTTCCGGACCAGGATGCAGTATGTAAGAGTATACGTAGGGGAGAGTCTGATATATCAGTTCCCCGAGGAGGAACTGATCGGCGGAAGACCGACCAGCGCCTGGAATTTTGTCCGTCTGAATCAGTCAGACGCGGGAAAGGAACTCAGGATCTGCGTGTGGTCCCCGTATGAGAGGTTCTCCGGAGGGATCGGCGCGCCGAGCTTTGGGGATTTTGATGATCTTGTAACGGCAATTATTGCGGAACAGGGCAAGATCCTGCGAATCAGTATTCTGATCGGTGTAGTAGGAGCGGCAATTATCCTGATTTCACTGGGCGGCAGCAGATATCCGGTGTACAGATGGCATCGACATCTGGGAATTCTGCTTGTATTCACATCCTTCTGGCTTTGCGGGGAGTCCGCCATGCCGTCCGGGATAGTGGGACTGGAGGTATGGCATTACTTTTCCCTGGTCTCCCTGCTGTTCTGTCCGGTGTTTCTTGCCTCCTATCTGTATGCCAGGTGGCCGGAATACTGCAGGAAAGGAGCTCCGGCGCTGTTCTGGGTCAGTCTGGCATCAGCTTTGTTCTGTCTGTGTTCAGAGTTCCTGGGCGGCCCGGATCTGATAGAAATGCTTCCCCTGACACTTACGCTGACAGGGACGGCTCTGGGATATACGGTATTCATTTATTTCCACGCCGCGAAGCGGAAAAAGGAAGTATTTATCCGCTCGGAGCTGGTATGTGTGCTGATTATTGCCCTGTTCGGACTGACAGATGTGATGAGTTTTATCCGCAGCACGAATACAATCGGTTTCTTTCTGCGGTTCGCGATCCTTCTTTACGCTCTGAATCTGCTGCGAATCTGCGTTACCATGCTGTACCGCAAAATACGGGAGAATCAGGAACTGCAGCAGAGACTGCGGAGAAGCAGAGCGGAACTGATGGCCAGTCAGATCAAGCCGCATTTTATATATAATACGCTGAATTCCATCCGGGCGCTGATACAGATCGACCCGGAGACGGCGCGAAAGACGGTATATGACTTTTCCACCTATCTGCGTTCGAATCTGGGAAATATGGGCGAGAGGGAACAGATCCTGTTTTCTGAGGAATTAAACCATATAAGGGCTTATCTTAATATTGAGAAAGTCCGTTTTGAAGAACGGCTGAATATAGTGATGGATATCCGGACTGTGAGTTTCCTCGTGCCTCCGCTGTCCATACAGCCTCTGGTGGAAAATGCGGTAAAGCACGGCGTGTGCGCGAAAGTGGAAGGCGGAACGGTGGCAATACACAGTTATAAAGAGGATGACGAATATGTGGTTTGTATCGAAGACGACGGGAACGGATTCGATCCTTCTTGTCTGGATCAGAAAGACGACGGGAACGGCAGCCATATAGGTCTGGAAAACATCCGTTTCCGCGTGGGTGAAATATCCGGCGGAAGTCTTTCCATCCAGGAGCGGCCGGGCGGGGGAACCCGGGTAACTGTTGTATTTCCTGAAAAGCATGAACACACGGAAGGAAGATGAGGCACATGCGAGTCATGATTGTTGATGACGAGAGACTGGCGCTCCGCCAGTTTCTGATGGAAACTGAAAATATGCCGGGAGTGGAGGTGGCCGGCGCATTTACCAATCCCCTGGAAGCGCTTGCTTTCATGAAAGAACATCCGGTGGAGGCTGCATTCCTGGATATTGAGATGCCGGGTATGAACGGCCTGGTTCTGGCCGAAAAACTCAGGGAAATCAGGGAAGGGCTGGTAGTAATATTCATTACCGGATATGAACAGTATACATTGGACGCATTGAAAGTAAAGGCGGATTATTATCTGATTAAGCCCTATGACAGAAAAGAGCTTGGAGATGCTTTGGAGCGCGCGCGGCTGCTGTCCGCCCGGCAGAAAAAGAGAGTACAGATCCGCACTTTCGGCAGGTTTGAAGTATATATCGATGGACGGGCAGTATATTTCCCGAATAGTAAGGCAAAGGAACTGCTGGCTCTTTGCGTGGATCACAGAGGCGGGACGGTGACGCTTGAAGAAGCGGCAGATAAGCTGTGGGAAGACCGGGCCTATGACGAACGTGTGAAAAACCTGTACCGCAAAGCGGTCATGCAGATCCGTCAGATTCTGTCAGAGTATCATGCGGAAGAGATTTTTTTCGCTGGCAGGGGCGCCTGTCAGGTTGCCGCGCAGAAGATCGACTGCGATTATTATGGCTTTCTGGAAAATGATCCGGAGGCAGTGCGCGCCTGGAAAATGTCCGGCGGTTATCTGCAGGAGTATTCCTGGGCTGAGGAGACCGGGGCAAGACTGGAAATGGCGGAAAACAGTCCCTAACAGAAGTAACAGTTCGGTAACACTGCAAAATTTATACTTAAGTTCAATGTATCGTTACTGCAAGTATGAAAAGTACGGAGAGTACAGACAGGGAGCGTGATATCGGATGAAGTTGAAAGACGGACTGATTCTGCGGAAAGTCGCGGGACAGTATGTGATTGTGCCGACAGGGAAAAGGGTGCAGGAAGTAACAAATATTGTATATATATCCTCTTCTGCTGCCTATCTCTGGGACTATATGAAAGATCATGAGTTTGATAAGGAAGAACTTGTGAAAAGGATTATGGAACATTATACAGGTGTTACGAAAGAAAAGGCTTCGGAGGATATAGACAAATTTTTGGAAACGTTGTCCCAGAATTGTATTTTAGATGATGGAAATATAAAAGGAAGTAATTTTATAAAAGTAAAGTAATGAAAAAAACATTTGAACCATTATGTCGTCGTATGGAATGGCTGGATCCTTTTTATAAAGCAGTATGGGAAAAAGCCTTTGCAGACAGAATTCCTATATCAGGAACTTTTGAATTGACTCCTAGGTGTAATTTTAACTGTCGGATGTGTTATGTACATTTGCCAATAAATCAAATACCTAAATACGGGATTGAAATGAACGGGATCGAATGGATACATATTGCAGAAGCAGCGAAAAAGGCTGGAACCACATGGCTTTGTATAACGGGAGGTGAACCATTAGTACATCCGGATTTTAAGGAGATATGGAGAGAAATTTCTCAAATGGGGTTTTTTATTACATTGCAGACAAATGGCTCATTACTAAAAAATGAGATATTGGATCTCTTTGAAAAATATCCCCCCAGAGCTGTAAAAATATCATTATATGGAACAGATAATGAAACATATGAAAAGGTATGTAGGATAAAGAATGGTTTTTCAAAAGTAGACGCAGGCATTCAAGATTTAAAAAAAATGAATATTCCGTTGGAACTAGTTAGTACGATTATAAAGCAGAACGAAAATGAATTATATAGCATGTTTTACTATGCTGTAAAAAATAGATTAAAGTGGACTAATACTGTGGGCGTTAAGCAATCTATTAGAGGAGCAGACATGAGATATGAAGAAGTGCAGATAACAGATTCAAGAATTGAGGAGAATTTTAAAGAGAAACTTAAATACAGAATAAATAATGCACCGCTAGACATAAATAGGAAGCCGTGTACAATGTGTAAAGATTACAGAGTAGGATACTGGATAACATGGAATGGACAAATGAGGTTTTGCGGCTTTATGAATGAACCAGATATTTCAATAAGAAAGATGACTTTTGGGTCTGCGTGGAAAGAACTCCTGAGATATGAAGAAGCGTTGGAATGGCCTAATGAATGTAGGGCGTGTAAAGCACAGGCGGGATGCATGAGATGTGCAGGACTATTATCGACAGCAAGCGGTAGTCCAACTCAAATAAGTGAAGATTTTTGTAATAGAGTAAAACGATATTATGATGAAAAAAATGAAAGGTGGAAGATATAGATGATAGGTTCAGAATACGTACCAGTAGAAGCAACCGCGGTAAATGCTTTAGCAGAGGGGGGAGGGTCTTACGAGGACCTTCCGGGATTCGAAGTTCCGGGAGCATACATTAATTGGGATAGAGATACAGGTATTATTAGCCGGGGCTGGACCAAAGTGTTAGAGATTTCCAATAATCCATTTACATATAGTGGAATTGAGACTGTTGAAGAAATTCAACAAATTATAAATGATGAGGGGAGTCTGAATAATATTTTTCGTGAATGGGGTAGATGGATTGTGCCGAATGAGCTTACTGATTTTATTGATGCACTTACGGAATATTACGGGGTCTACAAACCGGGACGAGGCCAAACGGACGGGTGTATAGGAGATCGGATGTAAAATGGTAGAGTATGAGATATAGTTATAGTATTATAGATACGATTATTTCCATTGAAGAACAGATATGGACAGATAAAATTCTTAGGAAATTTTCGGTGAAAAAAGAAAAACAAAATGAATTAGAAATCAGAGGCATATCAGAAAAAATGTATTCAGGGAATATACAGCTTTTTAATATCGAAAAGTGGCATTATAATATGTTTAGATTCAATTCGGATGTGATGTTTGTTGATTTAGAAAAAAAAGGGGTGACATAGTATTACCTTTTTTCGAGCAAAGGAACGTTGTAACTCTTATTATGCAGCTTTTTTATGCTAATGTGATAAAAAAGAAAGTGTTGCAGTTGCATGCATCTATAATAGAAAAGAATGCTTACGGTATCATGTTCCTTGGCCCATCAGGCATTGGAAAGACTACTCAGGCTGAATTGTGGAATAAGTTCTGTGATGCTTTGATTATCAATGGAGATATTGTTTTTGTCGAGGAAAAGGAAAATGTTTTTCTTGGCTGGGGGACACCGTGGCATGGTTCGTCACCATATTGTGAGAATACTTTTGTGCCGGTTAAGGCATTAGTTGTTTTAAAGCAGGCCTCAAAAAACTCGATTCGGGAGTTGGATGGAGGAGAGAAAGTTAAAGCTGTCTCTGAAAGCGTCTTTTATCCTCGCTGGCTGGAAAACGGTATGGAGCTTTGTCTGGAAACCCTGGATCATCTGTTATCCAGTCTTCCTGTCTACGAACTATCCTGCCGTCCGGACGAAGACGCTGTCCGTCTGACAGAAAAGACAATCTTTAATTAATATCTGAGAATAAGAGGGGGATCTCATTCCCGTATTCCCGCAGTAGGAGGCGGAGGGATATGGGAATGGGATTTTCTTTTATTTAATCCCGGTACCAGAGCCGGGCGGGCCGGATCTCCCGGTCCGGACTGTACAATGTGCAGCCGTTAACCATATATGCAAAGGGGAGTTACACAAGACAATGAGCCGCATAAAGCATATCATTCAGCGAATTAAAGAGGGAAGACTTAAGCAGCTTATTGCGGAGCTGCTGTGGATGTACGCCTATGTGCGCCGCTACTGGCTGCTGATCGGCATCTATATCCTTCTCGGGGCGTCGGGTTCTGTTCTGAGCCTGGGGACGTCAGTGGTCAGCAAGGATCTGGTGGATGCGGTTACCGGCGTGAATTCTCTGGAAATTGTCCGGGTGGCGGCCACTTATGTGGGAGTGGGAGTCTCCCAGATCTTTATCAATGCAGTGAAGTCCCGGCTGTCCCTGAAGGTGCGCCTGAAGGTGACCAATGAGATCCGGGCGGATATCTATGAACAGGTGCTGCAGACCAACTGGGAATCTCTGGCAAAGTACCGGTCGGGAGATCTGCTTTACCGTGTCAACGGGGATGCCGGTATGGTAGCCAATACGATTCTGACCTTTCTGCCGAATGTAGTAAGTACAGTGATCAGTTTTGGCGGCGCGTTTGTCATTGTTGTGCGGAATGATCCGTGGATGGCGCTGATCGCGCTTATGGGGGCGCCCATTTCTTTTCTGTCTTCCCGGTATTCGGCGAAGCGGATGCGGGATTTTCAGCGGGATAATCAGAACGTGGCCAGTGACCGTACAGTTTTTGACCAGGAGACTTTCCAGAATCTTCAGTTTATTAAAGCGTTCGGTATGCTGGACCGGGTAACGGAGAAGTTTCACCGGATTCAGCAGGAAAGTGTGGATATCGCGCTGAAGCAGAATAAATTTCAGCAGTCCATGACCATCATCACATCCCTTGTAGGGCAGGCGGTGGGATATGCCTGCTACGGATTTGCAGCATTTCGCCTCTGGCAGGGAGACATCAGTTATGGTACGATGACTATGTTTGTATCTATGGCCGGTTCGCTTCGGGGATCCTTCAGCGGCATCCTGGGGCTGATGCCCATGGTGATCCGCGCCGGCATCAGTGCGGAGCGGATTATGGAGATCACCAGTCTTCCCAGAGATTCCATGGAAGATAAGGAGGAAGCGGAAGAGATCCGGCGGCAGGGTACGCAAACCGGAGTTTTTGTACATATGGAAGATGTGGATTTCGCTTATGAAGAGGAGAAGTGGATATACAGGAACGCGGATTTCCGCACGGAGCCGGGAGAGATTGTGGCTCTGATCGGTCCTTCCGGGCAGGGGAAGACCACCACGCTGAATCTGATCCTGGGACTGTATCATCCTCAGAAAGGCAGGATCACAGTGGGAAATCCGGGAGGAAATGAATTAAAGGCTTCTTCTTCCACCCGCTGTATGTTCAGTTATATCCCCCAGGGAAATACCATGTTTTCCGGAACGATTGCGGACAATATGCGGATGGTGAAGCCGGAGGCCACGGATGAAGAGATCCGGGCGGCTCTGGAAGCGGCCTGCGCATGGGAGTTTGTGGAGAAGCTGGAGCATGGCATGGATACGGAAGTAAGGGAGCGGGGCACCCGTTTTTCAGAGGGACAGAAGCAGAGACTGTCCATTGCCCGTGCATTGCTGGCGGATGCGCCGGTAATGATCCTGGATGAGGCCACCAGCGCGCTGGATGTAGCAACCGAGAGGAGAGTGCTGCGCAGGATTATCCGGAAGGAACCTCACAGAACGGTGATTGTGGCCGCCCACAGGCCCAGCGTATTTTCCATGTGCAGCAGAGTATACAAAGTAGGAGATCATCAGATTACAGAAGAGGATGAAGAGGGAATCCGGCAGTTTCTTGATGAGTTCTAGAAGAAAGAGGAAATGCAGATGAGAATTGTCAGAACAGCATTAATCATAGTTTTTATATTGTCTCTGGGGACGTTTGGAATATCGGAGCTTCTGGAGATGCAGAATCAGGATACGACCCTTCCGGAAATTACGTCGGACAGAGAAGTGCTGGAGATTTCCTGTGATTATACAGAGGAAGATCTTCTGGCGGGCCTGAGCGCCTATGACGAGACAGACGGAGATCTGACATCTCAGATTATACCGGGATCCTTTTCCCGGTTTATCGAAGACGGCGTCTGCAACCTTACATATGTTGTCTTTGATTCGTCGGATCAGCCAGCTTCGCTGACCAGAAGAGTACAGTTTACCGATTATCACTCGCCAAGATTTACCCTGTCTCAGCCCCTTGTTTTTGCCGTACAGGAAGGAAGCTATACAGAGGCTATGAACCGGCTGGGAGCAGAGGATATGCTGGACGGCGACCGGGACGACTGGATTGTTCAGACAGATACAGACGTTAATTATCAGACGGAGGGAAGCTATACCATGACAGTGGAAGTGAGCAACAGCTTTGGAGATGTTTCCACGGCGGCGCTTCCGGTTCATGTGGTAAATCCGGAGCGGCAGAATCTGACTGTCAGTCTGTCGGCCGCGATTGTATATACCGGAGTCGGAGAAAATGTGGATCCGGACGCCTATGTGGCAGGGGTCACGGATGCGGAAGGCGATTCCCTGGACACGGATATTGTGTCTGCGTTATCCAATGTGGATCCCGAGACTCCGGGATGTTACGAGATACACTATCAGGCTTCAGACGGTGACGGACAGTCCGGAGAAAACTGGCTGACGGTTATTGTAGAGGGCTGAGAGGAGGAAGCAGATGAATCGTGATATTTTCAGATTAGATGAAATAAGCATAAGAGGTCTGTGCATGGATCTTATCCGGTATATCTGGATGATTATTCTGGCGGCCGTATCTGTATGGCTGGCGGCAACAGCTATACATAATCTTACTTATGAGCCCGAATATACTGCGTCTTCTACTCTTGTAGTAAGTGTGAAAGGACAGACAGACGCGTACGCTTCTCTTTCTCTTACAAGTCAGATGGCGGATGTGTTCGGCCAGGTATTCCAGAGTGACGCCTTAAGGGAAAAGATTATCGAAGATGTAGGAGAAAATATCGAAGGGACAATCAGCTGCGTGCCGGTTACAGAGACGAACCTGCTTGTTCTGAGCGCCACATGTCCGGATCCCCGGCAGGCGTTCCTTTTTATCAATTCTGCCCTGGAACATTATGAGGAAGTGGCGGGAGATGTGTTTGCCAATGCCAGCCTTCTTATTGTCCAGGAGCCGGAGGTGCCTTCGGAGCCGTCCAACACATCCTGGTTTCTGGCCCACCGCATGCTCCTGACAGCTTTGGGCGCTCTGGGGATGGCGGCGCTGATCTGCCTGATGTATGTTCTGCGGTTTACGGTAAAAAATGAGAGAGCCGCGGGCAGGCAGCTGGACGGCAGGATCCGAGGGATGATTCCTTTCGAGAAAAAGACCGGAGAAAGAGGAAAAAGGAAGAATCCGAAGCAGTCTCTGCTTCTGAATTCTCCGCTGGTCAGCATGAACTTCGCGGAAGCCGTAAGAAGCGCGGAAGCGAAAGTTGAATATCACATGCGCCGGCGCCATCAGAAAGTACTGCTGGTGACAAGTATTACGGAAAATGAAGGGAAATCTACCATAGCGGCCAACATTGCTCTGGCTCTGGCTGAGAAAAACAGGAAAGTTCTGCTGGTGGACGGGGATCTGAAGAAACCGGCTCAGAACAAGGTGTTTGAGGAGGAAGAGGAGGGCAGACATTCTGTCGAAGAGGTGCTGACCGGAAAGCTGAACTGGAAAGAGGCTCTCTATTTCAGTGAAAAAAATAATATCTGGCAGATGTTCCAGTTCCATTCGGTGGATGATTCCGCGGCGGCTCTGGATACAGTTGATGTAAAGGCAAGGCTGGATGAGTGGAAGGAAGAGATGGATTATATCATAATCGACTGTTCGCCCACGGCAGTGTCTACAGATGCGGAGATCTGGATGGGAGCGGCAGATACAGTGCTGCTGGTTATCCGGGAAGACTGGGCGGATGTCCGTGTGATTAATGATACGGTAGATGTGATCTGGCAGAGCGGCCGGGATTTCACAGGATTTATCCTCAATGCGTTTCACAGGGAATGGTTCCGCGCAGGCGGAGAAGACGGCTATGAGAATTATGTGAGGAGAAGCAGAGGTACAGATGAAAGAAGCTAAATATATAGAAGAAAAGGACAATCGAAGAATCGAAGAGCCTGATGACGGGGAGATGGAAATTGATCTGGTCCAGCTTTTTGCGGGTATGTGGAAGAGCCTGCGCAGACTCTGGTGGCTTGTGATGCTCCTTGCGGTTATCGGAGCGGCGGGATTCTATGCGTTTCAGACTCTGCGGTTTGAGCCCATGTACCGCTGCAGTACAACCTTTACCGTGGCTACAGGGGATGAGAACAGCGGAAGCTACAGCTTTTATTATGACAGCAGTACGGCGGATCAGCTGTCCAGAACATTCCCCTATATCCTGGACAGCAGTTTTTTCAGAAGCGCGCTGCTGGAAAGGCTGAATAAAACAGAGCTGGACGGCACGATTACATCAGAAGTGATCGAGGATTCCAACATGGTTACGCTGACGGTTACGAGCCCGGACGCGGAGGACGCGAAAGCGATTCTGGACGCTGCGCTGGAGATTTATCCGGAAACGGCCAGATTTATTCTGGGCAGGATAGAGTTTAATATCCTGAATGAGGCGGAAGTTCCCCGGGAACCCTATAATACATTCAGTATTGCACAGTGCTGTGTGATCGGAGGGGGCGCGGGCGTACTTGCGGGCCTTTTCATTCTGGGACTGCTGGCGCTGTTCAGAAGGACGGCGAGGAACCCGGAAGAGATGAAAAAGATAACCAGCCTCCGGTGTCTTGCCGCTGTACCTCAGGTCCGGTTCAAGGCGCGGAGGAACCAGGGCAGCCGTATCATTTCAGTGCTGGACGAACGGATATCCTACGGCTACAGAGAGAGTATCCGGGCGCTTCAGATCCGTCTGCAGAAAGCGCTGGACAAAAAGAAGGATAAAATATTACTGATTACCAGTACTGTGCCCGGCGAAGGCAAGTCCACTCTGGCGGTGAATCTGAGCGAAATGTTTGCATCCCGGGGCTTTAACGTCCTCTTGATTGACGGAGATCTGCGCAAACAGACCGACGCCAGGCTGGCAGGTGCGGAAGAAAGCTGCGGTCTGGAAGAAGCGGTGAAAGAGAAAAAGCCTGCCTGGGAGATTATACATAAAATAAAGAAAAGCCACGTGTGGTTTCTGGGAGCCGCGGAGCCGGTGAAAAATCCTGCGGCCGTGCTTGGCAGCCCCGGGCTGGCTTCCTTCCTGAAAGATATGAAGAAAAAGATGGACTATATTATTATAGATGCGCCGCCCTGTGAGATGATACAGGACGCAGCTGCCTTTGCGGATTACGCGGATGGGATCCTTTACGTGGTTAAGCATGACGCCGTGCCCCAGAGGAAGATTAAGGAAGGATTTTCTTCATTCAGAGGAAGAAAGGCGTCTTTCCTGGGATATGTTTTTAACTGTTATCCCGAGTCCATCAGCGAGTACGGCTATGGCCGTTATGGTTACGGCAGCTATGGCTACGGCCGGTACGGTTATGGAAACAAAGGATATGGTTATCTGAAGAAGAAAGAGAAGAAGGTACAGTAGATGGTTGATCTGCATATTCATATTCTGCCGGGGATGGATGACGGCGCGGAGACTATGGAGGACGCTCTGGAAATGGCCAGAATCTCGGTGGAAAGCGGCGTGGATACTGTGGCCGCCTCTTCCCACGGGAATTTTGACGGATATGAGCCGGAAGAATTGTTTGAGCAATATGAAGAAAAGTTCCAGGCCTTTCGGGCAAAGCTGTCCGAGGAGAAGATTCCGCTGCAGGTGTGCAGAGGAATGGAGTGGCTGGTGGATGACAGGCTGCTGGACTATATCAGGAAAAGGCGGCTTCCCACAATAAACGGGGGCGGTTATCTCCTGGTGGAGTTTTATTTTGACAGTTCCCGGCGTTACGTGATGTCTGCCCTGGATAAACTTTCGGAGGCAGGATACAGGCTGATCCTGGCTCATCCGGAGCGGTATGACTTTGCACGGAAATCTCCGGAAAGCCTGATTGATCTGTACCGGCAGGAGATTATTCTGCAGGTAAATAAAGGAAGCCTGCTGGGAGAATTCGGCCGCCGTGCCTTCCGTGCGGCGGATTATATGCTGGCAAAGGGACTGGCCGGCATTGTGGCGTCTGACGCTCATGATCCGGTGCTGCGCAGTCCGGATCTGGAGGAAACGGCAAGGATTCTGGATCTTCACTATGGCAGTGATGCTTCGGAAATTCTGCTGGAAGAAACACCGTTGCACATATTGGGGAAGCAGGATAAATTAGGAATGCAGGACAGATTAGGAAAGCAGAACAAAGAGATTGAGGACATGGCATGAAAAAAGAGATCAAAAAGTATCTGAAGGATGTAAGAACTTATATACAGCTGCTGCTGGCCGGGGTATCCGTCTGGTTTATTGTCCAGTTTGTAATGTTCGGAATGCTTACAGGCATGCAGTATGTTGCAGTATTCTTTGCCCTTGCAGGGATAAATTTTCTGGTATATTTCCTGATGTTTATCCCCAGAAAGAAGAGTAAGAAAAAGCTGCGGAAAACAATAGGCAGGGCTCTGGGAGCAGTGCTGAGTATATTCCTTGCATTGATTTCCATGGGCATGATGGTTGTTGATTCTTTCCTGGGGACCATGACGGACACCCTGACTGTGACCCGGGATATTTCCTATATTGTAATGGACGACAGTCCGGTACAGTCTGCAGGAGATATTACCTCATCCATGACTGCGGGGGTGCAGAAGCTGGTGGAAAAAGAGGACCGGGACAAGGTACTTGGAGAGATTGAAAAAGACGGCGGCCAGGCGCCCGGGCTGGAAGAGTATGAAAGTCTGGACAGACAGATAGAGGATCTGTATTCAGGCAAGGTGGACGGCGTGATTATCAGTGAGTCATACCGGGGGCTTATTGAAGACGAAAGAGAAAATTTCTCCTCAGAAACAAGAGTTGTGTTCAGTATTATAATGACGCGGCAGCAGGCAAATATTTCACGGAAGACGGATGTAACGTCAGATCCTTTCCTTGTGCTGATTACCGGGATAGATACCTACGGATCTCTGGACACAACGTCCAGATCGGATGTAAATATTCTTGCGGCGGTGAATCCCGCCCGGGGGAAAATTCTGCTTGTAAGCATTCCCCGTGACTATTATGTGCCGATTATTTCCGGAACGACCAGCATTGCGGCGCCGGACGGCAGTATGGACAAGCTGACGCATACCGGGCTGTTCGGCCCTGAGTGTACGGTGCGGACGCTGGAAAACTATTTCGACCTGAAAATCAATTACTATGTACGGGTGAATTTTTCCAGTGTAGTTGATATAGTTGACGCCATCGGAGGAATTACTGTGGAAAGCGATCAGGCGTTCGGCAATTTCCGGCAGGGAAGCAATCAGCTTGACGGCGAAGCTGCGCTTTCGTTTTCCAGGGAGCGGTACGCATTTAAAGATGGAGACAGACAGCGTGGAAGGAACCAGATGAAAGTGATTGAAGCAATTATTTCCAAACTGTCGGATCCTTCCCTGAATTATGATTATGCGACACTTTTCCAGACAGTGAGGGACAGCATTGAGATGAATTTCTCCGATAACGAGGTGAAAAAGCTGATTCAGTTCGAGCTGACGAAAAGACCCGCATGGCAGGTGGAAAGCATCAGTGTGACCGGAGCGGACGGGGAAGATTATTCCTACTTTTACGGCAGCGACCTGTATGTAATGTACCCGGATACAGATTCTGTGAATACAGCGAAGGAAAAGATCGCGGAGATAATGGGAGGCTGAGAATCGTTGACAGTTCAAAGAAAAATCTTTTTGGTCCTGATGCTTTTATGGATGGCGCTGATCTTCTTTTACTCGTCGCGGCAGGCAGATGTATCCGCGGAAGACAGCGGCCGGATCGGTATGACAATTGGAAGAATCTTTATTTCTGATTTTGAAGAGTGGCCGGAGGACGAACAGCAGGCGTTTGCCGCCCGGATCGATCATCCGGTGCGGAAGACAGCGCATGCAGCAGAGTATGCTGTGCTGGGCTTCCTGGCAGCCGGCGCATGCGCGGGGGCGGCAGGGACAGAAAGAAATGCAGGAAGAGTGGAAAGTTCAGGTTTGGCCGGAAGTGCAGGAATGGAAAGAAGTGCAGATACGGCGGAAGGCGCAGGAATGACGGGGAGTTCAGGTGCAGCCGGAAGGACGGGAAAGGGCGCCCGGAGAAAATTCCTGAAGGGAATGCTGCTGCCGTGGCTTATAGCGGCTTTGTACGCTGCGTCTGATGAGATTCATCAGCTTTTTGTGCCGGGACGGAGCGGCCAGCTGTCGGATGTGATCCTGGACAGTGCGGGAGCTCTGGCAGGTGTGGCGGCTTTTGCGGTAATCTGCTGGCTGATAAACTGCAGAAAAGCAAAAACACGGGCGTCCTGAGAGGAATATCCTGACTGTCTGTTGCTCTGATTGCAGGGAAATCGGCCGGCGGGGAGGGGCGCACCTCTCAGAATGGAGTATCCTCTGAGGGAACCGTATGCTTACGGGCCGGACTGCGGTTGGAATCTGGGAAAACTCATATCCAACCGTAACCTTGCCGGCGGAGAAAAAGCAGAAAAAGAAGAAAAGAAAATGCTTGCAAAAGCGGCTTGTTTATGATAATATATAGTCTGCCGCTGAGTGATATTTTCTCGGCGGAAGCAGTATGGCCCCGTGGTCAAGCGGTTAAGACATCGCCCTTTCACGGCGGTAACACGGG